>Ga0316209_1001607_pt1 | contig 22166 bp, 21 predicted proteins | sample 6monopyrite_MG_FD_204945 | JGI IMG/M metagenome (GOLD analysis project Ga0316209, IMG submission 204945) | Microbial mat bacterial communities from mineral coupon in-situ incubated in ocean water Damariscotta River, Maine, United States -... | ecosystem: Environmental > Aquatic > Marine >...
CCACTTGGAATTTCAATAGTTGTATCAGCGCGGCGAATATCCAACCCTGGTACAGTAAGGTCTGCCAAAACAACTGCATTTGTACTATCTAATGACGATACCTCGGTATTAAGCTGCAAATTTATACGCTCTCCAGATATAACAACTGGCTTGAAATTTAAAGACACACCAAATTCACGAAATTCAATCGTAATATTTCCAAACTGATCACGACCAGTTGGAACAGGAAACTCTCCACCAGCAAGAAAACCTGCTTGCTGCCCAGAAACTGCGGTTAAATTCGGCTCAGCCAAAACATTGATAAGGTTTTCCTCTTCCAGTGCGGATAGGAATAAACCAAGAGTTCCAATACCGCCAATACCTGTATCCAAAAATGCACTACCTACGCCAAGAGGGTCACGAGAAAGAGCTAAACCAGAGCCACCTCCAAATCCAAGGGAATTAACGCTGCCATTAGATGCGTTAAAAGGAGATGCTCCAAATAATGTTGTAACCGCCAACTCATTAGGGTCATTCGCATTAAGGTTAACGCCGAGCTCTTTAATCACGCTGCGCTCGGCTTCAACCACCTTAACTTTAAGCATAACTTGCTGCTCACCGCGCACCTCAAGAAGGTTAGATATCATAGAGTCAATATCCCCTTGCGTATCTTGTAGATCACCAACGTAATGAGCCACCAAACTAGCAATTTTCCCAGCATTACCAGCGTTAGAAACCGCCCCCGTCAGGATAATTTGATCATGAATTGATCCAACCTTAACATTTTCATCAGGAAATAGTTTTTCAACTAGGCTTTGTATTGCCTTTAAATCATAGGTCACATGAATATCTATGCGTTTAACCACATTACCATCAGCATCAAGTACGATTATGTTTGTATCGCCAATCTCTAATCCTACAGCGTAAAGCCTATTTGATTTAACTGCCTGAACATCAACAATAGACGGATTTGCAACCAATATATCAGAAACATCTTCGGGCAAATTGATAATGTCGGCCTTACCCAAGGTAAGCTCTAATGGAGGAATAGTTTTTGTTACTTCACGAAGGGAAACCAAATCTCCTTTTGAAGCAAAAGATTTATGCCCATAAGCAATGCCACATAAAGAAAATGCAGCTACTAGCATTAGGGTCTTTAATGAATATTGTTGTAAACCTGTCATGGTTATACCTTCCACCTTAAATCTTTAGAACACAGAAAAATAGTAAATTAACGAACTGGAACCACTTGCATTGTATTTCCACTATATATGCGAACAGTATTAGCCGTCACACCAGACTCTTTTTTATACTTCTTATATTCTTCGAAAATCTCATCATCTATTGAGGTTAAACGAGCATCAGTTATAGCAGGAGCATCTTCATTTTCAACATCATCACCAACGCCGCGCATCGCCAAAGTTATATCACCCATTTCAGAAGCCAAAGCCAGCTTCTCTGCATCACGTATTGAAACAGCCAAAGTAACAGTTTTACCAACCTTAATTTTATCATCATCGGAACGTTCTGCCTTCTGATCAATCGCCAAAACTCTTACACGCTGTAATATCGTTTCAGTTGCTACATCATCAAGATTACGCTGCACCATGGTTTTTACGTCAGGATTATCGTCATCAATTACGATACGGTTCTTATATGTAAGTATAACATCTACGTGAGAACCGGGGGCAATAAAACCAGCAACCATGCCCTCTGCATTCACCTTAATTGAAACTGCGCGCTCTCCTTGTTTAAGGCGAGCTGCAACAAAATTACTCTTGGTGTCTTTTAAAATTGCGCTGCGAACAACAGCCTCACCCCGAGAAAAACTACGATCAATACGACCCTCTAGAGCATCTTGAGGCTCTTGATCTTCTTTACGAGTAATAGCGCCTCTGAATAAAGAATCCTCAGGCCATTCTTTCCATTTTAAATCGCCCTCTTCTAATTCATGGCCTTTCTTAAGATCTGTAGCCGCAACCAGAACCTCTACACCATCGCTTACAGGGCCGCCTTTTTTGCCACCAAGAGTAACCTGCACCAAAACAGCGACAAGAACTGCTGCCATTACTGCGCCGCCAAGCACTATTAGTATATTTTTATTCATTTTCTTCGACCCCTGTTCAGGACTAATAATATTCATAATAAAAGATACTCAGACATTGAAGTTACGGACAAAAATTGTATTTAGATAATACAACAGAAATACTTTACGTATTCCATCATACAGACCCTTTATTAACAATTAGTGAACTCAACTTCAGAGCCGATTCGACTATAAAAAAGAAGTCAGAACATTGGCCGATAGATACCCAGTGTGTAGAAAAGAAACAAACAGTCCCACGGCTATGGCTATGCCATACGGCACTTTACTAGCACCGCCTTGAACCTGTGCAATCCAACTCCCCTCAACAGGAGATTTAAATGGTTTCTTATTTTTCAAATATAGCGCAACGAACCCTAGGACGCTACCGAAAAGAGTCATAAAGAACAAATAAATCGGAAGGTATTTTAAGCTAATCCAAAAGGCACAAGCCGTGGCAAATTTGGAATCTCCTGCGCCGAGCAACTTTAATCCAAACAAAATAAATGTAACCAAAAATGTTACAAGAGCAGATAATATATGCATATAGATTGAGCTAAACACTTCATCATTGCCGCCAATATATAAAGAAGTAAAGGCAACAAAGAAGGCTATAATTATATATAAGCTATAGATGTTTGGAATTTTCATACGTTTAAAGTCTGCCACCCCTGCCATGACAGATACACCTAAAGTAACAAATAAACATATAAGAAAAATAATTAGAAGGATCATAACAAAACACTACACTAAAATTATTAATAAATCGAGAGCAACCGCTTGCTTAGGGGCCACAACTAATATTACAGAAAAAAGAAAGCCCGCCGGAGATAGCTGGCGGACTTCCTATTGTTTTAAACTTTTTTATAAGACTATATTGCGCCTTGAATACTTACGAATAGAGCATCTAAGTCAGCTCCAACTAAGCCCACAGTAACAGCGATAGCCACCGCAATACCTGCTGCAATCAGACCATATTCGATCGCTGTTGCACCGTCTTCATCTCTTACATAAGCTTTGATCAATTTATTAAACATGTTTATCTCCTTTACAAGATTGTTAAAATTTTAAATTACGGTATACCCATACTTCAAATAAATACTCGTGAAGCCCTTAACCGATAAATTAAGAATACCATGGGATTACTTAATAAAAGGTTAAAAAACAAAGTAAAATGAATTTTTTTAAAGTAAATAGTTTAATTATATTTATATAAAATTTTATATAAATTGATTTTATAAGTAAAGATGAAGTATAGAACTAATTATTACTTAGGCATGCTTTGCTAGTAATAAAAAAACTCCGAGTAAACACCCTGTAATAGGAATATTTACTCGGAGTATATTAAATAAATAGATTATGTAATATTTACTAATCCACGATATATAGGTTACTTAACTGCCTACTGATCTCCTCAAATGTATCAATTAAGTCTTGCTGGCCAGGAGCATCAAAGAAATAATCGGGAGAAGTTGCACATTCACGATAAAAGTCTTTGGTCGACTCGCTAACTCCACCGGCAAAAGTAACCGTATAGATAATTGCACCTTGATCTTTTAATGACTGACAAACTTCGGCAAAACGATCATTTAGGTCACTAGGAGTTAAATTATGATCCCATGTCCTTCCATATGCGGAGTAATAAGGATGTATTGTATTAACACCATCAGTCATCATAACGATGGCTTTGCGCCAATATTGATTTGTCCATGCTACCCCTTCTTCAAACGGAAAGTCAGGTGAAAGAAGACGATATCCCCAAGCCATTCCATAATTACCATGAGTATATCCGCGAGCCGTCATCATATCATTAGAGGTTCTCAGCTCTGACGGGCTAGACGATAATGGAGTAACAGGCGTTTTAGGGCAGTGATAATTAGGACCCTTATATGGGTAATAATTACTATAATACCAATATCCATGACAATTGGCATTATCATTATCATCACGGCAATAACGATACATATCCCAAGGCCCTTGATTATCAGTAGTATCTGCAGGATAAGGCTGTGCCTCAACACAACCGAGCCAATTATTATTACTAACACTACTACTGCTATTTGTCGTGTATTGTAGATTAAATGGGTTATTAACAAAGGCAGTGCCATAGTAATCACCATTTTTATCTTCCCCAAGCCCATAAGGCCCAACATTTACTGACCCACTATAAGGAACAAGCCCTACCTTAATATATTGCGGATCACGCGTTACCATAGCATCTAAAGATGCAGCGCTAGCAGCTGCTCCATCATCAACATCTATGCCATACATAATATAAACAAAGTTATTAGCAGCAGTCCGCAGCGTTGATATATTATTGTTCGTACTCATAGAACCTGTATTATCCATAACCAAAATTACCTCAATACCCTGCACTTCTCTAAGTACAGTTGTCGTTGCCTCGACATCTATTGTGTTAATACCAATAATTCTCAAAAATAAAGTCTGGTACTGCGCCGTCCCCGACACTATAACTTCATCACCAACCACTGTCACTGTTGGTGTAAAGGCCACACCTATCTTATTATTAGGATAATTGGCCGCGAAGAAATCCAAAACTTTTTGCTCTATAACAGCCTGATCTGTTCCCGAAGCCGTCGCCGCTAACGCTGCGGCATCAAGAGCCTGAGCCAAGCGCTGTTTGACTAAATAAGCTTGAGAATAATCCAGTGACATACCAGCAACCCCAATTAACAACGGCGCCATAATGCCAAACAATACGGCAATAGAGCCTGTTTTATCGTAAACATAATTTCTTATGACTGTCCAAAACCCCTGCTTATTTTCCATGACGTATTCCTTTCGTTTTTATCCGCCTCTAGGGCACTCTTGTAACAACCGGAGAGTTACGGCCACGGCTAAACGCCGTTTCTTCTATTCCAAATGCACTCATAACAAATCCGGCAAATAATGGTTCATAATCATAAACAACAGAAACCATAACCACCCCTTCATCGGCTTGTTCTAGGGCAGTAACACTTCCAAGAGGGTCTGAAACGGGTGTCATATTAACGGTTTCGCGCCAAACAATTTCACTATTGGCGTTTTCATCAAACCTTATGCTGACAATATCAACACCATAGCTAGAAGAATCTAGCGGCTCAAAAGCAAGCTTTCCAGCCTCTATAGCCTCTGCAATATCTGCGTTATTTATAATACCTTGTCTAGCAACTAGATCAGCCACCACTTGAGAAGATCTTATAGCCTTTTGATCTGCCAAAATAGCGTTTCCTGCATCAAAAACACCAACCAAAAGAACCAGCATAATCGGAAATATTAGCGCTGCTTCAACCGCTGCTAAACCATTTTCTTCGCTCTTCCACCTAAGTAATAAATTACGAAAATTCAAAAACATGACTAAACGCCCCCCTGAAATTCATAAGGTTCGCTTTGCATGACAATGGTTGATACAAATAAAGTAGAGCCACCTGGACCATTTAACAAAGGCCCTACTAAAGGAGTAATCATTTGATAACGATACGCCACTCTTATAACTACTTTGCTGTTTGATCCACCCGGATCAAATGGTTGTGGCACAAGGTTTCCATCTGCATCATAAGTCGCAGCAGAAAAATCATTATAGCTATTTATAGTTGTTACCTCGATCACCATATCGTTACAATCAACCAAAACCGTTGCAAACTGGCATAGAGCATCTCTAAACATCTGCTCTGGATCACCATTAGTTTGTTGAACCTTACCTGTTTTTATCAAACGAGCTGCAGAATCTGTTGCACCCTCAACCAATGACGCCGACAAGAACATAAGAGAAAGCTCTATAATTCCTAAACTTATAAGCAAATACGGCATGAACAACATACTAAATTCAATAGCCGTAGCACCGTCTTCTCTTCTGATCCATTTGTTAAATAATCTAATCATAATATGCCTTAAATTTGTTTTCTTGCCCGAATAGATGGCATTTAATTCAAATTTGTTCTTGTTTTTGGCCACAAAAAAAGCGGTCACGCCGCTCTTTAAATACATTGACATCCTCGCTTAAAAACAACTCTGCCATTCAACCAGTATAATATTACAATTCTAAATAAATGGTTAATAAGACGCCTTAAAACCCATACTCATCTACCTTTTCTTCCTGTTCTATATCATTTTCAGCAACGCCTGTTACCTCCTTACCCCATTGTTCTATTAGTAATTCTTGACGTTTCTTTATGGCTTTCATGCGATTTATTCCCTTTTGATACAAAAATGACGACATAAGACCAGTCATAACCCAATCAATCATATAACCAAATAACGCTGATACATAAATAATCGACATATAATTCATATTTGTAATAATTTTAAAACTCGACTCAAAATCATTTTCCATGGACCACAACTTGAACACAAAAGGAATACAACCTGCCAGATTCATTGCAGATACAGTAGAGGCGCGCGCGCCTAAACCTCTACCGCTAATAAAAAAAGCAACCATGCTAGGAATCATGCCAAAAAACAAAAGCATACTGGTTGGTAGAAAAACCAGCCCAACCATAAGAACAAAAACCATAAGCAAACGAGCCTTAAAGCTCAACTTTCCAGCATTAGCTTTCTTTGGCTTTTTATCTTTTTTATCTTTCTTATCTTTTTTCGCCATTTTTATATCCTTCTAAAACATTCTATATCCAGATAAAAATGCCATTACGCTCATGACAGTAATGACCGTAGCAAGAATCCACGAAACCACTGCCGCGGCATCGTGACCATTTACAACACCATAAGTTTTCTTATTAGCCAACTTTCGGTTATATTCGTTATATTCATTTTGCAACAATGCATATTCGCGCTTTGCCAAATCAAATGCTTTCTGATCTTTACTTTTTACAGTAAAGTTATCAATAAATGCTGACATACCGACAAGATTTCCATCTTTAGCCTCCACCTTAACCCCCTCCTCAATTTGCTTGCGGAGCTTCACATTATGATACATTTTATAAACATTAGATAACGAGCCAAGAAATACATTAGCGATAGCAGGAAGAGAGGCAACCTTTGTTCGGTGCTGAATTGCGGCCATAAACCTTAAATTTCCTGCAATTTTTTTATCTTTGTCTGAAGAGTTAAGATCGTAAATAACACGCTCCATCAACCTTGCATTATGTGTGGTAAAAAAAGCGATGCAATTCGTATCTAAGAATATAGCTGTTTCCTTACCTTTCTTTGATAAGTTTTCAAAAGTAATAAGGACAGATTTATCATTATAAACAAAATAATCTTTAAATTTTGGACTAAAACATGGGGAATCATTGCTTAACATATATGTACATTTTTCAATTCCTTGACCCTGAGATTTTTTCCTTATAGTTGCACGGCAAATATCAAAAAGCTTTATTTGTGCCAACATCTCATTCTGCGAAACAGCCTTTAAACTTACGGCATGGTCAGGCAAGTTCTGTAGTAATACTTCCTTTAATAAGGATTGGGAATCACCGTTATATGCAGCCTCAGCCAACAGCCCTCCTATCCCGTCATAAGTAAATTCGATACCCTTATAATAAATCGGCAACATAGGGTTAAGAGCCATAGTAACTTGGGTTACTACATAATCTTTAACATCATTAATTGAACCCGACGAAGCGCAACGCTCTAATACTTTATTATAATTTTCTTGAATGTTTTTATCTGTAATTGACTTTTCTACCCACTGTGAAAGCTCTTTATTATCAATCATCTGCACCAATTCAGATGAATTATTACGCAAATCTAATGCTAAAGTATCTGGAAAAAAATATTTATGTCCCTGAAATATAAATGGTCTGTTTGCTTTTTTCCTGCGTGACAAAGCAGGAGGGGTCATACGTGAGCCATCAAGCCAAGACAAAATATCATCTAACCCCCAGCGCACCTTAACATCATCATGTAAAAGACCACGCAAAAGCTCAAGAAAGCTGGCTTGAAAACGCTCCGCCCCAACTATAGTAAGATAGCTTCCTTGCTCAATTTTTTTGCGAACTATATCTTTATCACTAAGCCCAGCAAGCTCATCATTACGCCTCAAAAACATCGCCAAAGATACGCCCAGCGCATATATGTCCTCAGAAAGAGTACATCTCCCGCGCCCTAAAGGCTTGGCCATAGCCTTATCAATTGTTAAAAATACCGAAGGCTGAGTCACATGAGGCTGCGAAGACAGGCAATCTCCTAAAATAATTGGTCTATTTTTATCAACCCCTGCATAAAAAATATTACTCGGCCGAATAGAACCATGACCAAGATTCTTATCAGACATATCACTTAAAATATCAACCATGGGCGAGATAAAATAACTCATAATTTCAGGGTGTCGCCATGAAATTTTGCTAAACTCTCCATGCTTTACAAGACAATCTCCTACTCCGCCCTGATACAGAAATACATAATGCTGTTTACCAGTTAAAGGCCAGCGCAAAACCCCAGAGCCGACAAGATGCATAAGCGAAGTATTAGCAAGACCATCATAAGTGGTACATGCCGTCCACCTAGGAATTTGACCAGTATCAGCAACTATTGCAATAAATTTCTTCTGCTTATCACGATTATCAAATGCCTGATAAGCCAGTGATTTACCGTTATCGAATTGTGGTAAACGCCTAGATGTATCAATAGACATGAACTTACCAAATGGCACTACCCCACCGCGCTGCTGCGCTGCTGATGACTGCTTTTGGCTCTTATCACTCATAACCTCGCTCTTTCATTATTAAATAAAAAGAGAGGTTTTAATTTCCGTAAGTTATATTTTCCGGCAAACATAATTATTGCAACGTCCTGTTACGTGATTATACAAAGTCTAAAGCGGATTTTATAAAAAGTAAAATAGCATATAGCCGTAAGCCAATTTTATGCGCAGGAATCAACCAAGAGCTAATCTTGACTTTTATATGAATATTATCCTATAATGCAAATATAAGCTATAGAATTATGCGTCTTTAAATTATATATAAATTTATAAAAAGCTTATATTTAAGCATTTCAAAACTTTCATACAAACTGAAGGATATGGATAATATCATTCCATAACAACCACTTACATACGGGTGAAAAACAGGGTTATTTTACTAAAACATATGTTTTTATATACTAATCCACGAAGGGATCACGCATCAATATCGTGTCATCACGCTCTGGACTAGTGGAGAGCATACTTACTGGTGCGCCAATAAGCTCCTCGATATGGCGGGCATATTTAACAGCCGCCGCAGGTAAATCTCCCCAACTACGCGCTCCATAGGTGCTTTCGCTCCACCCTTCCATAGTCTCATAAATAGGCTCTACCGCTTCTTGATCTGCTTGCGATGCTGGGAAATATTTAATTTCCTTACCATTTAACTTATAGCCTGTACAAATTTTAATCTCGTCCAGACCATCAAGAACATCAAGCTTGGTTAGGGCAATGCCGTGCATACCATTTACCCGAACCGATTGACGCACAAGTGCGGCATCAAACCAGCCACAGCGACGCTTTCGCCCTGTAACAGTTCCAAATTCCTTACCCTTCTCGCCAAGGAACTGGCCTATTTCATTATCCAACTCAGTTGGAAAAGGGCCTGTACCTACGCGTGTTGTGTAAGCTTTAGTGATTCCAAGAATAAATTTAAGGGCATCAGGGCCAACGCCAGAACCAATCGATGCCTGCGCAGCAACGGTATTAGACGAGGTAACATAAGGATAAGTACCATGATCAACATCAAGCATCGTACCTTGCGCGCCCTCAAACAGAATTTTTTTACCATCATTGCGCGCATAATCAAGCTCGCGCCAAACAATGCCCGCATATCTTAGAATATCTTCTGAAATCTCCATCAATTTTTCATATATTTCATTAGCGTCCATGGCTTCTGCGCCCATGCCTTTAAGCAAAATATTATGATGTAACATCATCTTTGCGATCTTGTCTTTAAGCAATTCAGGGTGACGTAGATCACAAACTCTAATACCGCGGCGTGAAATTTTATCCTCATATGCAGGGCCAATTCCACGCTTAGTTGTCCCAAGCTTCGCATCACCTCTTGTCATTTCAAGGGCTTGATCCAATGCTTGGTGAACAGGCAAAATCAAATGGGCATTTTCAGAAATAATAAAGTTTTCAGGAGTAACTTTTACCCCCTTCTCTTTAATCATGGTAATTTCTTTGAGCAAAGCCCAAGGGCTAACCACTACGCCGTTACCAATCATAGAAATTTTACCTTCGCGCACTATCCCCGAAGGTAAAAGATTCAGCTTATATTCAGTACCATCAATCACCAAGGTATGACCTGCATTATGTCCTCCTTGAAAACGCACAACAACATCAGCGTGAGATGACAGCCAATCTACTATCTTACCCTTACCTTCATCGCCCCATTGTGATCCGATAACTACGACATTGCTCATAATAATAACCTTTGTTTAACAGTAAATAACCTATTGTATTTGTTGAATTTCGCCACTTTTATATATGTGACTACATTCTTCTAAAACCTGACCATCTTCAACCGCACGCAGCGTAACCCAACCTTGTTTTTGCAAATCACTAAGAACATGCCACGGAGTATCAACAGGCACAAGCAAGTATTTTCGCTCCTCAGCATTTTTTGTGAATTTAGAAATGCTATCCATGTAAAGAGTAAAACCCCTAGCTCTTTGAGCTTTATCATCTTTACCAAAGCAAATATCATACGCACCGCCGCGCCCAAGCTCGCCACTATTTTGAGCAGAAAACAGTGTAAATCCATAGCCTTTATGATATTCAAAGCCGCTTTGCTCAATTAAATCAAGGCTCAAATTTATATCCTCAATACCGAGATCTTTTAGCGCATTATCTATTCCAAAACATAAAGATTTAAGGTTATCAAGTTCCTTCTTTATAACCGAAGGAAAATCAACTTTTTCAAGCTCTTCTAGCGCAACGGCAGCATTTCCCGATGCCTGCATAGCTAAAGCAATTAACTTTGCAGCATCATTATTTATAGAATATAGAGCCTCAACATCACGCTGTTGCACAGCTTTTATGGCTTTTTCTTTATATTTATTATCAATTTCACTCATCATCGATGAGACAAAACTGGGGATTGTAAGGTCAAGCGTAATATCTGTAATGCCCACCCCTTTAAGACCAAGCAAAGAAAGCATACATATTTCAATATCAGCGTGTATTTCACTGCTATTATCGACAAGCTCACACCCGACTTGAGTAAATTGTCGCTCGGTACGCATTTGGCTGCCCTTTATGCGCAAAACATCGTTAGCATAGGTAAGGCGCAAAGGTCTTGGCTCATCACTAAGCCTTGAAGATACAATGCGCGCTATTTGCGCAGTTATATCAGACCTGATTCCCAGCATGCGGTGCGAAACAGGATCCATAAGGCGGAAAGTTTCCGAAGTTAAGCGCTCTCCAGGACCTGGCGCAAGTAAGCTATCCTCAAATTCCAACAATGGCGGCTTAATAAGCTGATAGCCGTATGAGCAAAAGCAATCCATCAATTTACGTATAGATTCAGACTCCCTTCTAGCATGAGGGGGCAGTATATCGACAAACCCATTCGGCAAAAGAGCCAAACTCTTATCTTTTTTGCTCATTATCATTAAACTCGTTGGTTTCTTATAGGCTATAAACAACTATAATTTAAGCCGATTGGACACTATCCTACATGCGCTATTTTTTCAATAACTTCACATAAATCATTTACAATACCCCCAACCATATCAGGGTTATCGCCTTCGGCCATTACACGAATTAGAGGCTCTGTTCCAGATTCACGAACTAAAACTCGCCCTACCCCATCTAGCATTTTCTTTGCCCCCTCTATTTCATTTCGAACCGTATCGGTATCAAGGGGGTTGGCACCTAAATATCTAACATTTTTAAGTATTTGCGGTACTGGTTCAAATACATTTAAAACCTCGCTAGCGGGCTTTTCCTTATTCTTTATTATATTTAAAATCTGTAGTGCAGCAAGTAACCCATCGCCGGTTGGAGCAAAATCCTTAAGCACCAAATGGCCTGACTGCTCCCCCCCCAGATTAAATCCATATTTGCGCATATGCTCCACTACATGGCGATCACCAACATTAGTGCGCGCCAAAGTAAGGTCATTATCAACCATCAAGCGTTCTAAACCTAAATTTGACATTACCGTTGCGACAAGCCCTCCTCCTTCAAGGATTTCTTGTTCTTTAAACCATAGAGCAAGCGCGCCCATTAATTGATCACCATCAACCTTATCGCCCTTTTCATTAACCATGATAAGGCGATCCGCATCACCATCAAGGGCAATTCCAACATCTGCTTTGTTATCAACCACGGCTTCTTGCAATCGCCCTGTTGCCGTTGCACCGTAACCATCATTTATATTACGTCCATCAGGGGTATTCCCAATAGCAATGACATCAACTTCCATCTCCCACAATACTTGGGGGGCAACCCTATATGCCGCACCGTTAGCACAATCCACAACAACTTTAAGCCCTTCTAACGAACCGCGCTGTGGTATAGATCTCTTTAGTGATTCGATATAGCGACCTAAAGCATCATCAAGGCGATTGGCTTTACCAAGCTTTTCAGGTGCAACTAATTCTTCGGCTAAATCCTGATCTATCTTATATTCAATTGCACTCTCTATACTATCCTCAAGCTTATAACCATCAGGACCAAATAATTTTATTCCATTATCCTGATAAAGATTGTGCGAAGCAGAAATCATAACACCAACATCTGCGCGCAGTGAGCGCGTAAGCTTAGCAATAGCCGGAGTAGGTATAGGACCAACAAGTATGACGTCCATACCCATAGCAATAAAGCCTGAACTCATTGCCTGCTCTAACATGTAACCAGATAGACGTGTGTCCTTACCAATAACAACCCTATCCATATGTTTACCACCACGTGCATCGCGCAAAACGCTAGCCGTAGCCATAGCAACCTTCATTGCCATATCTGGTGTCATCGGATAAGTATTGGCCTTCCCCCGAATCCCATCAGTTCCAAAATATTTTTTCTTGCTTTTATCTGTGTTTTCTTCTTTCATGTCATGACTCTATGCACGGATTAAGAGTTTTACAATAGAGAAAAATAATTTCTGGAAATCCGTATATTTGAGCCATACTATGCTAAAACATTTATAACTTTGAAATACAATATTACTGACGGGCGTTATGAAAATAAAAAATCTTTACTTCAAGCCAAAAGCTTTAGCAACCATATTACTTGTAATAATGGCAGTCCCCATGCTTACTGCATGTCAAAAAGAAAAAGAAAAACCCAAGAGCATGACAGATGGTCGCCCTGTCTTGAATATTTTATTCGTGGGAAACGAATATACGCTTAGTAACTACATGCCTTACATGCTACAAACCTTTGCAGAAAGTGATCCAACAGCTCATTTCAAAGTCAATATAGAAGTACACGCAGCTAATCGTGTATCCTTATCTCAACTATGGAATATGCCAGGAATTAGAGATATTTTAACCTCTAAAAATTGGGATTATATAGTTATTCAACCAACGCCCATGTGGGTATCAAGCGATGGTAGCGTTCATATAACCAGAAAAGCTATTTCAGCATGGAGCTCACAAATAAAATCTCTAGGTGCGCAACCTGTATTTTTTGAAACATGGCCTTTAGAGATGACACACCCTGATTATGCTAACCCTAAATACACAAAGCTTAAAAATTATAAAAATATGTTTAGACGTATAAAGGGTTACTCCAAGGCTATGGTAGAAAAATACGACCTTATCCTAGCCCCTGTGGGGGATTACTGGATGTCTGCCATACATGAAAGAACTGGCATAAAACTATATGCCGCTGATAGATCTTCACCAACTATGAATGGATCCTTCTTAACAGCTCTGATTTTATATAAAACCTTAGTTGATAGTAGCTTGGAAGACATAGGATATATAGCAGAAGGTATGACCCAAGAGGACAAAAAGAAATTGATAGAAATTGCGTCGAAAAAACTGCAATAATAATTTAAATCAATATTAAAATATATATTAGCTCATAAATATAGATTTATTAAAATTATGTCTAAATCTTACCTAAGCAATAATGACCCCGAACCAATTAGCGTTATAAATAAAGACTCAACGCTTATATTCTCAGGTTCGCATAACGGAATTGCCGTCCCCTCTTGCCTGCCACAATGTCTTGGTACTGATCCTGACTGGTTTTACAATGCACATGAAGCAACAGATCTGCATATGAATAAATTATTTGCAGCATTAAAAGATTTGATAGCAGATGCGAGCTATATAGAAGGTAACTACTCAAGGCTTGTCTGTGATTTAAATGCTATGCCTGATTACTCAATACCTCAATGTTCATCTGAACATAAAGAAATAAAGATAACGGCCAATCTTCCCGATAACTGCTGTAATAAACAACGCATTTTGCGCTTAAATAATATTTACCACCCCTATCATGATACTAAAAAGAAAATGATAGAGCGAATAAGACAAATAAACGGACAAGTAATAAACCTTGATATGCATAGCTTCTCACCTACTTGGAAAAAACAACCACGTGAAGCAGAAATCGGGACTATTCGATGTGAGAAAACTCCATTATCACGCGCTCTTGAAGAATATCTAAAAACACAAACAGAATATTGTTTTATCTCAGGCCAACCATACAGAGTTGCCGAACGACCTAGCAATTCAGCATCCCTAATCACACAAACTAATGACTTACAATATATCGGAATAGAAATACGTAATGACCTAATATCCTCGCCCGAGGGAATAGAAAAAATGGTAAACTTCATAAATAAATGCGTTGACCACCTTTATAATCACCCTGATTTTGAAAAGATAAGTGCCCCAAGATCACTAGCATTTAGCTCTGAAATAATAACAAGCCCTGACATCGGCGAAGCATGGTCAATTTGATAAACTTCCATAATTAAAAAAAGGATCTATAAAAGCCCCCTCTTTAATAACTTTTAAATTCCTTAAATCAAGATACGGGAACACTGCTCCCGCCACCTGTTGGAACTGATCCGCCGCCACTTGGAACTGAGGCTCGAGGTGGTTTATCATCTTCATCATCATTATAATCATCACGGATAATAGGCTCTCCACGTAGCAAAGCTTTAATCTCATCACCTGATAAAAGCTCATATTCAAGCAATGCCTTGGCAATAATATGAAGATCATCAATGTTTTCTGTAATAACCTTCATAGCCTTCTTATAACCATCATCAATAAAACGCTGTACTTCAGCTTCAATTAACAATGCAGTTTCATCTGATATATGGCGGTCTTTATAAGTATTTGGATCATCACCATAATCGACCATACCAACCTTTTCACTAAGCCCCCACTCCGTGACCATAGCACGTGCCATAGAACTTACCTGTTTAATATCACCAGATGCACCATTCGTAACAAAATCCTTACCAAATATAACCTCTTCAGCAACTCTTCCGCCCATACCAACAGAGAGATTAGCGCGCATCTTCGCCAAAGAATAACTATAGCGATCACCTTCAGGAAGGCGCATCACCATGCCTAATGCCTGACCACGCGGCACTATTGTTGCCTTATGTATTGGATCAGATTCCGGTTCATGCAAAGTGACAAGCGCATGCCCAGCCTCATGATAGGCTGTAAGCTTTTTCTCATCTTCATTCATCGCCATAGAACGACGTTCTGCACCCATCATAACCTTATCTTTTGCTTCTTCCAGATCGTCCATACCAACAACACGCTTATTCTTACGCGCAGCCATCAAGGCCGCTTCATTGATTAAATTTGCAAGCTCTGCACCAGAAAAACCCGGAGTTCCTCTAGCAATAATCGAAGCCTCAACATTATTAGCCAACGGAACTTTCCTCATATGAACTTTCAATATGGCTTCACGCCCCTTAACATCAGGGAGCGGAACTGTAATCTGGCGGTCAAAACGCCCAGGGCGCAATAACGCAGGATCAAGAACATCGGGGCGGTTAGTTGCAGCTAAGATTATAACTCCTTCACTCGCGTCAAAACCGTCCATCTCAACCAACATCTGGTTAAGAGTCTGCTCGCGCTCATCATTACCGCCGCCATAACCAGCACCACGATGACGTCCAACGGCATCAATCTCATCAATAAATATAATACATGGTGCATTCTTACGCCCTTGCTCGAACATATCACGCACACGAGATGCACCTACTCCAACAAACATTTCAACAAAATCTGAACCTGATATATTAAAGAAAGGCACTCCCGCCTCTCCTGCTACGGCTCTTGCGATAAGAGTTTTACCAGTACCAGGTGAACCAACCAACAGCGCACCTTTAGGTATTTGGCCGCCCAAACGCTGAAACTTTTGAGGGTCTTTTAAAAATTCAACAATTTCCTCAAGCTCTAATTTAGCTTCTTCAATACCTGCAACATCATCAAATGTTACTTTACCTTGCTTTTCGGTAAGCATTTTAGCGCGCGACTTTCCAAATCCCATTGCTCCGCCTCCGCCTTTACCATTCATCTGGCGCATTACAAACAACCAAAAACCGATAAGTAATAATATAGGAGCAAAATTCATCAATATATAGAACATGCTAACTTCTGGCGGATCAGGGTCTTCCGCTTTAATTTGAACAGAAGTATTAACTAGGCGATCAACTACATTTTCTTCGGGAGGAATTTTAGTAATAAACTTACCCCTATCACCCGCATAAACGCCATGGATTTCACTTCCCTTAATTACAACTTCAGACACATTCCCTGACGTGGCTTCTGCCATAAATTGGCTATAGCCTAGCTCCATATCATTAGCTATTGATTTTTTCTGCGCTTCTTGAGCAAGGTTAAGCAAAACAAATACACCTAAACCAATCGCAAGCCAAAATACTACATTCTTATTCATTTTATTCATTATTATTCCTGTTTGTTTGGACAGCTTGATATGCCTGATGTTTTGGCATTCTGCCCAGATTATATTATAAATCCGTTAACAATATTGAAACCTAACATCTAATAGTAAAAAATAAAGCCTTTTTATCTCAATATCAAAACTCTTTGGTCAAAGATATTTCATCATTTTTTGTACTAACTTCAAAGATCACTCCTCCTAAGGTTCGCTTGCGAAAGGCAGAAGGTTTCAATAAATCACAGCATAGGCTCTCTACCCTTTCCAAACGTGCGCTATAATTCCTATCGGGTGATAGCTCCGCCATAGCTCTTAACAATACCCGCAAAACCACCTCAAATGGGTTTTCTGAAAACATTTTAAAGTTAAATACGATACGGCCTTCATCTTTATGAAGTAATGCGGAATTATATTCTTTATCAGTAATATAATCTAAAGCTTCACGAGCGCGTGATAGGCGTTTAGCCGTTACTGACAAGCGTTTAGTTGTAAGTCCCTCAGCAGAGAGAACCTCCATAGATTTACGCAAGCGCACCCGCGCATAATCATCATTTTCATTAGACGGGTCATTGATAAATTCAATTCCATTATTATTACAAAAACTGATAATATCTGCTTTACCGACTTCTAATAAAGGGCGGCATATATTTATACCTTCCTCTTTTTCATGACAAGAAGCCATAGCCCCAAGACCATCAAGGCCGCTACCCTTTGCTAAACGGAATAAAAAAGTTTCCGCCTGATCATCTAGGTGATGACCAAAAAATAAATTAGATATATTATGAGTGCGCATATACCCAATCATTAGATCATAGCGGGCTTTACGTGCCTTTTCCTGAATACGTGAGGTTGGTTTTTCCTCATGCTCCCACGTTAAAATATGATGCGTAATATTAGGAATATCAGCTAAAACTCCTGCAACATGGAACAATTCGCCCCTAGATTCAGGGCGCAAAGCATGGTCAACACTTAGAGCATGAATTGTTACCTTAGGCTTTGCCATTTTTAGATATTCAGATAAAGCAATGCAAAGTCCAAGCGAATCTGCCCCCCCTGATACAGCAACCGCAATATCATGGCTAGATGTTAGAACATGGTCAAAATGCTCTTCCATCACTTTAGAAAGCCGCTCAATAAATAGTAAATCTTGTGTCATAGATGGCAATCTATTGAAAATCAGTGCTTACGACAAGTCATAAGCTTGAAAATTGCAAACTGCTTTTATCGGCAATTTATCTTTGCCATTTCCGAATCGGCGCGTTTTAATACAGGTATAGAGGATTTAGAATAATCCTTTTTAAGCTGCTTCAATGCAATACAAGCATCTTCTTTTTTACCCATACCAACCAATGACATTCCAAGCTTTAAAAGGTTACTCGCCGCCTTTGGCCCTCTTGGATATTTCTGATAACCTTCGGCAAACACGCGCGCAGAACGTTCATAGTCTTTACGCACATAAAATGTTTCACCGTACCAATATTTGGCATTTGATACCAAATCATGATTTGGGTAATCCTTTATGAATTTTGCAAAAGCCACTTCTGCTCTGGCAAAGTCACGCGCCTTAATAAATGAATAAGCATCATCATAGGCACGAGTTGCCCCACCTGACGCGGCATTAGATTTTGAACCCGTTTGAGATTGGTGTAACGTCCCCAATATCTGTGTATTACTATTAGAAATGTCCCCAGCAGGAGGATTATATTGGAAAGAGCCTTTTGGCTGCTGCTGAGCAATAGGAGCTACTTCACGATCCACAGCATTTAGGGTTTCAGTAGGCTGCTTAATCTCTGGCATATTTTGATAGGCCATAGCCCCGCCCGAAGATTTAACATTATCCAGCTCTGTTTGCACATTGCTTAAATCTTCTTGCAAGCGACGAATCTTATATTGCTGCTCTTCAATTTGCCCTGTTAGCCTGCGTATTTCCTTCTCCATTTGCTGAAAACGGATTTCCATTGCCGCAGCTGATGATTGCTGCGCACTTGCTGGCAATGAATACCCCGCAAGCAGACATACAGTAAAGACACCTAATAAAGGTGTCTTACGAAAATTTATCAGTTTTAATAAAGCTGCCATGATATTTAAGGCCTCATCTATATTGCTGTCTTAATATTACTGAACTTTAGTAACGGAGCGACGATTCTGCGCCCACGCGCTCTCATTAGCACCAGGAACAGCAGGACGTTCTTTACCGTAGCTAACTGTTGTTATACGTGAAGGACTAACTCCAAGTGCAACTAGGTAATTCTTGGTAGAGTTAGCACGGCGCTCACCCAAGGCAAGGTTAAATTCACGTGTTCCGCGTTCATCAGCATGACCTTCAACAGTAATGCTTACATTTGGAAATTGGCCTAGCCATGCAGCCTGATTTTCCAATGTTGATCGCGCAGCAAGTGTAAGGTCTGTACTGTTTGTTTCAAAGAAAACTCGATCACCAACATTTACAACCAAGTCAGCTTGCGTCCCAGGTGTTGGTCCATCGCCTGAATATACACTGCTACCATCATCTATGATAACCCCATCGTCCATTCCGCTCATATCAACGCCACCATTATTGTTATTCCCAGCACAAGCTGACAACATAAAAACGGCAGAAAAAATCATAAAATAACGAGCAACCATTGCATCTTCCCTTCAATAAACTCAATAAAACTAAAAAATGATTCTACTAAAGAACCACTTAAATAAATAATATTATAGACTCTTAGAGCCTTAAAGAAGCTCTTGCAAGGATTTCAAACATCAAACACAAAAACTTCGGTGTATATCATGATAAACAAATCCTAATCCGAAAGCTCCGATAATAAAATAAGCGCATCACGGCAATCATAACCATCAGGGGCTTTTTCGATATATTCATTTAAATATTCCTTAGCCTGATCATTTTCACTTAAACGCGCCGATAAAACGCCAGCATCAAACAATAAACGATATTCATCAGGTGATAAAACCAACATACGGCGAACCATAGACAAGGCATTTCGATACTCTCCCATTTCAATGCGCCTGAGCTTTATATTATTGCATAGATGAATAATGCTTTGCTTAACATCAATACCATCAAGATATTGTGCAGATAATTCAGCCTCATCGCCCAATGTGTTTTTTACCAACGACCTTAAATCATGAGCCTGCATAACCGCACATGAAGATGACGGATCAAATATCAAGCGTACGCCCTCATATTCTATGCGACATAAAAAGCGCGAAGGAAAATTTATTCCCTCAATATGCCAACCCTGACGGTGCGCAGCGTCCATATATAAAATTCCAAGAGCAGCAGAGCAGCCCCTTCCGCGATCAATAACGCGTATCATATCCGCGCCTTCCAGTATTTCATGGTTTTTTGTATCGGGCTGATAATCATGAACATCAATTATTACATATTTTAATGCCGCAAGCCTTGCTCTTACATCATCACTACCCGCCTCTATCAGAGCGCAAAACCGCCGCCCAACTTCATCAGAAATTTTCTTGAGATGATTCAAATGGCGATATATTGATACGGTTTCGTGGTCATCAAAAACCAAAGCAATCGCCAACTCAGCAACTTTAATCTCGTCATCTGATTTCAAAGCACAAGAGGAAATGTAATCCAGCGCATCAAAATCATAAAACGGCATTATTGATATACGCTTTGTGTATTCCAAGTAACAGGATCACCATCAGCTTGAGCCTGCCCGCCTTGGATTGGCTGCTGATTAATCGGCTCTCCGTTTGCATTTTGTATGGTGTTATCAAAGCGCGGCTGATAATTCTGCGCACCTTCATGAGTTTCTGGAGTGCCAACCAGCTTGACATAACTAACTACGCGCTTAACCCCACCGATCTTACGAGCTATGCCAATAACATGATTTAATTCTCCTTGATTTTGTGCAAAGCCCATCAGATAAACTGAACCTTGAACAGTATCAATAGAATAGTTAATAGACTCAACATCGCGATCAATAATAAGTGCCGCCCTTATGCGCCCTGAGATCCACACATCTTTGGCATAGCCAACTATACCATCACTATCGGCAACTTTAATTTCATTGATCACTTGAACCACGCCAACGGGCTGCCAAGCAAGACGAACGGCTTCTATTCTATGTTGTGGATCTTGAACCACACCAGTTATAAGGACGCGCCCCTGATTTACAGTAAGGTCAAGCTTGGCGAACATATTCACATCATAAGCAAACCAACGCTGATTTATATCGGCTTGAATACGTATATCACTTGCCGCGCGTGATAATCCGCCCTCTTGAACCGCCGCCGTACCAACAGCTACGCCAGTACCTACAGCCAGACTTGTGCATGATGATAACGCAAACAACGCAAATGGCATCATAAGAATACGAGTCTTCGGAGCAATTAATTTGTTCGATATATTTTTTATCATGACGCATATCCTATGTTAGCGTGATTCGATTTTTATATTATGAACTTGCTAGCCAAGCATTGTCTAGATGCGATATTTTCATATTGCCCGACATATCCCCCGATATTGTAATAACATCAAAGCGCATATCGTAATTCATATATTCTGGATATTCAGATAAGAAGAACAAGGCAGAGTTTTCTATGCGTTTTTGTGCCCTTTTAGTCACAGACTCCATAGCATCAGCAAATTTTTGTCGAACCTTAACCTCAACAAAGCAAAGTAAAGCTTCTTGCTTGGCAATAATATCGATTTCCCCAAATTTGGTTTTATAACGTACTTCGACAATAGAAAAACCTTTTTTCTGCAAATAATCACCTGCCAGTTTTTCAGATCGCACTCCTTTAGAATAACTTGTTTCTTCTTTTTTCTGTTTTGGCAATATCATCTATGCGCCTACTTAATCTCTAGAGCCATATTATAAAGGTCAGATTTTTTTGCTCCTGTTAGCTCGGCAACATGATTGGCCGCAGCCTTAACCTTCATAGTTTCAAGAGCCTCACGCAACATTTCCTTTATATCAACTTCGCTTATTTCTTTATCTTCCGCAGGGGAAATAACCAGAACGATCTCCCCCCTTGGCGCGCCGTTCTCACGATAATATTGAACAAGGTTATCTGCGCTATCCTTTTTAACCTCTTCATATAGCTTGGTAATTTCACGAATAACCGCCACGGGTCTATCACCAATAGCCGATTGTATATCTTCTAAACAGGAAATAAGGCGCGGAGCAGTTTCAAAGACAATAAGAGTGGCTTTAACATCTACCCATTGCGCTAAAAGTTTTTGACGCGCCCCACTCTTGGCGGGCATAAACCCCAAAAAGCAAAACTTATCCGATGGCATAGCCGAAAGCT
>Ga0316209_1001608_pt1 | contig 22166 bp, 18 predicted proteins | sample 6monopyrite_MG_FD_204945 | JGI IMG/M metagenome (GOLD analysis project Ga0316209, IMG submission 204945) | Microbial mat bacterial communities from mineral coupon in-situ incubated in ocean water Damariscotta River, Maine, United States -... | ecosystem: Environmental > Aquatic > Marine >...
CTTTCTGCCTTTATGGATTCAATGGGAGAAGCGAATAAAATTCAGGTGGGGGATAAATCGTATGAAATCGGTATACGGTTCAAACGCAATTACAAGCCTTACTCCATTCATTTAATTGATGTCCGTAAAGACGATTACATCGGCACAAGCACACCGATGAATTACTCCTCAGAAATCCGGCTGGTCGATAAAACCCGCGGCGAAGATCGCAAAGTAAAAATCTGGATGAATAACCCACTTCGCTATGCAGGCGAAACGTTCTATCAAAGCGGCTACAACAAAGTGGGCGAGAAGGAAATGACAACCTTGCAGGTTGTCACCAACGAAGGCTGGATGATCCCGTATGTCGCGTGCATGATTGTTTCGATTGGGATGCTGTATCAGTTTGTTCTAACGCTGCTGCGATTTTTGAACCGCGCGGCTAGTGGTAAGTTGGAGTTTACTTCTTCGGACGACTCGGATGATAACAAATCGGGTTATTCGATTCCCGGTCTTGTTATTCCGCTGGCGTTATTCTGTGTGTGTGGCTACTGGCTTTACGGTTTGGCGAAAGTGCCGGTTGTTCCTGCTGATGAATTTGACTATTTCAAATTTGGTGAAATCCCGGTTGTTTATCAGGGGCGTGTCAAACCGATTGATACACTGGCTCGCAATTCAATGCGAATCCTTTGCAATCGGGAAACGGTCCGGCTTGAACCGGTCAAAAAAACAGATCAGAAAAAAGAGGCAAAGCAACCCAAAACGATCCCTGCCACACAGTGGTTATTGGAATTGATCAGCAGTTCTGAAATCGCGATGGATCGCCCGGTCATACGCATCGATAACGATGAACTGCTTTCCACATTAAATTTGGAACGCAGAAAATCGCATCGATATTCTTTGAGTGAGATTCGCGGAAAACAGGAGCAAGGCAAAGAAAAAAGCCCCTTTGAAAAAGCGGCTCAGGAAGCGAACGGGCAACGAATGAAATCGCCGGAAAGCCTTTCGTTGTACCAAAAGAAAGTGCTGGAACTGGATCGGAAAATTGGACTAATTGGCCTGTTAAGGGCCTCCATGGTTCCTCCCGGTATCGATATCAACGCCAAGGATATGAGAGAACAAATGACAAGGGCGATGTTCCGGGTCAAACAGATTGACCAAGCTCATCCACCGTTATTGATTCCTCCTGTCGATTCAACTTCAGAAGGTTTGGAAGAGGCTCTGAAACGAAATGAGTGGGAAACTTACGCCAAGGCATTCCTGTTTGACATCATCTATTCGGTTACATTCAAGGTAAAAGAGAACCCGTTTTCTAAACAGTTCGCAGAAATCGTCAATGCCTACTCCGACAACAAGCCAGCTACTTTCAACAAAGCGGTGGGGCGATATCAGGCATTGTTGAATAAAACGAAAATCGAAAAACTGGAGATGTCAAAAATTGAATTCGAAGCCAGGTTCAATAAATTCTCGCCGTTGTTTTGGCCTGCGTTTCTGTATTTGTTTGCGTTTGTGCTGGCGATATTCGGCTGGTTATTACCTTCTGCAATGAGCGTGTTGAACCGTAGTGCGTTTGTGCTGATCGTGTTGACATTCTGTGTCCATAGCTGGGCACTTTGGGCGAGAATTGAAATATCCGGACGGCCTCCGGTGACGAATCTGTATTCCTCAGCGGTCTTCATTGGATGGGCCGGCGTGTTGTGTGGGTTGATTCTGGAACTGCTCTTCAAACGAGGAATTGGAATCGTCCTGGCAACGGTAGCCGGGTTTGCTTCCCTTTGGATTGCACATGGTTTGGCTGGCGATGGAGATACCTTTGTTGTTCTGCAAGCCGTGCTTGATACACAATTTTGGCTCAGTACGCATGTGGTTTGTATTACGCTGGGCTATGCAGCGACGTTTATTGCAGGGATTCTGGGTTTGATTTATATCAGTATGAAAAATCCACTGGCGTTAATCGGGGTAGCTATTGCAGTCGCGGCTGCGGTCGGCTTGCAACAAGTTGACGGAATGCCTGTCGCTTTACGGGTTATTGTTCCGCTTCTGTTTGTGCTAGCACCGTTATTAACTTCGATGTTCATGCCTGGAATCACAACGGTTCAAATGCCTAAGGAAATAGAGAAAGCATTCGAACGCATGATCTACGGCACGCTTTGCTTTGCGTTATGGTTCAGTTTTGTTGGAACGGTTTTGGGCGGATTATGGGCCGATGATTCCTGGGGACGTTTCTGGGGATGGGATCCGAAAGAAAACGGGGCGCTCATTATTGTCCTTTGGGTCGCGCTGGTTCTACATGCCCGCTGGGATCGATTGGTCAAAACCCGCGGACTGGCCATGCTCGCGGTCGCTGGTAACATCACCACCGCCTGGAGCTGGTTCGGCGTTAATGAACTTGGCGTCGGATTACACTCTTACGGATTTACCGAAGGTGTCTTGTTTTATCTGTCGCTGTTCGTACTCAGTCAAATTGCAATGATAATACTCGGAATACTGGCAAGTTCCAAAGAACCGGACCCCGCCCTTTAATCGCGTTAATCGATTTGAGTCGAACAAAAAGCAGGAAAGAGATGTTCTTGATCCGGATTCAATCCTGCGAATCTTCATTCTGCCTGGAAACAGCGTCCAGTTTTTTGAACAGTCGAAAAACATCACGCGCTCCCAGCGGAATGATAAGCAGTACCAGGATCGTGAAGCTGCCAAAGCCGATGGTTAAAACCGTTTCCCAGAATTTAATCCAGACGGATGCAAGTACCATTATTCATCCTCCATCGCAATGAGTATTTGCTCCCGATCAGGAAACATCAAGGAACCTGCAATGAAAAGAAGAATGCAGATTCCAAAAATAGTCAACGTCAACGAGGGACCGTTGAACCAGTACGTGATCGAGGCACCGTATTCTACTTCGTACCACTTTTGAATCGGTTCAACGTACAAGCCGGATATCGCAAGCAACCCGCCGTACATCGCCCATAACGCGCCGCGGGTTGAAGCCCGTTTCCAATACATGCCACCAATAAGCGCCGTTGCAGAACCACTTAAATAGACCATGCCGGTAATGCTCATGTACGTCCAGACGGACTCCGGCAGTTCATACCAGATTCCCCAGATGAGCAGAAAAACACCGATCAAAACCACCGAAATTCTTGTGTAAAGAATACTCTGCTGATCGGTCAGTTTATCGACACCTTTTAATGGAGCAATAATATCCTGCGAAATAATTGATGCCCAGGAAAGTAGATAACTGTCGTGGGTAGACATAAACGCTGCCAGCAACCCCGCGACCAGTAAGCCAAGAAAACCGGTCGGAATAATTTTCCCCAAAAGTAACGGCATCGCCTGGGAAGCATGCCCGGCTGCATTTTCACCCAGAAAATAGTCGTGCAATTCGGGATGATGAAAAACGTAGGTATAAGCAGCAATCCCCCAGACCGCGGGTATTGCCATGCGTACAAAAAAACCGGGCGCACCAAACAGAAACGTTCGCTTTGTTGTGGCGCTATCTTGAGTGGTTAACGCGCGGGTTGCTTCGGGTGCCCAGCAAATCCCGGCTGTGAAGACAATCACAATTTGCCAGATAAAATACGTCCAACCGTAACTGTCTGCATGGACGGGATTAAACGCAGCTTCCCCCTTTGAATTTTGCCAGGTGGAAACCATGTTCGCCCAACCCAGATTGTTATCCAAATCGGTAAAGCAAAACCAGAGTCCCAGTCCCAACCCTAAACTCAGCACCACAAACTGAATATAATCGGTCACCAGAACCGCAACCATTCCCCCCATCACCGTGTAAACCAGTACCATCACGATCAGTAAAGTGGTGATAAGATTCACGGTCAGTTCTGCATCTTCGCCGCCAAAGCCGGTCGCATACGTGATGAAAGTCGCCCCCATTTTTGGAAACAGACCCATATTCAGCACACCTGCCAGTACCGCGATCAAGCCGGAGGTAATTCGTGCTTGCCGACTGAATCGCTTTTCGAAATATTCGGGCAGCGTCGTCAGTTTCATTTCTCGCAAACGTTTAATCGCAAAGCCACTTGTGCCGAGAAACAGATAAACGATAAATGCAATGAGCGGGACAACCAGATAGCTGAACCCTTTGGTAAAGCCATCCATCGAGGCATACATCAACGTAACCAGTCCGAGCCCGGTTCCGATGAAGCTGGCAATACTTAAAGCAGTTCCTGCACCACGTCCGCCCACCAGGTAGTCCGAAGCATTATGCACGTGCTTGTTGACATACATGCCCAACAAGCCTGTCCCGACAAGATAAACGACAACGATCACCCAGTCGAGATTTGTAAATTGAGTTTCAAACATGATCAGATCCCAAAACTAGAATGAGCTTCTGGAATCTACCAAGGTGTTTCCATTTTGTCTACTATTCTGCGTGCTAACTGCGTAATTGCCTCCTGCTTGGCGGTTGCGTAAGACTGACCAATTTCAGGAGCAAAATTTGCCTGCGAAAGAAGTTGATGCGTTTTTTGATCGACCGGGACCGAACTTTGTGCAATCAAATTCCTGCCACGCAAATCTTCCCAGAGAATTTCCACCGCAAAAGAAAGCTGTAACTGACGAGCATCATCAGAGCGAGTTTCGCCTAATACATCCTTACGAATTTCGATCAGCTTACCGGTCAGCCGGGTATCTGCACGATCTGCACTGGAAAGACGAAACGGCGTGCGGGACTGGATTTCTTTTTGAACCGCTTCGGTCAATTCGATATTCACATCGCGACGAAATAAATCGGAAGTAAAAATCGGCACATGCACCGTGCGGATTTCCGGATCGTACGTCCCACCGACCATGTATCCACAACCACTGTACGCGCACAGTAACGTAAACAAGCAGAGAAAGAAAACCGTTCTCGATTGTAAACTGCTAGTCAATGTTTTGAGATGTCCGACCATTATTTTCCCCCCACCAAACCTGGCAGGAAACATCAAAGAAGTCCACAGACCGCGTCAGGTTGGAAAGCCTAACCCGGCGTAACCGAAACCAAATAAGTTTTACCAGTGAACCACGAAAGAAACGAAAAACACGAAATAAAGAGACAAACATTCGCTTAACGGCAAGCCGAAGGCGACTGCGTAAACAGGTTTGCTTGATGGGAAGGTGGCGAACCGCGAATTAACTTTCAGTCACAGTATTTGTTCTTTTTTCCTTTTCTTTGCGTCTTTGCGTGAAACTTTTTTCTAAAATCATTCTCTTCTTTTTATTTTTCCTCAGTGTTCTCGGTGTCTGCGTGGTTCACTTCTTTCTTCTTTGTGTTAAAAATATCCTGCCACTTTTGCGCAGCATTTCATTGATAAGAGCCGAACCTACTTTTTTCCTAACGCCCAACGCCTAATCCCTAACGCCTATCTACTCCCCTCCCAGTGTTAATTTCACGCGACCAGGTTCAGAAGTATCTTCCTGTGGCGAAGTTGGTATTGGTTTGGGGACGAATTCTTCTTTGGGGTCTTTCGACCAGCGTGGTAACAAATTGGGAACGGGAATTGGTTTCAGTCTGGGCATTCTGAATCCGCCTTCTTTTTTCGGTGCTTGTTGATTATTTTCAGATTTATCCGGTGTCAAGCTCTGGATTTTTGGTGGAGCAGATGGAGTTTGCATCGGGCTGGGTGGCGGTAGTTCGTCAAGCGATTCAATCGAATCGGCATCGACTCCTTCCAACGCCAGCACTAATGGATTTTTCTTACGGTATTCAGGAAGCTTAGCCAACAGACCGCGGGCTTTTCCTACATATTTTGAGTTGGGGTACGTATTGATAATATGGTAGCAGGTCATTTCGACGGCTTCGAATCGACCTTTACGCAACCAGAAAATCGCACGGTTAAAATTACGTGCGACCGTTTTATCTTCGATATCCTGCAACCCCTGTTGCAAACGTTTTTTTTCTTCGACAGTGGCATCGGGGAAAAGGTTCATCGCCATCAGTTGCAGTTGACGCGATTCGGTTAAACTTTTCCCATCGTACGAGGCTCCCTGATACGAAGCCTGGCTCACATACGCTCCGAGTACATACGCATCTTTGGCGTGCGGGCTTTGCGGGAATTCTTCGCGAAGCAGCCGATACGTTTCAGCCGCTTCGGAGTAACGTCCGGTGCGCAGTTGATGACTGGCAGTAAACATCAAAGCATCGTCGGCTAATTTTCCCGTGGGATCATTCAACCAGATCGCCTTGAGTGCCTCGAGCGCCCGGCCTTCAGTATCTGTCAGCGGGCGTTTTTTATTGGTGAAATTGAAAAAGGAATGTTTTTTGTAATCTTTACCTGAAACAACTTTTGGTCTCGATGCCCGGCCGTTATCAGAATAGGCTGCCAGTTGAACATCACTCGATTTCGCCACTTTAAAATCCATCCAGATCATCGCAATATCGAACAGCCGTTTTGTCGAAGCATCCATGTGTCTGGTGTTTGGGAATTCTTTTAACAATAACAAATAATTCGTTTCTGCTGCGGGCAGTTCGTCCTGCTTGTATTGAGTTTCTGCAAGCATAAATAAAGAATCTTCTCGCAAAGGAGAATCGCTGTAACTGGCTTTAAGTTCGCTGCGTGCTTTGAATAAATCTTTCCACCTTCGCTTACGGATAAAGCCGGAATCATCCAGCTTGTGGTCATCTGCAATTTTTTTGAATTTCTGTTCTGCTGCAGCAAGGTTCCCTTCTTCAAGCAACCGTTTCGCTGCATTGAATTCGCTGAAATCCTGGACGTCTTCTGCTCGCAAACTGTTCGGGTTAACCATGTCCGAGTGATGCCCTGTTTGCAGCACTCGTTCCATCGGTCCTTTGACGTTATCGATAGAAGCTGTTTGTGCTTCCCGACTGAAGGGGTCGTGCAAAGCAGTCGCTTCTTTACGATGAAAAAGACTCTGGCATCCCACGGCGCAGCAAAGCAGCCAGCCGGCCAGACCGACTTTTCGCCATTTCTTATTGTCAGCGGAAATCCGCATGTTTATTCGTTTCATATTATTTTCCTTGATCTCTCGGGGGAGTGAGAGAACCGTGGAATTAAGTGGTTGCCACACGCAGAACGGTGCCGCAAGAAGGGAGGTTTTGATTATTTTCGTCGGGATAGTAACGCAATTCTCAGAATTGAAGATAGCCCAACATGGTAGGCCGCCGATCCGAAACCTGCGAAATGAACGCAGTCATCAAATGGCGAAGTAATTTGTATTGTCCGGGGGTAATAATATCGGTAAACGGGGTTTCCAACGGAGTCTCAACCAGCTTGCGCAATATCGTCAAAAACTGCCCCGTCAAAACACGAGAAGCCTGTTCGGATTGCCGACATTGCGAACAGAGTAAAACTCCCTGCTGAATCCACAAAGACCAGTTTTCACGATCATTCTGTACAGAACGTCCGCATTGACATTGCTCAAATTCCGGCAATAACCCCAACACCTGCAATGTATGCAATTCGAATCGCAACACGGGCAGACGAAAATCCTCGCAGGTTTCCAGGTCATTCAACGTTTGAATGGCTGCTTCATACCAATGAGGGTAAGGGTCAAATTCCTCGGAAAACAATTGAAGCAGTTCCGCCACGTACATTCCGCCGTAGTGCACGTTCATGTCACGCGACTGGAAACGGAACCGTTTGACGAGCCTGGCTTCAGTGAGAATATCGAGACTGGAGGTAGATTTATGGAGGAAAACTATCTGACATTGCGTCAACAGGTCAATAGCAGCCTCAAAAGACCCCTTGAGACGCTTCGCCCCCTTCGCCAGAACTGATATTTTACCAAAATCGCGTGTAAAAAATGTAACGACACGGCTCGTTTCACTAAAATCCGCCTGCCGAATAACCAATCCCTCTGTTTTTTCACTCGACGACATATAATCCATCTTTTATTCGATATCAAACACAATCCCTGGAGCAACTTGTCCGAGTGTAGCAGAAAACGATGCAGGCTGAGAATAACAACCTGCATCGTCTCGAAAGCATGAAAAGAGAACGCCAGCGCCCCGTGTGGGTCAGCAGACAAAACGAAAGCGGTATCTCATCTCATGAAGGAACAATTTCCGCCGCGGTTCGCGAGCCGATGCTGTCTGTTTGAGGCAGCGTTAATTCTTCTGCGATAATGTTACGCTCCTTCGCAGGAAGCGGACCACGAGCCGCCCCACAAGCCGGGCAAACATCTGAGCGAACCGACATCCGTTTCCCGCATTTCGCACACGGCTCCAAAAACGGCGGCTCCTCGATCATCCAAAAAGCAATCAACCCCGCCGGACCAAACAATAGCGTCGCCCAAAAACAACGCCCGGTTTGCCGGGACGTCAACTGACGACTTCTGCAATACCATTGTCCAACGATAACGGTCACAACTAAACAAACAAAAAAGATCGCAACAAACAACGATTCCTCACGCAACGTCGAAGCAATAAACTCAGTTCCTCCAGGAATTGTTATGTAGTACCCGCCCATATAAACCCAAAAGACTACGGGCATGGCAGGTACCGTCATAAGTTTCGTAGCAAACGGTGTTTTATATTCAAAGCTTCCCAGTCGATACTCTTTCTGGTCAAAGTTCTTAACGAATGTGATTTCTCCCTTAAAATTGGCTTCCATGACCCGGTTTGTTCTTGGCTCAAGAAATTGTATAAAAACCAATGTTTGCTTCTTGGGAACGTAATAGGAAGCAGACGTAGCAAGCAGATTCCCTTTCCATTTGAGTTCTGGAGTAAGCGGGATCAAGCCAATTTCCTTCCCCGGCAAATAAAGAGTGGTCGGGGTAAGATCAAGCCCTTCGTTATCTTCTGCTTTATTGATTTCTTCTCTCTTTGCGGCAAGAACACGAATTGAATTGGGATGTTCAATCAGATAAATCGGTTCCTTTTCATCAGGGCAATGCCTGATATCAACAATTGGGCTTCCCTGCGGCGCGGTATAGATATTTTCGACAGTTTTTGTTTTAGGGGTGATTTTATAAATCGCATCGGAACAAACCAGCAAACATTTATCGTGCCTGATCGCATCAGATGATTGCAGCTTTCCGTTTTTATCAAATTTCTTGATGCTAGTAAAAACCTGATCCAAAGTAACAATTCGCCCAAAACTCATTGGCTTTTCTTCATACGAATTTGCAAATCCATCTTTGCCAATTCGACCAGTAATAACAAAGCGACTCCACGATTGTGGTGACTGATATTGCAGGAGTAAGCCTTCATGCCTGGAGACAGTAAGAGTTCCGGGTAAGTGAAGCAAAGAGTTTGTTTGTTGAAGTTTTCCATACCGGAAATTGGATTGAGAAAGATAATAAGAGCATTCGTTAAATGCTTCCTCTGTAGCTGGTGCAACCTCAGGCTGGATGTTTATGTATTGATATCGCAGTTGTTTTTTTGCAATCATTTCCTGAAAGAGTTGGTCACCAGGATCGTTAATATTCTTGCACTCAGTGATCAGGTAGTCCATTATTTGGGGATCGTATTGCCTCACAGAGCGATACAGTTTCCCGTTAGACCCGACGACAATATTGGCATTTTTTAAGGTTGTTGATCGCGGTAATAATGACGCGAAGAATACGCTCAGCAGAACCATCACGACAGTAACCCCAAACGATGTACCAATAAGCGTTGCCATGCGAGGGAAACGTGTCGCGCGTGATTGTTCTCCCGTCACCTGATACACATTCAGAACAGTTGCCAGCAACCAGGCAGAAAGAAACAGGTCGATCAAAACAACTACCCACAAAGTATTCCACGAGAGTGCGGTTATAAAATAACTTCTTGCCAAAGCGTAAATCGCAACTGGCCCCAGAAATAGAAGCCGTGTTACTTTCCAACGTGGTTTCCAGATTACAAACATTAACCCGCACAAATAAGCGGGAATCCCGATCAACGCAGCGATAAGTGCTGGAACCGGTCGGAACCAGTACATCGGATAGGTCAGTTTTTGCAGGCTGACCAACTGATACATTTCCAGCAGGGTGATCAGTAGCCAGACCGATACAATAAGAGTCACTCCAACATATATTTTGCTTAATGCAATCTGTTTCGATGAAACCGGGCGGTGCATCAAAAATGCCCAGCGGTCGGGAGTAGATTCTGAAAAGATCTGCACCAACCCCAATGCAAAACTGAGAAATGCAGCCATCATCGAATAAAAATACAGCGACACATCAGACTCAAAATAAAACGAATTCTGTGTGTACGCATAAGTGAAAGTGAAATAAACAAACAGAAACCCGAGCAGGCCCCATTTGAGGTTTTCGCGTAGTTCTTTCCAGAGTAGTTGTTTCATAGCACTCCTCCCGCGTGTTGTAGTAGCGACACGATGCGGCTGTTGCCGCTGAGATAATCGATGACGCCGTTTTCCAGGCTTAGATTGGTTTGTTCGATGCTTTTCGGATTCAGCCCGGCGAGCAGTTCTTTTGTTTTTTCGTTGCAGTTGGCAATCGTCAGATACAGTTCATTCGGGAACTGCATCGCATGCACAAGCTGCGGTAATTCGGGCAGCGGCGGGACTTCCTCCTGAAAGCGAAGCACCCAGCGGCTCAAGCGTTTCAAAAATTCGTCCGGCGAGCAGCAAACGCTCAACTCTCCCTCATCGAGTATCGCAATCCAGTCCGCAACCCGTTCGACATCGTCCATCTGATGCGAACTGAACAGAATCGTGCGGTCCCGGTTTTGTGTCACCATCAACATCGCTTCAACTAACGACCGCCGCGCAACCGGGTCTAACCCCAATGTTGGGTCATCCAGAATGAGTAGTTCCGGTTCGGGAGCCAGTGCCAGCGCCAAACAAACACCCGCTCTTTCAGACCGAAATGTTCAATCACCGTATGAAACAGATCCCGATTCCAATTCGTCGCACAGCTCGATTGAAATGCTTCGAGTTCCCGAATTTTCATCCAGCCGTAAATGAAATGCCCTTCTGCCACATACGCAATTCTTGCCCGATCACCCGGCGTTAAATTCTGGCAGTCCTTACCCAAAACCGTGGCGCTGCCCCGTGTTGGTTCCATCAAGCCGAGCAGCATGCGAATGGTCGTTGTCTTGCCTGCTCCGTTACGCCCCAGAAAAGCAAACACGCCCCCTTTGGGAATCTGCAAATTCAACTGCTTCACCGCAGCTTTAGAGCCGAAGTAACGCGTCAGGTTTTTTGTTTCGATGACATATTCCGACATGATTCAATCTTTCGTCACGGAAATTCGTGATTAATAAAAAAGTTAACCACAGAGACACAGAGGGCACGGAGAAATACCCAAAAAGATCACGACAATTTCAATACTTACAAATACCTCTCAGTAGACAGTCACTGCTATACTGTTTCTCTTTGCGATACTAACGTTAAAAGTTTTTTAATCGTACACAAATTTTTCAATATATTTCCTGTACGACGGCTTTCCGATTGATTCTTTGGTTGCGTCTATGCCGCGCCGTGAAATAATTAAGAGATGGATTGGTAATAAATAATTTGCATTCAAGCAGATCACGCCCCTGCTCAACCTTGTCAGGTGTTCTTCAAAACTTCATTTTCAATTTCTCTGCGTCCTCTGTGCCTCTGTGGTTAATCATATTTTTTGCAAGTAACGTAGCTGTAAAATCTTTCTACAGCAAAAGGTACGAGAAAGATGATTCAATCTTTCAAAATAGCGACCTCTGCAAGACGATCCTGGATTGCTTCAATGATTTCTGACTTTTTGAAGCCGAGCATCAGCACATCGCCGACAAAGCGATCAGCCGATTCGTTGAAGCGCCTGCGCAATTCTTCTTTGGAGTAAAGTTTGCGAGGGGCTGCAATAAAAAGCCCGCGCCCTTTTTCGGATCGCGCGATCCCCTCTGCAACAAGCAGGTTATACGCCTTGGCGACCGTGTTGTGATTCACCACGAGCCGATTCGCGAGACTGCGAATACTCGGCAGCGAATCCCCCTGCTTCACCGCAGCGGTCGCAACAGCGTGCTTCACCTGTTCGACAATCTGCCGATAAATCGGGACATCACTACCAAGCAAAATGTTAATCTGAAAATTCATGATACCGCCTTACTGTACTATCTGTATCGGTACAATATTGCAGTAAGAATATTTTGTCAAGTCTTATTTCTAGAATTCACAAATTTAATTAAGTTTTTATCACTGAAATGCTGCCTAAAAATGGCAGAATATTTTTAATGATTTGTAGGTTAGGCTTTCCAGCCTGACGCGAATTGCACTGATCTTTCAATTATTAATACAGCGTTGACTGATGAACCAGAGAGCAAATTTCATGGAAACCACATTTGTCAGGCTGGAAAGCCTAACCTACTTTGGTTCCGGTTTATCCGGTTTAGGAAGGGGCTATCCCCAAAACTGTCCTGAACGAAACAGATTCTCAATGCCGGGGATTTCATCTTACTCTTCGGCTGGTTTCACATTGCTGATGAATGTGGTAAACGCCAGGCTGCAAAAAAAGAAGAGCGTGCAGCACAAAACAGAGGCGGCTCCTGCCGGGATTTTGGCATTGAGAGAAGAGAGCCAGGCACCGGTCATAGCCGAGGCTGCCCCGATGAATGAAGAGGTGATGAGAATTGTGGAAAAGCGATCTGACCACAACCTTGCCGTCACCGCGGGGGTAATGAGTAACGCAACAATCATGACCGCCCCGATGGCTGGCAGTCCAACAACAACCGTGACTGCTAACAGGCAAAGGTGCATCCATTCAAGCGGTTGCGTGGGCAGACCCTGCACTTCCAGAAAATCGGAATCAAATGTGATGCCAATGCTGAAGCGGTAAGTTGCAAGAATTAAAGCAATGGCAATCACACAAACACCAGCCATCAGGTAGAGATCTTTCATCAGCAAGCTGGCAGGAGCACCGAAAAGAAACGCAGTGAATCCGGCTGCTCCCCCGAAATGCCCACTGTTCTGAATCATCTTGCTCAGCACAATCCCTCCACCAAAAAACAGACTTAACACACCAGCGACCGCCGTCTCAGAAGTTGTTTTGGAAATCCGCGGAAGAATCTGAATAATCCAGACCGCAAGTAGCCCCGTGACAAAAGCGCCCAAAAATTGAATCGGCAAACTCTGCCCGCCCGCAATGACATATCCTAGACAAATTCCCGGTAGCGCCGCATGAGCCAACGCATCGCCCGTGAGCGCCCGGCGTTTGAGAACTGCAAAGGTCCCAATCAAACCGCACGTTGCCCCAACAATCGCAGTCCCCAGCAGAACAATCGTCGTGTTATATTGAAGTGGAAACATATTTATCGATATCTATCCCGCCGTAGCTGGAACCGGGCAGAGATATAATAGGCGTTAGGTAGTAGGTATTAGGCGTTAGGAAGTCAGGGTGGCTCAACCGTTTTATGCGAGTGGCTACTCGATTCGTTCAAAATATTCTGCTGTTTTAAAAGCATTTCAATGACATGGTACTCACTTGAGGTAGCTGGAATCAAACAGGAATAAAAAAATTAACACCAAGTCGCAAATGGAATTTTAATTACCTTATTACTTCAAACTACTTTGCTGGAAAACGGGATGTCCCAGTAAGCCGCATCAGTTGTTCCTTTTGGTGCCCAGAAAAATACTTTTGTCTCAGTCGAACGCTTTTTCAGACGACTCACCGACATCACATCATCGCTATTATAGCGTTTGTTTCCATGCGAAAAATGCCTTTCCTGCAACAAACCACATTTGCAGGAAAGGCTTTACGGTACGATCTGTCTACTTACACTTTATCGGCAGTCGGGCAGACAAAGCCAGCCCGGTATTCTCTGCCAAGATAAGCGTTGGCGGCATCGTTATTGGTGAAAACTTCCTGCTGCGGATCGAACTTCAAATACGGTCCTAATGCAACGGGATACTTTTCGAGGTCAACGCCGTTTTTCTCCAGGTGCTTAATCGTTCTTTCGACGGTTTCAACATTGTTATCCAACGATTTAATTTTTGATAACGCCGACTTCAACGCGTCTGGAGAAACGTAGTTTTTTTCTCCCATGTAGTAGGAGATATTCCCCAGATGAGCCAGCGCTGCAGAAAGATGTCCTTCCCGCACTTCGCCGTTCAGGTCTTCTCGTTTGCGACTGACGACAGAATCAAGGAAGTTACCGAAGTGGTCGCCGCCCCCTTTGAACTCTTTGATTAACTTCCTATCTTTATCGTACGCCAGACAATGTGAGTAACTTTTCTGGACGACGTAACCGTCGCTGCCGTAGAAGACGACACCAATTTTATTTCCCTTTTTACTCTGGAAAAGCTCGTTCAGATCTTTGTCATCAGAATCGTTGACGCTTAAACCGCGTGTTTCAAACGTCATAAATTTATCGCCGTAGTCGTACAAAGAGATAATCGTGTTCGGCGTATCTCCTGCATCAACGTACTTCGGTTCTTTCCGTTCCGCCTGATAGCCAAGTCGGCCGCCGTAACTGATGACAGAATTCGGATGGGTATCAACACCCAGGCCCCAGCGAGCGATATCGGTTTGATGCGGTCCCTGGTTTCCTAAATCGCCATTACCGTAAAGTCGCTGCCAATGCCAGTCGTAATGGAAACGTTCGCGAGTTACTTTCGGTTTCGTATAAGGAGCAGGTCCACTCCACAAATTGAAATCGCAACTGCCGGGAATCGGATAATCACCCAGTGGACCGATCGAAGCACGTCGCTTGTAGCAAAGTCCGCGTGCAAATTTCACTTCGCCGATGCCTCCAGTCCCCAGAAAAGCAACTGCTTCGTTGACAGCTTTGCTGCTGCGAGATTGCGTACCAACCTGACACATACGACCGTACTTACGAGCCGCTGCAACTAATGCAGAACCTTCTTGAATCGTCTTACAAACCGGTTTTTCAATATAGGCATCTTTCCCGGCCTGCATGGCCCACACACCACATAACGCATGCCAATGGTTCGGGGTGGCGGTACTGATTAAATCGACAGATTTATCATCGAAGACTTCCCGCATATCTTTCACCTGCTGCGGTCGTTTCCCGGTTTTCTTTTCGATGATTTCACATTTGGCGTAACCGTTTTTGTCATCGGCATCGACAATGTAAAGAATTTGCGTACGGGGATCTGCCAGATAAGCAGCCACGTGAGAACTGCCACGCCCCCCTGCACCAATCACTGCAACACCGAGCGTTTCGTTGGGAGATTTTGAAAAACCAAGCTTCGGAGCAACAAGCAAACCTGCACCGGCTGCCACAGAGTGTTTCACAAAACTTCGTCGAGTTAAACGAGCCATTATCATTCTCCTGAGGTTAGAGTCATTAGGCGGGATTACTGTCTGTCACTTTTCGAATTGATGAAAAAGTTAAATTATACTTTTCACTCATCAAGTCAAAAAAATTCATCACTCATCAAATACAACTTGTTGTACTGAGCAACCAGAAAATCTCACGGTTATTCAAAGTCGATTATCCATCAGTCACAATTCTCTGCCATTCGCCATTGCTGAAACAGGCGAATCAAAGTGAATCATATTTACCCAGACTAATGTAAAGCGGGGGTTGATTTCAAATGTGAGCGAAAAATATTACAGTTTGAACATCTCCGCACAGGCAAACGGCGTCAATACCCCGGTTACTTTGCCCTCACTTCTTTATCTACAAAAAGACCAATTCAATGATAGACCGCTTTATCGATCCCGGGCATCCACACGAATATTATATGCAAATGGCCCTTTCAGAGGCAAAAACGGCTTACGATGCACAGGAAGTTCCCGTGGGCGCGGTTATCGTTCGAAATGGTGCGATTATCGCCTCTGCCCATAATCAGCGGGAAATGCTGCACGATCCGACCGCTCATGCAGAAATGATCGCGATCACACAAGCCGCTGAGGCGATGGGGGATTGGCGGCTTCAGGATTGCATTTTGTATGTGACGCTGGAACCTTGTCCAATGTGTGCCGGTGCGATTGTCCAATCTCGTTTGCCCTGCGTCGTTTACGGAGCCAGCGACCCCAAAGCGGGAGCCTGTCACAGCCTGTTCAATATTACACAGGACGAACGGTTGAATCATAGAGCAGAAGTGCTGGGTGGCGTTCTGGAACAGGAGTGTAAATCGATCCTGCAGGAGTTTTTCCGAGAGCAGCGGTCTCTTGGAAAAAAGTGATCCAGCCAGCGTGGAGACCAGCGTTTTCATTTCACATAACCGCCACAACCCGAACTGTTCCGTGAAATGATTGCCTGCTGAAACTGATTTTTCGATTCTTGCTTGAGACTTACTCCGCAATTGCTCATGCTCGTCATTGTTGCACAAACGCAACAATTTATATTCCGGTATCGCTACTCAATATCAATAGACGAGAAGCGTTTTTCGTTGCTATTTTTTACAGGTATCGCAGAGTTATGGCTCTTCCCCCCTCCTGGATTGAAGAATTCGTTCAACAACTGTCCCTGTGCCTGTTTCCGCAGGGAACCCCGGCACCATTGGGATGTCATTATCATTTTGAAGCGGGTTGCTGGGAGATTGCAATCTTTCCCTCGATGCGAAAAAAATCATCGAACGTTTATTCAAACGAGCCATCTTATTCCCCTTCGCCATTTTCGTTTGATATCCAGCAGGCACTTCCGCTGTTTGAAGAAATTCAACATCTCGACTGGATCGCAATGCCAGCCACAAGCGAAAACGAAACAGGGCATCATCTGTTACTCGAAGGAATTGTCGAAGATGTTGCCGTGCTGATCCGCGTTTGTGCGGAAGTCCCCAAGCGATTCCAACACGATCAAGACCTGATCGTTCAGGAAAGTTGAGCATCGAGCATCACGCTGCTTTTTCCTGATCGCTGCCTTGCGGACCGATAGACTTGGTTCCTTTTCCCGCTTTTGCTTTCAGATCGAACAGTCCGAAGACCTCCGAAGCATTCATCGAAAGCGATTCGGTTGAGACGTCACCATCGCCGAGTACTTTTTCGAAGATCTCCCGTTTCTGCCGAAGCACTAAATCGATTCGTTCTTCAATCGTATCTTTACAGATAAACCGTGTCACAATGACCGGGTTTTTCACGCCGATGCGATGCGCCCGGTTAATCGCCTGATCTTCCACCGCAGGGTTCCACCAACGGTCATATAAAAAGACATACTGCGAAAATTGCAGATTCAGCCCGACTGCTCCGGTGCCGTAACTCATGAGCAGTAAATGCTTGTCGGGATTTTCTTTGAACTCTTTTAAGATCGGTTCCCGTTTTTTTGTCGGGACACCGCCGTGATAAACCATCGCACCAAACTGTCCGGTTCGTTCTGCGATCCAGTCGATTGTTTTTGTCCATTGGCTGAACAGAATCGCTTTGGCTCCACTGGCAGAAATTTCTTCCATATCTGCAAGCAGACGATCCATCTTGGCGGATTCTCCGGTAAGCGGATCGAAATTTGTAATCTGCTTTAAGCGTAGCACCAGCTCAAACACGTGCTGAATGGTAATGGAATCTCCCATGCCATCCAGTTGGACGATTCCTTCTTTCTCTGCAATTTCATAAGCAGATTGTTGACAATTAGAAAGTTCCAGAATGGCATCGCGATCCAAACGAGGCGGCATGTCCGGCTGGGCGACTTCTTTGGTTCGACGAAGAATATAAACTTCTGCAAGCCGTTTAAGCTGCCTTAAATCGGGGTTGGAACGAGCCGGCACAACTCCCATGAATTCAAAGATGGAAGCGAGTTCTTCCGGACGGTTTTCAATCGGCGTTCCCGTCAACGACCAGGATCGCAAACGAGGGATTCTGCGGATCACTTTTGATGTCACCGATTCCCGATTTTTAATCCGCTGCGATTCATCCAGTACGACCAGATCGAAACCGGGAAGATCTTCTTCATCGACATTTTGCAAATCGCGAACAAGAATTTCGTAATTGGTTAGCAGAATAGGAATCGATTTCATTTCTCGCAGCATCTTTCGGCGGTTCGCATCCCCTTCCATCGTAGTAACCGGCAGTTCTTCGGCCCATAACTTAAATTCACGTTGCCAGTTCGGAATCAATGGCTTGGGGCAAACAAGCAGTATCCGACGCACCTGCCCGCTACGCAACAGCAGCCGAATCGCAGTAATCGCCTGCATCGTTTTCCCCAGCCCCATTTCATCAGCCAATAGTGCCGACTTCTGTGCAAACAACCACGCGATTCCTTCATACTGATACGAAAACGGCTCAAAAGGCATGACCAGTTCCTGCCCCGCAAGCCAACTTTCAAGCGGCGGCTGCAAAATATAAAACAGGCGGTCTTCCATTGAAAGAGCATCAGCAGGCGGTTGGATTCGCGTGGGGCATTTGCGAACCGGTTTTTTATCATCTTCGCCACTTTTGGCAACGGGTGGCTTAATCGAGCGAACCTCTTCTTCATTTTCCTCCGGTTTCTTTTGGAAATCGATGAAGTCAGGGAATTCAATTTGAATTGTTTTCGGTTTCTGCCAATACGGTTTCCAGCCGGGAACAAATCCGGGAGGCATGATCAGTTTTTCCTGCTGAACCTGCAAGTTCGGCCAACGATGTAACGCCACATTAATTCCCGCCTGTGTGACAGCGACTTCGAAATCAGAATCAAACTGAGGCAACACCGGAGCCGGCAGCCTTAATTGATTGGTAGGAGCAGGCAATCCAAGCAGATCTGGAACATTAAAACCGTGAGCATCATTCATGACGTTATCGATTCCATTCGATAGACAGGCAGTGGTAATCAGTAATCAGTAGGCAGTAGGCAGTAATCAGTAGGCAGTATTTAGTAGGCAGTATTTAGTAGGCAGTATTTAGTATTTAGTATTCAGTAGGCAGTTGAGTGCATCGTGACGCACTCTTTTAGGTTACACACATCATTAGATGTAGCTGCCAACTGCCTACTGCCTACTGCCTACTGCCTACTGCCGACTCTCCATTCATGCCACCTGCCCCATCGCTTCTTTGAGTGCCTGTTCCACCCGAACTAACGGCTCCTGTAACTCGGCTGAATCTGGAACATATTCTGTCATTTTTTCCAGAATATTGGTGACATCTTTTTCCTGCTTCGAAGCGACCCAGTAATGCTCTTCACGAAAATCCTGTTGAAATATTGCTTCATCAGATTCTGTGCTGCACAAAATTGGAATGCTGTTCCAGGTTTGATTGTTGAGCGCTTCAGGCTGATTAACGAAAAGCACATCTGGAAGAACCTGCAGGCGATCTTTGAGCGCTTTAGCGATCAGCTCACCAATAAGAAACGGACGCAGCGTTGGACCGTACAATGTTTGCTGCGTCGCATTGGGACGCACCGGCAAGCTGCATTGAAATTCGATCGGGCGTCCCAGATGAGACGTAATCAATACGCCGCCGCACATCTCGCCGTTGGGCTGCTCGACTACCTGATAAAATCCGAGAACGCACTCGGGGCGTTTATTATTTTGTGCCATTCGTTAGCAATCACTTCCCTGTTTGTTATCGATAATTCAGCACTTCTGCAAAACGTATCACATCTTGTGAGACTGATTGACAGCGATATTCCTGATAAATTCCGACTCATTGAAGTAAACGGGTTGGGACGTCTGTATCCCAACCGATTCAAGTCTTTTCATTTGGTGAGCCATGCTTTTGATCGGCGAAATCACAGGATCACTTGAGCCACTTCCCGCCTGATCGTTATTACCGGAATTCTGCTTGAAACATTACCGATCCGGCTCATGTGATCACCTCGTTTCATTCCAAATATCAGTACGTTTTCACACTGAATGCAAAATAAAATCCGCATCATCGATATAAGTGACAAGGTTACCGCTGCTTACCCAGTTTCCAATCACTTACACAAGACCTTCTTTCGTCGCGTACACAAGCTACAGTCATCTCTCAGGCTTGAAGCTCTTTTCAACCGTGAGTACCATAAATACAAAGAGATGAATATTGAGGGAACCTCTATTCATTCAAAAGGAGTACAGACATTCCTGTCTGTCTCGTTTGAGTATGCTGTAATAAAGGCAGGCAAGAATGCCCCCCCTGTTCAATAATAGATTTTTGATTGAATCGAGATTCCCTTTAGTTACTGACGACTTTTAATTTCTTCGAGGAAAATAAACCATGAGTATTTCAACAATGTTATCTGCCTGTTTTTTACTCTTTGCAATGACCGTCACTCTCGATGCAAAAGAAATAAAATTGACTGCAACGGATGGAAAACCGATTTTTGGAACCTTTACCGCTGCCAAAGCAAACAACAATAAAATCGTGCTGTTGTTTCACCAGGCCCGTTCAAATCGGCATGAATACGACACGGTTGCTCCGGTGATCAATAAGGCTGGGTTCGATGTCTTGAGGATCGATCAACGCTCCGGCGGGCCGATGTGGGGTGAAGAAAATCAGACGGTCAATGCAGCAGGTAAATCAACCGAATATGCTGAAACGTTTCCCGATTTGCAAGCTGCTGTTGATTGGGCCGTTTCTAAAAAATACAAAACGATTATTACGGTCGGCAGTTCTTACTCGGCGGCTCTTAATTTTCATCTTGCAAAAAGAAACAGTGATCACATTACCGCGATGGCCAGTTTTTCTCCCGGAGAATATCTCGGCAGAGGCTGGAGTGTTGCGAAGGCAGCCAAGGGGTTAAAAATGCCTGTCTATGTAACATCCGGTTCTCAAAATGATGAACTGAAGCGGGCAGATGACATCCTCAAAAATGCAAACATCAAACAATTGACCCGGCACCGCCCAAAAGTAGGCGTCCACGGGGCCTCCACCCTGCGAAAAGATCGCAACCCGAAAGGCTACCAGGAAAACCTCGCTCACTTCATGAAGTTTCTTAATTCTCTGTAATTATCCTGTGCCTGTAAAAGTTGAAATGACGCTCACGCTAAAGAGAACACATTCGCGCGGGGTGGCCCGTCCGCTTTTAGCGGTCGGGTTGCGTAGCAACAAGACGAATGCGACATGTGGTTTCCGTCATGATTGGAAGTTCAGAAGAAACTGAAAGCACATGGCACAAACATCTTGTGCTTCGATACTGCGTAAAGAAAAAACTTGAAGCGACACTTGATCGGACAGATCAGAGGTCACTTCAAGTTTTGCAGAAGACAACGAAACTATCGTCACAGTATTGGGATGAGACGTTACGCATTGGGAAAGCACGTTACGACCACAAGGCGGTCTTTTCCTCTGCTTCTCGTTGAGCATCAACAGAAAAACGGGTTAATGGCATTGCTTCCAGCCGGGCGATCGGGATTGATTTCCCCGTCACTTCACAAATGCCATACTCATCTTCAAAAAATTTCGCCAACGCATGTTCAATCTCGGAAAGCTCATCGGCTTTCATGGCGATTAAATGCGTGTTAAGGTCGCTGGACTCGTTGTATTGTGCAATATCGGCTGCATCGCCTACTGCAGAACTTGTCGTGCGAGTCGCTTGCGATCTGCCCCCCGCTCGGCTTCGTAATTCGTCTCGCCGTGCAATCAAGCCAAATCTTAATCGTTCCAGTCGCTCTGCTCGTGTCATTGGGAATCTCTTTCTACGTTATATCAATTTGCCTTGATCAAAGGTCTCTATGCCAAGGCGATGTCAATTTGTCGCATCCCAACATCCTGTCGGTGATTAACCGCCTCACTTTGGTTGCAGATATAATCAACGAGCTTAGATGCGATTTCAAGTGTACATGTGGTGATACCGGTTAGATTCATTAGAAGAATTCCAGGGAATATAGAATATAATACGTCGTAACCACATGCTATTTAATAAGTTACAGCTTCATGCAGAATGAAGAACTGAAATAAAAAAACAGTGCCGTATGACCATGTGAACATGCGAGGGTTGTCCCTGTGGGCATCCGACAAGGTGACGAGAAGCAGGAAGGCTATCGCTAAGGTTTTTAAGTGTTTTTCCAGTTATCAATTTTTTGCGAGCAGATTCCCACTCCAGAATAGTGCTGTTATGATCACATTCCCGGCTGGGTGAAACTTTTTCTAAATTTATGTATAATTACCGTTCTCAACAGGAAATATTACCTCAGCATTGAAGTATGGTGTTTGATGAGATCATTAATTGGTCGGGTTGCTTTTGTTCCACTTCTTATCTTGCTCAGCTTTTGTGTTACTGCTGGTGCCGGAGAATTGAAACGCCCGAATATTTTGCTTGCAATCAGCGATGATCAATCGTGGCCTCATTGTTCTGTTTATGGTTCTCGTGAAATTTCGACTCCTGCTTTTGATCGCATCGCGACTACTGGTGTGTTGTTTACAAATGCAATTGCCGCTTCACCGGGCTGTAGTCCCTGTCGAGCCGCTCTTCTGACGGGTAGGCAGACCTGGCAAATTGAAAATGCGGGAACTCATGC
>Ga0316209_1001610_pt1 | contig 22115 bp, 14 predicted proteins | sample 6monopyrite_MG_FD_204945 | JGI IMG/M metagenome (GOLD analysis project Ga0316209, IMG submission 204945) | Microbial mat bacterial communities from mineral coupon in-situ incubated in ocean water Damariscotta River, Maine, United States -... | ecosystem: Environmental > Aquatic > Marine >...
AGGGCCTCAACAATGGCCTCGGCCGCTGTGTTTATCGGGTCGAAATAATTGGCACTTCTACTGACAATGACATACGGGAAGGTCCCATTCTCAATATAGCCTTCAAACACAATTCCGTCCACGCCAGACGGAAGGTTGATGTCTAATACCTTTTCGCAGGAGGCAAAACCCAGAATGACCGCGAGCAGTATGGATATGGAAGTTGAAAACCGTTTCATCTATTAAATTTGGTTTTACTGGTATTTTAAACTTTTGAAGTAATAGGTCATTTCAATGGGGCTGATACGAATTACGAATGAAACACGAATATACGAATGCCTTGTTATAATAAATTCGTAGGTGTTCGCCAGTAATACCTCTCTTTTTTAGTACATCATTCGTAATTCGTCATATTCGTACACGATTCGTAATTCGTATCAGCTATCAGGTTCCACCACATTCTCGGTATGATCTAAAATTTGAAATTCCATGTTACACTTGGCAGAATGGGAAAGACCGATACTTGCCGTGCTTCAATGGTAATGGTCTGATCCTCCTCCGATGTCTTTGTTGCGAAGTAAACGAAATACGGATTCTGCCTGCTGTAAACATTGTAGATACCGAAGTTCCAAGTTGATTTGAAGCGTTTCTTCTTCTTAGGGTTCGGGTAAAGGGTTGCCCCAAGATCCAGTCGGTGATAGTCCGGCAGTCTGAAAGCGTTCCTATCTCCGTATTCGGTAACGATGTTCCCATTAACGAAGTAGCGCGAGGCGGGCACGGTAAAGGCGCTGCCTGTTCCGTAAACGAATATGGCAGAAACGGACCATCGCTGATTTATCCGATACGAGCCGACAATAGAAAGGTCGTGCCGTCTGTCGTAGGTTGCCGGAAACCAATTGCCTTCGTTCAACTCATCGAACTTCCGGTTTGTCCAGGCCAGGGTATATCCTATCCAGCCGGTGAATTTCTTCCCGTTCTTGCGAATGAAGAACTCTGCACCGTAGGAGTTTCCCCTTCCGAACACGAAATTGTTGTCGGGGTTGTTGTTGATGTTCTGATCCGGGCTGAAACCGTCCCGGTATTCAACCAGATTGTCCATCACCTTGTAATATCCTTCTACGCTCACTTCCAACTTATCGTCAAAGAAATTGTGGAAATAGCCCAGGGCCCACTGATTCCCGATCTGCGGTTTGACCACGTCTGTACTGGGCACCCAAAAATCTGTCGGAAAACTGATAGATGCCAAACTGGCCAAATGAATGTACTGGTAGTTCAATGAATAGGATGCCTTGATGGAATTGTGCTTTCCGAGCATGGCCCTGCCGGATATGCGCGGCTCGGCAATGCCGTAAGTCTTCACGTTCTCCAGGGTCTTGTACCGCGTGGTATCCACCACTTGCCCTACTTCATTCTGAATATATCTGTCGAATGGCCCGGTCTGTGCGAACATTGAACCGCGTACTCCCACATTCAATCTGAACCTGTCGGAAATGTCCCAATCGTCCTGAATATAGATGGCTGCTTCGTGTGCGAGATATTTGACCACACCACCGAGGTCCAGCTCAGTCTCGCCCGTTCTGGCAGAAACGCTACTAGGCGTAAACGTATGATAGATGTAGTTGCCTCCGAACTGAATGTTGTGCCTAATGTCTGGCAACCAGTTAAGGTCCACTTTAAGGTTATAATCCCGAATACCGGACTGCAGTTTCAGATCAAATTCCTGCTGCCCGGCACCAAATTCAAACTGATAATCGCTGAATATGAAAGATGTATTCATAAATAGCTTAGGCTGGAAAATGTGATTCCATCTAAGTGAAGTGGTAGCATTTCCCCAGCTGATATTTGCACTAAAACCGTCTGGGCTACTGAATCCAAACACATCTCTTCCCCAATAAGCACTCAAGAACAGCCTGTCTTTCTTACCTAGCGTATAATTGAGTTTACCGTTAAGGTCAAAAAAGTAATAAGATGCCCCGGCAAAAAAGCCGCCTTCGCCAGAGTTATTATCCGTGGCTGCATTTGCAATAGCCCCGCCCAGAAGCCCGATATAGGCAAATCTTCCAGAAAAAATGAAGGAGCCCTTATCCTTAACAAGCGGGCCCTGCAGGGTAAGCCTGGAATTGATGATGCCTATTCCTCCTTCGATCTCGAATTTCTTGTTGTTCCCTTCCTTCATGCTAATATCAAGCACCGAAGAAAGACGACCGCCATATTTGGCCGGCATGGCGCCCTTTGTCAGTTCAATGCCTTTAATGGCATCAGCATTGAAAACGGAGAGAAAACCGAACAGATGGGACGCATTGTAAACAACGGCCTCATCCAATAGCACCAGGTTCTGGTCCGGGCCTCCGCCCCGCACATACAGTCCGGCATTGCCCTCTGAGCCTGACTGCACACCGGGCAGTAATTGAATTACCTTAATGATATCGACCTCCCCCATAAGTGCCGGCAATTCCTTCACCTGTGCAATAGGAATTTCTACCGCACTCATTTTAGAGCTCTTGGTGTTCTCGTCTTTTTTCTCACCAGTAACAACAACTTCATCTTTGGAAAAGGATGATTCTTTCAATTCCAAATTGAATTCCAAATCCTTGTCCAGATTGATTTCCTTCGTAAGTGTTTCATAACCTAGAAACGAAACTTTCAACGTGTAGTCACCCTCTGGAACAGTAAGCGAGTAGAAGCCATAGACATTGGTGGTGGTGCCTTTCATGATCGGCTCCACAAAAACGTTGGTGCCGATCATGGTCTCACCATTTGCGGCATCCGTAATTGTTCCGCTGATGGTGTATTTTTCTTGTCCGTAGGTAGAAATTGCTCCAAAGAGGAAAGTCAAAATGAGAATTGAACGTAAACATAAATTGAAGAGAATTTTCAAGCTACCCCGGATATAAATCGTTCCTAATTTTTGAGAAGTGCAAATATAACCTACAGAAGGCTAGAATGTTGTTCAATTTCTGATGGTGCCAACGGGCAACCAGCGATTATCCGGCAATCATGTCTAGCAAATTAGAAATAGGTCGAACTAAATTAAGGGAGTTTGGACATTGCAGAAATCCTGAATACCACGGAGCTCAACCGCTTTACCGCCATGAACTCATGCAGTTCTTAAATTTTACAAGTCTCCACCACAAGGGTTTTGAAATAAAAAAGACCCTGTAATTGGGCCTTTCTACCATCAAACTGGATTGACTCCCAGTGTCTGTCTAGGTACTTGTGTTCGTCAGAATTGCTCAACCAAATACTTGATGAGGTCGGTGGTGGTTACAATGCCCACCATTTTCCCGTCTTCAATCACCGGCAACGCATGAAATTCATTTTCAGAGAGGATTGTTGCTACTTGTTGTATGGTGTCGGAAGACTGAACAGTCATCAAGTCTTTTGTCATAACCTGCTCAATGCTGAGAATCTCATACATCGTGGTAGAAATATTGTCACCTTCCATGTTATTAACGAAACTGATTTTTTGAAGGTCAGTTTTACTCATCATTCCCACCACCTCATCGCCCGAAACTACTGGGACATGCCGAACATTTCGGTTATCAATTATTTCACTAACGTCTTTAATTGACTGTGTTATATTAACTACAGCAATGTCGGTTGACATGATTTTTGAAACGGGCGTACGCTTTTTCATTTACTGTGTTTTAGATGAATAAATTAGTTCTTTTCCATCAACAAAAATATAGACCAACCCACCGAAAGTTTAGCGTTTACCCATGATTGTCTACAGTTTACCGTCTGATTGTAATCAGTATAATGGCGAGAAAAGCAAGTTCAGAATAATACGTTAAGCAACGCTCTCCAGATTCTTAAAACCTGAGTTCGGCCTAAGGGTTTGCAGGTCGAAAAGCGTCAGTTCGAGTGAAATTTCAAGGAAATTTTGTATCGAGAATGAACTTTTTGGCCGGTTTCAAACTGTTTTCCCTTCGATAAACTCAAGGCAGGTTTCACAATTTTGCGGTGCAAAATCACTCAAACTGACCATCGCCTGTTACATCGAACTGAGGTTTAAAACATCTACGAACCTGACAAAACAGACACCTACTGACACAACTTCACCGAAAAACTGGAAGAGTCCAATTTAGTCGGGGTGAGTGGATTCGAACCACCGATCTCGCGCCCCCCAGACGCGCACTTTAACCGGACTAAGCTACACCCCGAACGCTAGTGGCAAAAGTATTACTTTTCATAACCAGAAAAAGTTGGTTGTAAAATTGGCAGTGCCAATCTCAAAAATTCCTTAATCTTGTATTCTTCTATTTACTGGAATATCAGCTAATATTTACAAAATGCTAAAGAAAATAACGCTCGCTCTTGTTGTCACAATCGGATTTACCGCTTTGGTCAAAGCTCAATGTACCACAGGAAACTGTTTTGAAGGAAATGGTTCTTATCTGTTCGAGAACGGAGACCTGTTCAACGGTTCGTGGAAAAAAGGACTGCCGAACGGATATGGTGTTTATGAATTTACAAGTGGAGACGTGTATAAAGGTGCTTGGAAAGATGGTCTTATGCAAGGTCGCGGGACATATACTTACAACAATGGAGACAAATATATTGGTAACTGGAAAGAGGGAAAAATGAACGGTCGAGGTCATTTTTATTGGGAACTTGCAGGCGATTTGATGAACAATGCTAAATACGAGGGTTTTTTTAAAGATGGTGTTCCAAAAAACATTGAGATAAAGGAGACGGGAACTCCTTCGGAACCGCCTAAGCACAAATAATATGTAAGCATTAAAGAGTTTCGGCTTTTTTACCTTACTGAACTTCTCTGTTCAGTTTTCCATCATAGTAAGTCTGGTTCGTATATTGTAGCAAACGATAAAGCGTTGCCTAAATGATACTGACATAATCGTAGAGTCGGCTACACCTGCGCTGGTATTTTCATTTTTCCATCACCGTCTAATATGATTAGTAAAGAAACCATCATATTTCTTGCAGCATTTATTCTAATTGCCATCTCGGCAAATCGGATAGCAAAGCTGTTCCAAAAAATTGGTTTACCGTTTATTACCGGGGTGCTTTTTATCGGAATTATTGCTGGGCCTTTTGTGCTTAAAATGTTTCCAAAAGGAGCACACCACAATTTGAATTTCATTAATGAAGCGGCTTTAGCCTTTATCGCATTTGCGGCCGGTTCTGAATTGTATTTGAAAGAATTGAGAAGCAGGTTGAGGCAAATAACCTGGATTACGTTTGGTCAGTTGGTAATCACTTTCAGCGCGAGTAGTGTAATCGTATTCTTTTTGGCCAATCAAATAGAATTCATGATTGGGCTTTCTATCAAGGTCAAATTGGCCATTTCCATTATGATGGGGACAATATTCGTTGCGCGATCGCCTTCATCAGCTATTGCCGTAATAAATGAATTACGCGCAAAAGGCCCGTTTACCCAAACTGCTCTTGGCGTAACCGTTCTTAAAGATGTGCTAGTCATCATTCTATTCGCCATAGCATTTGCCATGTCAAAATCGTTGGTGAGCGAGGTTGAAATGGGCTTTGAATTCGTAGCGGTGTTAATACTAGAACTTTTGTTATCATTTGCCCTAGGCTACGGACTTGGAAGATTACTGGCTTTTCTACTCTCTACTAGTATTGATAGGAAAATTAAATCGATTCTACTATTAATCACAGGGTACTTGGTTTATGTATTCGCTCATTTTGTACGAGATTACTCGCTTGGCAAGTTTGGAGTAGAACTATTTATTGAACCACTTCTAATCTGTATTATCGGAAGCTTCGTAGTCTCAAACTTCTCCAAAAATAGATTGGAATTCCTAGATATTGTGGAAGAGATTAGTCCTGTTATTTACGTTGCCTTCTTCACCCTAACTGGGCTTTCACTTTCCTTTGATGCTCTAATGGCTGTCTGGGGTATTGCCCTACTTCTATTCTTTGTGAGATTAGCAAGTATTATGCTTGGCTCTTTGGTAGGAGGAACATTGGCTGGAGACCCTCTCAAGTTCAATCTGCTTGGTTGGATGCCTTATGTGACGCAGGCAGGTGTTGGGTTGGGTCTCGCTACCATAGTTGCGGCAGAATTTCCTGATTGGGGCGAAAGCTTCCTCACCTTAGTAATAGCAGTAATTGTAATTAATCAAGTTGTAGGGCCTCCCCTTTTCAAATGGGCCATTAAATTGGTAAAAGAAGACCATAATAAGGCAGACGATCAAGACGGAGAAGAGACAAGAGATGCGATAATATTCGGCCTTGAGGATCAGTCAATATCGTTGGCTAAACAATTAATCGATCATGGATGGAAGGTGAAAATTGCCACCATTCTAAAGAAATTTGAAAAAGTTGAGGGTGTCGAAACAACAAAGTTAGACTCCATTGAGCATGAGGAACTGAAAAGAATCGAATGCGAAAAGGCTAACACGATTATTACTATGCTTACTGATGAACAGAGTTATACTCTTTGCGAAATTGCTTACGAGAATCTTGGAACCAAAAATATGATTGTGAGGCTTCACGAAAGAAGCAATTTCGAGAAGTTTCATAAATTGGGAGCTAAGATTGTAGAGCCGAATACCGCGATGGTGGGGCTTCTAGAGCATTTTGTCCGATCGCCAAAAGCAACTTCTCTCCTTTTGGGTATGGAGCCTAATCAAGATACGATTGACGTTGAACTAAAGAGCAAAGAAATTCATGGAATGGCATTGCGCGATTTAAGATTTCCATCAGACGTGTTGATACTAGCAGTCAACAGAAAAGGAAGTGCGTTAATATCCCACGGGTTTACACGATTAAGAATTGGCGATATAGTTACATTGGTAGGTTCTGTTAAGAGTTTGGATAAAGTTCGTCTGAGACTTGGCAGCTAATTAACAAACGGTTCTTCCACGGGTTCGTAAACAACGCATAATGAGTGACACGGAAATCTAATCTCTTTTAAGGTTTAGCGAAGCCCGAAGCGCCTTACTTTACAGCCTCAGTTAGATGTAACAGACGATGGTCAGTTTGAGTGATTTTGCACAGCAAAATTGTAAAACCTGTCCTGAGTTTATCCCAGATTATGCAGTAGAACTTCGTGATGAGGGTTGAAACTACAATAAAATCAAGTGTTTTACTGATTCCAGCATAGCACCGCTATGGTGAAATCCGAAAATACAGCGAAGCGTTTGATTTTGCAGTAGTTTCAAGACGTAATAGATTTTCTATTGCATAATCTGGGTTTATCGAAGAGAAAACAATTTAAAACCAGCCAAAAAGCTCATTCTCGGAACAACATTTCCCTGAAATTTCACTATACATTTACGGAATTAACGTTATTGGCGCCAGACCAAACCTTCGGACAATTCTACATTAATAATACCAATTATACTTCAAAATACCCCATATAATTCGTTTCTTTTTCACCCCGATTTCTTTAAAAGCCGCACCGATAGCTATCGGGGTGCCTGAATTTTTTAAATCATCGGAACAAAAAATAATTCAAATTCTTTATAGCACATTTTGAAGTACAATTGGTATAATTCCTTTTTTTAACGTTTCAAATGGAATCTCGAGCTGACGCTTTTCGACCTGAAAATCCTTATGCCGCACTCAGGTTGATAAAGAGAGAAACTAAATTTTTGCTTTTTTTAAGAGCCAACAGTTAGTCAGACAAAATCAATTGTTGTTCTTTTGCACCCAACCAAAAACAAACATGAAAAATTTACTACTCACACTTATCGTTATCGGATTTACAAGTTCTGCTTCGTTTGCACAAAAAATTGCCTTTGCAGATGTAAATGCGGTACTTTCTGTAATGCCAGAAAATAAGAAAATCAACGAAGATCTTCAGATCTATGCCACCGGTTTACAAAAGCGATTGGATGATATGAAAGGCCAGTTGGATGGACTTGTAGCAGAATTTCAAAAAGTACTTGCCGCAAAAGACACGGCAAAAGCTCTTGAGATTCAAAAACAGGCCATTGAAGGTGAAAAGGTTGTACAAGAAGCAGCCAAAAAATCCGAACAACAATTGGCTCAAAAGAGAAGTGAACTGCTGCAACCAGCCTTAAAAAGAATTAAGGAGGCGATGGAAGCAGTTGCCAAAAAAGATGGTTTCGAATACGTGCTCAACTCTGTTGATGGATCTGGAACTTCATCGCTGCTTTGGGGACCAGAAGGTTCTGACATCACACGTAAAGTTGTTGCCCAACTTGGAATCAAATTAGAAGGAGATACTGAAACTCCAGTTCAAGATTCTGGAAAGAAGAAAAAGTAAACCTTCCTTTCGGTTTAAGGTTTTTAAAGCCGCTTTCGTTTCGTACGAAAGCGGTTTTCTTTTTACTCTAACTTCGCATCTTGAATCTTGAATAGAGCTATGCTAGGACTAAAACTTCCCACCGACCCACGTTGGGCCAACATTGCAGAAAAGAACATTGAGGAAATCCTTACTGATCATGCTTGGTGCGAGCAAAAAGCGGCTTCAAACGCGATTTCAATCACAATTCGTTATCCAGATAAATCGGAATTAATAACTGATTTACTAGCCCTAGCACAAGAAGAGCTCACGCATTTTCAGATGGTGCATGAGCGTATTCTTGCTCGAGGATTAGAATTAGGCAAGCCACGAAAAGACGAGTACGTACGGCAATTGATGGCCTACTTTCCGCAGGGAGGAAAGCGCGAAGACCGACTAGTAAATGACCTGCTAATATCCGCCATGATTGAGGCCCGAAGTTGCGAACGTTTTAAGGTCTTATCAGACAATATCGGAGACAAAGAACTGTCCGCTTTCTATCAGGATTTGATGATAAGTGAGGCTAACCACTACACGCTATTTCTAAATTATGCCCGTAAATATGGCGGCAGGGAAATAGCTGATAAAAAGTGGGGTGCACTTCTCGACTTTGAAGCTGAGATCATGAGAAATCTAGGTAACGAAGAGAGAATTCATGGTTAAGCACAGTTGCAACCTACCTCTTCTTCAGCTCGAAAATATCCGTTCTCCTATCGCGCAGGTTGCGCACGCTGCCGAACTGATGCAGCTCACGCAGCAGGTCAATGTCCACATCTGCAATCAGGATCATCTCGGTGTTGGGCGTGGCCTCGGCCTTTATCCCATTCACCGGAAAGGAGAAATCGCAGGGCGTGAACACCATCGACTGGGCATACTGAATATCCATGTTATGCACCTTGGGCAGGTTACCAACACTACCAGCAATGGCCACGTAGCACTCGTTCTCAATGGCACGGGCCTGCGCGCAGTTCCTCACCCGTGAATACCCGTTCTGGGTATCGGTAAGGAAGGGGATGAAGAGGATGTCCATGCCTTCATCGGCCAGCAGTCGGCTCAGTTCCGGAAACTCCGAATCGTAGCAGATGAGGATGCCAATTTTACCACAATCGGTATCAAATGCTTTGAGTTGTGTTCCCCCTTGCATTCCCCACACTTTTGCTTCGTCTGGTGTTACATGTAATTTCTCAAACCGCTCCATGGTTCCGTCTCGTTTACACAAATATCCTACGTTGTAAAGCAGGTCATCAACAATTTCGGGCATGCTGCCAGTAATTACATTGATGTTATAGGAAATAGCCAATTCAGAAAATTTCTGAACAATACTCTCCGTATGCTTGGCCAATTCGCGAATGGCTTCTGCCTCGGGCAAATGATTGTTATCTGCCATTAGTGGAGCATTGAAGAACTCAGGAAACAGGGCAAAATCAGACCGATAACCAGACACAGCATCGATAAAATACTCGGCCTGTTGCATCAATTCCTCCTGATCCTTGTACAGTCGCATTTGCCACTGCACCAAACCCAAGCGAACTACCTTTTTCTTAGTAAACGCCTTTTTGGTCTTTTTCTCGTAGTAAATGTTATCCCATTCTAAAAGAACAGCATATTCGCCAGACTCATCGTCCCCAGCTAAATAACCTTTCATGACTCGGTTTGGATGAAAATCGTTCTGAATTTGAAAGTTCAAAACAGGGTCATGAATCTCTCGTCTGCGAACCTTTTCTATGTACTCCTTTGGCGACATCTGCGAAGCAAACTTGTGGTAATTCGGTATTCTTCCTCCGAAGGCAATACCGCGCAAATTCAACTTTTCGCAAAGTTCTTTTCGGTAATCGTATAATCTTCTTCCAAGACGGAGCCCGCGGAAATCAGGTTTGATGAACACATCAATTCCGTACAGCACATCACCTTTGGCCTGATGCGTATCGAACGTATAGTTTCCCGTAATGTCTTTATACGTATGATACTCCTCAAAACTGTCATAATCCACAGTAATGGAAAGTGCACAGCCGGCCAACTGCCCATTGACTTTAATTACCACCTGACCGTCAGGGAACTTCTCAATGAGCGATTTGATATGCTCCTCCTTCCAATAGGAGCCGGGCATATTGGTGTAGGCCACAATCATCGCATCCTTCAACTCCTGATAATCGTCAAGAGTGAGATACTTCAATTCAATGTTTTCTATATCACTAATCATGTTATAATTTAAATTCTGCTGCTCTGTTAAGCGAGGCGAAAGTAATCCAAGATTCGTGACTTTATCGGAATGGGCTATTTGTTATTGGGTTATTCGTTATTGGGTTATTCGTTATTGGGTTATCGGTTATCAGTGCCAGACCCATTTAAAACCTTAAAAAACGGCAGCTTTGACGTAGTTCTGCTCGAAGAGACCTACTAGGTTTTCAAAACCTCGGAGGTTTTAGAAACCTTGGAGGTCTCCCCAAACCACTTATACCTTAATACTTACGACTTGCGCCTTATATATATGAAAAAACTGACCGCTTTATAAAGCCAACTGAATCAATAATGATATCTGCAGGAAATAACAATAATGGAAGTGTCCGTTACTCTATAAACCAAGCGGTGTTCGCGGGTAATGCGCCTGCTCCAATACCCTTTCAGCTGATGTTTCAAGGCTTCGGGTTTGCCAATGCCGAAAAAAGGGGTGTCCTGAATAGCCTTGAGCAGAATATCTATACGCTGATAAACCTTTTTGTCTGTCTTTTCCCATTCCTGCAATTGCTGCAGAGCCCTGTGAGAAAACTGAACATCCTTCATTGTTTGCCAATGTTCACTTTCACCAGTTTTCCGTCTTCGGCCTCTTTCATGGATTGTTCAAGCATGGTGCGGTTGGCCTCACTACGCAGGAGGTATTCGGTCTCGTCAAGTTCATCCTCTACCGTAATGGCAATTCTGCTGCTCTTTTTAAACAGTGCTTTCAAGTTGGCAAGAAACTCATGGTCTAGTTCGCTAGGGGCAATGTGGAATTCTGTGTACATGATGGCTACGTTTTCATACAAAAATAACCCGAATATAAACAACAGTCAACTCCGCTCAGGAACCTGAAGGGCGAAGAATGCTTTGATGGCATCATTATAAAATACAGTGCGGTTGCCCTAATCACACCGCCCGCCATGTACTGTTCTCTAGCCAATTATCCGCACTTTTGGCGCAAATATGGAAAACACGTACAGACAATTTGTAGATCAAACGGTGGATTTTCCACAGGATGGTTTTGATTTAAAGGATAATCAACTCAGGTTTCACGGCATTGAACTGATGAGTTTGATTGAAGAATACGGTACCCCTCTTAAACTCAACTATTTACCGAGCATCAGTAATCAGATAACAAAAGCGCGATTTCACTTTGGCGAGGCCATGAAAAAAGTTGATTACCGTGGTTCATACACCTATTGTTACTGCACAAAAAGCTCTCATTTTGCATTTGTGTTAGATGAAGTTTTGAAGAACAATGTTGAGCTAGAAACTTCATCGGCTTATGACATACATATTATCCGAAAACTTTTTGACCAAGGAAAGTTGACCAAAAAAACCATGCTGGTGCACAACGGATATAAGCGAGAATTATATGCCAAACTCATTGCCGACCTTATAAATGACGGGTTTAACAGCATTCCAGTTTTAGACAACCAGAAGGAACTTGAACTGTTGAAACAATTCGTTACAAAACCATGCAATGTGGGTATTAGGATTGCTACCGGAGAAGAGCCTCAATCTGAATACTACACTGCTAGGCTAGGCATCAGACATAGAAACATCCAGTCTTTTTTTGATGAGGAAATCGCCACTAGCGATGTGTTCAATCTTAAAATGCTGCACTTCTTTATAGATAACGGAATAGAAGACAGTCTGTATTACTGGACTGAGCTAGATAAATGTTTACAGGTTTATAGCGAATTAAAAAAAGTATGTCCCTCTCTCGATAGCTTAAATATTGGTGGTGGTTTTCCCATCAAACAATCCTTGGCAGACGAATTCGATTACCAGTATCTGACCGATGAAATAATAAGACACGTAAAAGAGCATTGTGAACAGGAGGGTGTTGCTGAACCGAACATTCTTACCGAATTTGGCAGTTATACAGTTGCTGAAAGTGGAGCAACCATTTACTCCATTATTGACCAGAAAAAACAGAATGATGTAGAATGTTGGAATATGATTGACAGCTCATTCATAACCACACTGCCCGATACTTGGGCAATCAATAAGCGGTTTATCATGTTTGCCATCAATAATTGGGACCACCCTTACGAGCGAGTCAATTTAGGAGGACTTACCTGCGATAATCAGGACTATTACAATGTGGAAGCGCATGTAAACAACATCTACCTGCCCAAGTTCAATAGAGAGAAACCGCTTTACATTGGATTCTTTAACACAGGAGCCTATCAAAATGCATTAGGCGGTTACGGTGGCATACAGCATTGTCTTATCCCGTCTCCAAAGCAAATTCTAGTTAAGAAAGACGATAACGGAGAATTGAAATCGGAGGTTTTTGCTCAGGAACAAAGCCACGAAGGCATGCTTAAAATCTTGGGCTACACTTGATTTTGAAGGAAGTGCCAGTTGGTGGTCGATGGACTGCGGACTGTGGACTATCGACCATTCATCTGTAACCTTGGCAATAATTGCCCGTTACGCATATCTCGCAAATATATAGTAAGCGATTCTTGTATGATCGGATTCACTTACTATCTTGTGCAACAAGAAGGATAGGAGCTTGGACGACAACCTTAAAAAGAAATTCGTTTGAGAATTAATTTACTCGAAGGCGTACTGATAGCTAGTTGCTCAGTTGCCTTATTATTGTTTTCAGGATGTGGTCAAGGAACTGACACGGTGTCTGAGATAGATGTTATTGATGAAGGAAAGATTGTTTACAAACTCTCTTACCCTCAGTTTGATTCTGACAACATCTTCACCTCTATGTTCCCGAAGGAAATGACCTTCAAATTCAAGGACAGTAACACTAAGAACGAATTAAAAACGTCTATGGCTGTTTTCAGCACCTCACTTTTTGCCAACAACAAAGAGAAAAAGGTTACTCACCTCGTTCGAATTGCCAACAAGTATTCTGGTCTTGAAATGGATAGCATCGAGATTATGGAGGAATACGGAAAGAAGCCAGATGGAATGCTTATCACCCATACCGATAGCATAAAGGAAATTGCTGGATATAAATGCAAACATGCACACGTTACATTTGAGAACGATACATCCAAGTATTTCGACATTTTCTATACCGACCAAATAGGAATTAAAGACCCGAATTGGTGTACACCTTTCTACGAGATAAAAGGTGTGCTGATGGAGGCACAGGTTACTCAGTTTAATATGGACATGCACATGATAGCCACATCGGTGGTTGCCGAAGAATATCCGGATGAGGAGTTCACTATTACCAAGGAATATGAGCCAATTACCATTGAAGAAATGGCTGATATATTCCAAAGTTTCTAATTTGAAATAAGTTCTTTTCCTGTTCGTTATTACCAATCACCCGAACATTTATCTGTTCGGGTTTTTCTTACTTTTGAAATGGTTACAGAATGGTGGGGAAAAAGGAAAAATCAGGTAGTAAAAACGGAGACTCAAAGTCTAAGAAAGGATCGAAAAATGGTCTCTTAGAATTTCTCGCGGATTCAAGAACCCGAACGGTACTTGGCCTTTTCTTCATTCTCCTGTCCGCATTCCTGACACTCTCCTTCGTTTCGTATTTAGTTGATGGATTTACGGATCAGAGTCAATTACAAGATCTTTGGGAAAAAGTGACCAACCCTGACGAGACTGTGAACAATTGGATGGGCAAGGTTGGCGCTGCATTGGGTCACAAATTCATCTACAGTTGGTTCGGGATTTCCGCTTTTCTTTTCCCTTTTCTACTCCTCTTGGTTGGATTTCAGATTCTTTTCAGAAAAAGATTGTTACCAATTGGAAAGTCGCTAAAGCACTCGCTTTTCTTCTTGTACTTATTACCATTGGCAATGGGATTTCTGTTTACAGAGAATTCAATTCTGTCTGGCGCGCTGGGTTATCAACTCAATCGATGGACTTCAAGTCTATTCGGTTCGGTGGGAACAGCCCTCCTACTCCTTTTCGTTTCGGTAATTTATCTGGCGGTTGTGTTCAATTTTTCAGTTGACGGCATAAAGGCGTTGTTTTCAAAAAAGGAAAATTTAGAACCTAAAAATACTGAGTTGGATAAAGGTGAGTTTGAGCCTGTTGCTGACGTAACGATTAAAACCAATGAACTAGAACTAAAGGAAACAGTGGATGAAGAAAAACCCGTTGTTGAACAAGAATCGGAAACCAAATTGGAGCTGGAAACAACGCCATTTGAGAGACCAAAGGTTGAAGATGCTCCAACGCCTGACGGCAGTCCGCTATTAGAAGACGTTCAGTTTGACATTGAAGCTGTTGCTGCAGAAGAAGAAACCGTTTCGGAAGATGATGGCGAAGGAATGGGGGAATATGACCCCACGCTAGATTTGAGCCATTACAAAAAGCCAACACTCGATTTGCTGGAATCCTACGGAAAAGGAGAGATTTCTGTAGATCAGGATGAGTTGGAGATGAACAAGAACAAGATTGTTTCTACACTTCGGAACTACAACATTGAAATTGAGCGGATAAAAGCCACCATCGGCCCTACCGTTACGCTTTACGAAATTGTACCCGCTCCGGGTATCAGAATTTCCAAAATTAAGAACTTAGAGGATGATATTGCTCTAAGCCTTTCTGCCCTTGGTATTAGAATAATTGCGCCAATCCCTGGCAAGGGCACCATAGGTATTGAGGTTCCGAACCTGAATCCGGATACGGTTTCAATGAAGGCGGTTTTGAGTTCGGAGAAGTTCCAGCGTTCAAAAATGGAACTGCCCATCGCATTGGGCAAGACCATTGCTAACGAAACATACGTTACCGACCTCACCAAAATGCCACACCTTTTGATGGCAGGCGCTACAGGGCAAGGAAAATCGGTCGGATTGAACGCAGTTATTGCCTCCATTCTGTACAAGAAACACCCCGCTCAGGTAAAATTTGTGCTGGTAGATCCGAAGAAGGTGGAACTCACACTTTTCAACAAGATTGAGCGGCATTTTCTGGCAAAACTGCCGGATACGGAAGAAGCCATTATCACAGATACACAGAAAGTTGTAACCACGGTGAACTCCCTCTGTTTGGAAATGGACAATAGGTATGAGCTGCTGAAAAATGCGCAATGCAGAAACCTGAAGGAATACAACGCCAAGTTCATTGCCCGCAAGCTCAATCCCAAGGAAGGACACATGTTCCTTCCCTACATTGTTCTGGTGGTTGATGAGTTTGCTGACCTTATCATGACGGCAGGAAAGGAGATTGAAACACCCATTGCCCGTTTGGCACAATTGGCACGTGCCATCGGAATTCATTTGATAATCGCAACCCAACGTCCTTCGGTAAACATCATCACAGGAACAATTAAAGCAAACTTTCCGGCACGAATTGCCTTTAGAGTAACGTCTAAAATCGACTCAAGAACCATATTGGATGCCGGTGGGGCAGATCAATTAATTGGCCGCGGAGACATGCTTATGTCTACAGGAAATGAGATGATTCGTTTACAATGTGCATTTATTGATACGCCTGAAGTGGAGAAAGTATGCGACTGGATAGGTTCGCAACAGGCATATCCAAGTGCTTTTGAACTACCTGAGTTCATTGATGAGAGTGGCGGTGGCGAAGTTGGAGCTGTGAACCTTGATGATAGAGATGCATTATTTGAAGACGCTGCTAGAATTGTAGTTCAGCATCAGCAAGGATCGGCCTCACTTCTGCAACGAAGACTTAAGTTAGGATACAATCGGGCTGGCAGAATTGTTGACCAATTAGAGGCCGCAGGAATCATCGGGCCATTTGAAGGAAGCAAAGCGCGCCAAGTGCTCATTCAGGATGAAATGAGTTTGGAACAGAAATTGCAAAACAAGAGTTGATAAAAATTAAACATGCTTAAAAAAATATTGGCAACCGTACTAATACCGATTTCGGTATTTGCCCAATCAGACGAAAAATCCGCAGCCATCCTAAAAGCGGTGAGCACCACAAATAGTGCTTATAAAGACATTCAGGTCACATTTAGTTACACGCTTCAGAACAAGGAAGCTAATGTGAATGACACACGCGATGGCGAACTATCGCTTGCTGGCAATAAGTTCCATTTACAATTGATGGGACAGGACATTTACAGCGATGGTGAAATTGTTTGGTACGTGATGAAGGAAGATTTGGAGGTTCACATCAAATCGGTTGAAGAATTCAAGGGGGAAACTGAATTAGACCCTGCAAACTTTTTTAGTCAGTATGATAAGGGCTACAAGTCTCAATATCACGCTGAAGAAACCAAAGACGGCAAAGCATTGAATGTGGTCGATCTTTTCCCAGAAGACCCAGGGAAAAAACCATATTCAAGAATCAGAATGGGTATTAATAAAAAGACGAATCATATCGTCTATTCCAAGACTTTCGGAAAGGACGGCACGGATTATCTTCTTGAAGTAAAGAGCATGAAGACCAATGCAGGCGTTTCTTCTGGACAGTTTGTTTTCTCTAAAGAGAAGTACGAGGCGGAAGATTTTGACGTGGTGGATTTTAGATAATACGCTTGTCCGCTACTTTCCCCAAAAGGATTTGCCATAGACAATATGCGATATACGATTTGTGATTTTTACCTCTACACCCCAATTGTATATTGAAAATTGCAAATCGTATATGGCAAATTTAAACACGAATCTGGGATGAAAAATTCCCGCCTGACCGTACGGATACGGGCAATCCCAATCTTGGGGAAACAGGCGGATAAACATATTAGATAAACCCTCTTACCTGAATAGCGTTACGTGGCCACGGTAAATGTGCGGTTCTCCCTTAACATCCATTAGGTCGAAACGGTAAACGTACACGCCTTTCTGAACCTGCTTTCCCTTGTAGGTTCCATCCCAATGGAAGTCGTATTCATTTGATTCAAAAATCATCTCTCCCCATCGGTCGTAAATGCGCATACGGTAATCCTTAATTCCGATTCCAGCACCGTAAAATTGCTCGTTTTTTCCATCCACATCAGGTGTAAAAGCCAACGGAATATAGAATGTAAATTCGGGGTCAATTTTCACTCTATAATTGGCTGTATCCTTACACCCAAACTGAGTTGTAACGTATTGCCAAATATCGAAATAACCCGTGTCAGCATATTCGTGAATTGGGTTTTGAAGATTGGAGATTGTGCCATCACCCAAATCATACTCCCAAGCAGTTACATTAGGACTTGATAAATCCGTTACCCAAACTTTAGGAAACAGTATTTCTGTCCTTTCGGGATTTACAGAAAACTGTGCATCGGGTTTTGGATATTCCGTCATGTAATTCTCGTAGGTAGTATCAGACACGCAACCATTAGCAGATGTAACGCGCAGAAATACGGAATACACTCCTGTATCAAAATCTCCCAGATCTTCATCCCAATATGTATGTTCTGGGTGTCTGGTTGAAATTGTGTCGAGATTATCTCCGAAGTTCCATTCCCAAGTATCGAGAATGTAAGGCGATGGGATGGAGCTAAAATCGGTAAACCAAGCACGGAATGGTTGACATCCGAAGTTTGTATCAACTGTAAACTCAACGTTTGGCAGAGGGTATATTTCTACTGCAATTACCGTTGTATCCTGACAACCATTGTTGGTTTCCACTGCCAGTTCTACATCGTAAAATCCGTAAGCTGCATAAATTTGATCCGTATCCTGAACTGAACTTGTGGCGCCATTATCAAAATTCCAATTCCAATCCGCCAGCACATCATTTGGTGAATTTTGAATTGTAGAAAGGTCAAGAAAAACGGTTGTGTCATTCAGGCAATTGGCAATTTCATCGCTAAAATCAGCAGCTGGTTTTGGGTAAACCCGAACCGGACCCAGCGTGGTATCATTCATGCATCCAGCGTCTGTAGTTACAGTTACCTGCACGTAATAATCTCCCCAAGCAGAATAGTTGTGAGTTGGATGCTGAAACCCATTAACAACGGTGCCATCACCAAACTTCCAACTCCAGTCTGTAACGTTATAAACTCCACCAACCGAGGACTGGTCTTCAAACGTTGTGGCAAATGGATAACAGACCGAGTCGTACGTAAACATGGCGGTTGGAATCGGAAATATTTCGATGATTTGAACAAGCGTATCGATACAGCCATCGTTTGATTGAGTTATCAATTCAACGTCATAGAATCCTGGTAAATCGTATTCTTGCCCAAACGGGTCTTCATTTGTTGATACGTCTCCATCTCCAAAATTCCAATTGTAGTTAACAATGGAGGAGCCAACAGCAATAGTTGAAGTGTTGTTAAATACAGCCGCATTGTCTCTGCACACATCGCTAAAGGTAAAATCTGAAACGGGTAAATCGTAAACCTCGCTAGTTGCCGTGGTTGTATCGAGGCAACCAAAATCAGTTTCAACGATTAGAATGACCGTATAAACACCGCTAGTATCAAATACGTATGTTGGAAATTGATCAGATGATGTTCCAGTATTTGGGTCGCCAAAATCCCAATCCCACCCAACTATTTGAGAACCTGTAGCAACCAAAGATAAATCAGTAAAACTATTTTCATTATTCTGACAGGCCGCGAATGTGTTGAAATTGGCGAATGGCTTTGGATACACAAGAATGGTCTTATCAAACACATTTGTACACCCCAAATCAGACTCTACCGTAAGGCTTACCGTGTATTGCCCACCTATGTTGTAAACGTGTACTGGGTTTTGATTAGATGATATGCCTCCATCGCCAAAACTCCAAGACCAACTAACGATAGTGCCTGATGGAATGGTAGATGTGTCGGCAAATGTCATAGACAGTTGTGCACAAACAGTATCGTTAGTAAATCCTGCAACAGGAGACGGGTGTACCGTTACCATTTGAGTAATTGTATCGCGGCAAACAGAGTCTGTGATTGAAATTAAGGTTACGTTAAACACGCCAGTATCGCTGTATGTATGAACCGGATTTTGCAGATTTGAAAGCGTAGTTAAATCACCAAAATCCCATACCCAACCTTCCACATTTCCGGTAACCACGGTTGACAAATCCAGAAAGCTGGAAACATTACCGTAACAAACATCTGTTGGAGAAAAGTCTGCAACAGGCAATGGAAACGAATAAACTGGCTGCATTAATGCGGCCGGGCATCCACTATCTGAAACAGCTACCAGTGTTACGTTATATGAACCCGGATTAGTATAAGAATACGTGGTGTTCTGAGTTTGAACAGGCAAAGATGCATCACCAAAATCCCATACCCAACCCACAATTTGTCCGGTATCGATTGTTGAAATATCGGTAAAGGTGAAAAGTGTGTCTGTACAAACATTATCAAACTCAAAATCAACATCTGGAGCAGGATTTGCCCAAAGATTACTCCGAGCGGTATCTCTACAACCAAGATCATTTGTTACAATGAGCTCAACCGTATAGTACCCTGCGGTATCGTAAGCATGTACGGGGTTTTGAACCGAAGAAGGCGAACTTCCATCACCGAAACTCCATTGCCAATCTATAATTGTAATTGGAGGTAACCCTGGCGGATAATTACTAAACGATTGATCTACAAATTGAATAGCAGAATCTACGCAAGCATTGGGAGGGTCAAAAAATGCGCCTTGAGGATCATCTACGTAATAAACAGTGATGGTATCGCTACCAGAACACCCTTCCGAATCAGTTACTGTAACTATGTATTCACCTTCGGTAACCCAACGCGTAGGCCCAACAAAACCATCATTCCAAAGAAAGTTGTACGGGGGAGTTCCGTTAGATACAATCGCATTCATTTCAACAGAGTCTGTACAAGAAATGGCCACGGTATCTATATCTACCGCTAGCTCCAAACCGGTAATTGTAAACTGATATGTGAAATTGGAAAAGCCGACAACCGGACAGTTATCGTCAAACGCTGACAATACCAATGTTTGCGTGGTTCCAACATAGGAAGGGTCTGGGGTCCAATTAAACTGACCTACTACTCCCCCCGGAGCTGACCCATTCGGCACATTGGTGAGTGTAGCTCCTGGAAAATCGGCAAGATTGTTTGCGTTGATTCCATAGTTCAGATTGGGCAAGGTGTTATTCAGATAGATATCTAGTTGGATGCCATTTTCGGTACAGAGTACAAACGTATCCCCATCAAATATTCCGTCTTGGTCAATATCAAAATCGTTACCGGGGTTTTGCGGACAGTTATCGATTACACGTACTTGCATATCGCGCACAACACGACCGATAAGAACTCCGTTCCGATACTCTTGTATCATTACGCCAACAACCGTAATCTGACCATTTGTTGTGGGACGAACGTCAATTTCTCCGTTATTAAAAGAGTAACTAGTATTATTAAGTGGGTTATTAGGATTATATCCTCCATTATAGTTAACGCTGGTATTGGGGTCATTCCATGGTGTGTAAAGGCTGTAAACCAGCACGTCTCCATCAGGATCTGTTGCTGTTGCCAATATTGTATTGTCCTCATTTAAGCAAAGAAAACCACGTGCGGGTGCATCAAACTGTGGCGAGCTATTGCAAGGCGCTGCAACATTATTGAGAAACGCTTCCACATATATATCCTGATTTCCGGGCGCGTTAATCGTATTGATATCTGTGCTTCTGCAGCACAAATCGTAGCTCATTGTCCAGTTGGCACAAGGTGGCAGTGTTACAGTTGCTGTGTAAATATATTCTTGAATTCCGGGTGTGCCTCCGCTTCCACAATTGGAAGCTTGGCAATAAACGGGCAATTCGTAAGGAACTAAGTATTGATCAAATGGGGCAAAAGGCGGAGTTGGTGGTTGCAACGTTAGTCCGACATTTTGATTTCCGCAGGAAGAGGTAATGCTTATTGCAGGAGCTGTTGGTGCTGCAATACCGCCACAATCGCGGTAAAACACCAAGCGCACCAAGTATTGATCGCCTCCCAGGCACGTGTAGGTAATCTCTGCGCCCAATGCATGCGAAGCTTTTACCTCATCGGTAGTAAAAATTACAATACAAACTACTGCAAAAAGCCAGCGTATGTAGGAGTTTATCATATCGGTTAAACGGCAATATTCTTGCCGCCTGAATAACGTACCACTTCAAAGTTGGTTGCTTGATTTTCCAATCAGGAATCAAAGCCAAACGAAGTAAACTAAAAATAGCTAAAAAGCGAGGCGAACCTGTCAGTTTCTCACCCAATCTATCCCCTTGTCCAGATGTTGGAGCGTAAAAGCCTCAGAACTGTTTTCTACTGGTTGATGATTGTAAAACCAAGATGCATTCTCAGGTAGGCTCATCAGAATAGATTCAACTCTTCCGTCTGTTTCTAAGCCAAACTTGGTTCCTTTATCATACACCAAGTTGAATTCTACATATCGGCCTCTACGCACATTGCGCCATTGTATGTTTGAATCAACATATTCCTTGTTTTTGTTTGAAGAAACCAATTGCCGATAGGTTGGTGCAAAAGTTTCGCCTACAGCCTGAACGAAATTCCAGATGTCTTTCTTTGATTTTGAGTCGTCTTCTTTCAATCTATCGAAAAAGATGCCGCCAACGCCACGGGTTTCCTTGCGGTGAGGAATGTAGAAGTAATCATCCGCCCACTTCTTGAATTTCGGATAGTAAGCCGCATCAAACCTATCGCAGGTGTTTTTCAACTGCGAATGAAAAAACTGAGCGTCTCCCTCCTGAACGTAATGAGGCGTTAAATCAATGCCACCTCCAAACCAGTAGGTGCCATCAGCCAATTCGAAATACCGCACATTCATGTGAATAATTGGGACAAACGGATTGATTGGATGAATAACGATTGATA
>Ga0316209_1001611_pt1 | contig 22089 bp, 5 predicted proteins | sample 6monopyrite_MG_FD_204945 | JGI IMG/M metagenome (GOLD analysis project Ga0316209, IMG submission 204945) | Microbial mat bacterial communities from mineral coupon in-situ incubated in ocean water Damariscotta River, Maine, United States -... | ecosystem: Environmental > Aquatic > Marine > Coastal...
AGCGGGCGGTGTTTTACAGAATAATTTGTTGATTAACCAGGGTGGTCTTCAGGGCGGCACCTTGGGTGAATTTGATGACGGCACCACAGCATTGCCGAGTATTCTTGATAATACGCTGAATGCGGCGGTGGGTGATGTGGATGGCGATGGCGACCTGGATATTTTTGTGGGTAATGTGGCTGAGAAAAGTCGTTTGTTGATTAATCAGCTTGCTGAGACCGGGACGCTGAATTTTATTGACGTTACCGATGCTCAAGTGCCTTTGATTGGTAATCCCAGTTACGGCGTTTCTTTTGCCGATGTTGAGCTGGACGGTGATCTGGATGTTCTGATTGCAAATGCTTTTTTGCCGCGCGATAAAAAGAAACGAGGCGTGGCGAACATGTTGATGATCAATGAAGGCGGTGCCGGAGATTTTGCAAACAGAACTAATGAACGTGTTTCTTATCTTGATCTGGCAACTAATGAGTTTGGGGATGGTTTTGATGGCGTGATCAGCCGTAACCTCCGACTGCTGGATATTGATAGTGACGGTGACCTGGATATGATCGTCGCAAATCAGGGTGAGAACACCCTGTTTATTAACGTTTGTTCTGGCTGTGCGTTGAACAGTGCGCCAACGGTAAGTGCTCCGGTCAGTGATCGGACGCTGGTTGAAGGTACAACGATGAATGTGCCGATTAATGCCAACGACCCTAATGGCAATCCGATTTCGATTGCGGGCATTGGCCTACCGGGTTTTGTGACGATTATTGATAATGGTAATGGTACGGGCAGTCTGAATATCGCCCCGCTGGTGGGTGATGCCGGTATTTATAGCGGCGTGACGATTAACGTTTGTGACAACCTGTTTGCCTGTTATACGGAAGTCATCACGATTACCGTTACTGGAGCAGGTGGTGGTAATACTGCGCCGACGGCTTATGATCAGCTGGTGGTGATGATAGAAGATATTGCAGTTGCGATTACCTTGTCGGGAACTGATCCTGAGAGTAATCCGCTGAGCTATAGTGTTACCTCCTTGCCAACTTTGGGTGCTTTGAGCGGTGTGGCACCGAATCTGACCTATACGCCAAACTTAAATGTAAGTGGTAGTGATTCATTTACCTTTACTGTGAGCGATGGTGCACTGACGTCCAATACTGCGACGGTCAGTATTACTGTCGCTCCTGCGAATGATCCAACAACAGGCATTGTGAGTATCCTTGGAACGGTAGCTGAAGATTCATTATTAACAGCTGATAACTCGCTTGCCGATGCTGATGGGTTGGGCACTTTTAATTATCAGTGGTTACGCGATGGTGTTGATATTGTTGGTGCCATTGATGTGACTTATCTGTTGGGTGATGATGATGTGGGTGCGGCGATCAGTGTGATGATTAGCTTTACCGATGGCGGTGGTACGCTGGAAAGTGTTACGAGTGCAGCAACAGCGCCAATTACTAACGTTAATGACTCGCCGACGGGTTCTGTGACAATCAGTGGTACAGCTACTGAAGGTGCAACGCTGACGGCGGGCAACACACTTGCCGATGCAGATGGTCTGGGTCCTTTCAGCTACCAATGGTTACGCGATGGCAGCATTATTGGTAGCGCGACAGGTGTGCAATACGTATTAACAACTTCAGATGTGGGTAGTAAAATTAGCGTGCGGCTTAGTTATACCGATGCTAACGGTACTAACGAGAGTGTGACCAGTGCTGAAACCGCGATTGTTACGGGCTCGAATTCATCACCTACTGGATCTGTGACGATCAGCGGTACGGTGGCTGAAGATTCACTTTTGACAGCCAATGACACCTTGGCGGATGCCGATGGACTAGGTACTTTTAGTTATCAATGGCTGCGCGATGGTTTTGAAATCAGCGGGGCGACTGCGGATACTTACCTGCTGGGTGACGATGATGTGGGTGCGAAGATCAGTGTGACGATCAGTTATACCGATGGCGGTAGCACGTTGGAAAGTGTCACGAGTGCTGAAACAATAGCCGTGGCTAATGTTAATGACCCACCAACAGGCGATGTCACCATCAGTGGTTTAGCAGATGAAGGTGAAACCTTGACGGCTAATAATACACTGGCCGACGCAGACGGGCTTGGACCGTTTAGTTACCAATGGTTGCGTGATGGCGGCATTATTGGTGGCGCGACAGGTGTGCAATACGTATTAACAACTTCAGATGTGGGCAGTAAAGTGAGTGTGAGGCTCAGCTATACCGATGGCATGGGTACGAGCGAGAGTGTGACCAGTGCTGAAACTGCGATTGTTACCGGTCCGAATTCACCGCCAACGGGAGCAGTGACTATTGGCGGGACGGTGGCCGAAGATTCACTTTTGACGGCCAATGACACATTGGTAGACACCGATGGACTAGGTGCTTTTAGTTACCAATGGCTGCGCGATGGTTTTGAAATCAGTGGGGCGAATGCGGATACCTACCTGCTGGGTGACGATGATGTGGGTGCGAAGATCAGTGTGACGATCAGCTATACCGATGGCGGCGGCACACTGGAAAGTGTCACGAGTGCTAAAACAATAGCCGTGGCTAATGTTAATGACCCACCGACAGGCGATGTCACGAACAGTGGTGTGGCGGTAGAAGATGAAATTTTGACCGCGAATAATACGCTGGCTGATGTAGATGGTCTGGGCCCCTTCAGTTATCAGTGGTTGCGTGATGGTGCGATCATTCCCGGCGCGACGGCCGCTACTTACCAGTTGGGTGATGATGATGTCGGGGCAGCGATTAGTGTGATGATCAGCTACACCGATGGTGGTGGTACATCGGAAAGCGCGACTAGCGCAGCTACTTTGCCGGTGATCAATATTAATGATGAGCCCAATGCGCTGGTTGATTCTTTTAGTGTCGACCAGGATACCACTGCGAATATATTGGATGTATTGAACAATGATGTTGATCTGGATGTTGCGGATACGTTGACAATTATAGGAGTAAGTACACCTGATAATGGTGGGTCTGTGGTGATTAACTTGGCCGGTGACCGCCTTGAATACACTCCTGCAGCAGGTTTTATAGGTGTCGAGACATTTAATTATACGATTCAAGATACTGCGGGTGTGAGTGATAGCGCTGCTGTGGGTGTTACGGTAAACGAGGTGGTGGTTGCGAATGTTCCGCCCGTTGCACAGGCCGGCGTGGCATTTAATCAGGAAACCTGTTTGATTGCTGACTGTGATATTACGTTTAATGGTTTAGATTCGTCCGATGAGGATTCAGTTGGCACGCATCATGAAGATATTGTCAGCTACGAGTGGTATGAAAGTGGCAGCCTGATTGCTACTGGAGGCGAGGCTACTGTGCTGATGCCTTTGGGTGATTATCAGGTGACATTAGTTGTGACCGATGCGGCCGGTGCAACAGATTCAGATACGATTAATGTTTCTGTTCAGCCAGCGAATTTAGCCATGCTCGAAGTGGACTATGCAGATGTCGAGTGGTATCGCGGTCGTGTTAAAATCTATGGCAAGGTGATGTTGCCGGTGGGTAAGAGTTATTTCGACACGAATTCGGTTGGACGTACGACCGTTAGTATTTTAGGTGTAGGGCCAATTGCTGCTGAAACAATGGATTTCACAGTTAGAGGTAGTTTGCAGGAACATTGGGAGTATGAAGTTGGCCCAAGCGTGCCGAATGCACTTACCTTGCTTCATTTGGATTGGAAGGGCGCCAAGTTTGAATATCATATTAATGGTTGGCACTTTAAGACGAAGTATATTGGAGATGACAGTACCACGTTTGAGGTTGATCCACCTGCCGGCTGGAATACTCCGGTGAGCATTGATATTGGTGGCGTTACAATTGATATTACGGCTGACGGTAGTTTTGTCACGAATGCATTGATTTTCGATGATGATGGTGAAAGCTTTGAGGTAGAGTTACCCTTTCAGTTGACGCCTGATATGACTATGGCGCTGAGTGGTGGGCTGACAGCGTCAGTGGACGTATTGAATTTTTACACGGCGGCTGTGGCAAAATTCAAGCTGCATGCCAATTTTGATACCACGGGTATTGATATAGCTAACCTTGATCCAACATTAACAATGGTTTTGGAGCTTGGAGATGAGGGTTTTCCGGGTGATTTCACGATATTGCCGTTGAAGTGGCATAAAGTGACCACCACTGAGTGGAAGTTCTATCGCGGTTGGCACTAGCGCCTATGAGGTGTGGTGGTAGCCATAAATGAGTAGTGAGAAGGCTGCATATATTGCGGCCTTTTTTTGTGCGTGAGATTTAAAGTTTAGTGAAGGGTTTAGGAGTAAGGGCTATGCAAGTTGTCTTGTTCAACAACTAATATGTAGGCAGTACTCCAATGTATTATAGATGTGAGAGATGAGCAATAATGGTTTTTAAAACATCGCGGATTTTTTATGAAAAAACAAACTAAGCATACATATGATGATATTCCGTATTTGACTTCCTTTGACTGGAAAACACATCCAGATAATCTGGCGACTATTGCAAAGCTTTCTGGAATGAGTCCGCCATCAGTTAGTCGTTGTCGTGTTCTTGAGCTGTGTTGTGGTAATGGCACCAATATAATTTCAATGGCGCATAGTTTGCCTGATGGTGTGTTTGTAGGGATTGATCAGTCGGCAGGCGCTATTGCGGAAGGACGTTCGATAGTAGAAGGTTTGTGCCTGAAGAATGTTGAGTTACGGGAGTTGAATGTATTTGATTTTCCGGATGATATTGGTAGGTTTGATTACATTATTATCAACGGTGCATTTTCTTGGTTTACCACAGAAGGGCAAGATGACATCTTGCGGCTTATAAAGAACCACCTTAATGAAAATGGTGTTGCGTCAATAAAATATACGACAAAGCCTGGTGGTGTACTGCCAATGATGATGCGTGACATGATGATGTATCAGGTAAGGGATATTGAGGATCCTCGTCAGAAAATGAAAGAGGCTCGTAGTTACTTATCCAGTCTGGCTGATAACGTAAAAAGTGACAGTCCTTTTGCGGCTGTCTATAGTGCTATGTTGAGATATGGTGCAGATGAAATAAATAAGGCATCAGATGATGTTTTATTTCATGGGTTGCTGGGTGCTGTTGTTACTCCGCTTACTTTTGCAGAATTTATTGAACAAGCTAAGACCTGTGGGCTGGGCTTTCTTTCTGAGGCAAATATCACCATGATGGCTGCCAATGTATTTTCTCATGAAATTCTTGACGCACTGAGGGAATCAGGCAAGAGCGAAATTGACATAGAGCAACATTTTGATTTCCAGTGTAATAGATCAGTACGTGAAACGTTGTTATGTCATCAAGAGAACACAGTTAGCCATCAGCTCAGTTATGAAGATATGGCTGAATTTTTTGTATCTTCAGCAATTAGGCCTGTCACTCCGGAAGTCAATATTTTTGCAAGTGGCAAGATGGAGTTCAGTACCCCGGATGGCAGGTCAGTTGTTACAGAAAGTACTGTATCTAAAGCAGTTTTGCTTTGTCTGGGTAGCTGCTGGCCTCAGTCCTTGTCCTTTGATTCATTGCTGTTGAATGTGCGCAAGGTTTTGGGTGTTAAGGGAAATGGGACGCTTGCGCAAGACTCCATGGTTGTTGGGGAGCTTTTGGTTAATTATTTTTCAAAAGGGTTGGTTAGGCTTCATCTTCATCATTATCAATTTGTGTCAAAAGTTAGTAGCTGCCCTGTTGCGAGCCCGCTTGCACGTTATATGGCTGATCATCATGGCGAGCTTGAAAGAGCTCACATTAGCGAGCATGAAGGTATGATTTCAATGGTCAATCTGGAGTATTATAAGCCTGTTTCATTGCCAGATATATTGCGTTGCCTGTTGCCCTATCTGGATGGATCAAATGACCGTGATGCATTGCGTGATATATTGTCAGGTCTAATAGATGAAGGGGTTGTTACGCTGCCGGCGAGTTCTTTTATGGTTACGGTTAATAATGGGTCTGATCAAAACCAGCTCCTTTATGACTCTGCGGTTGTAGTAGAAAAGAATTTGGATGGATGGTTAAATATTCTGGCAAAGCATGCATTATTAGTGGCTTAGATGTTGCCATATACCGCCCATTCAGCGCTTTAAGAAACATGAATGGAGCAAGACTGATTGTCGATATGGCGGATGGCTGATTAGATATCGACTACAACGCTTCGATATCTAATGTGTTCAGGGTGGCGTAGTATTTATTCTATTGTTTTCAAATAGATATTGAACTTATTCCTGTTTAGGACGTCTATAATTTGAAGGGCTATTTGCTCCGGGTAGTTTGTTGGGCAATTAAGTTCTTAGCATGTAACATGCCAGCTCGACGGAATAGTGCCCATTTCGTAACGTCAATTCCGTGAGGATAAGGTCTTCTGCATATTTTGCGAGCGATTGTCATCCTGAACGATAGAGAAGGATCTTAGGCTTAGGTGGGATGAGATTCTTCGCTGTTGCTCAGAATGACAGGGGAGTGCTCAGAATGACAAGGGAATGCTCAGAATGGCACTCGCAACTTGTCATCCTGAACGGTAGTGAAGGATCTGGGCTTAGGTGGTATGAGATTTTTCGCTGTTGCTCAGAATGACAAGGGAATGCTCAGAATGACAGGGGAGTGCTCGGAATTACAGATGCAATGTGAAATATTACTCGATCTAAATACTGCTTTGCCTTGTTAAAGGCAAAATTTCATTGGACGATAACTTATTGATTATTTGATTAAATAGAGCTTGATTGGGTGTATCAGGCAATAATTATAAAAGTTTGAAAGGCCTTGAAAAAGAATACTCGTCTGTTAATTGTACAAAGTTTGCTGCTGGTCGGCGCACAGGTTCTTTTTGATAAGACCAGCTTCGCAGATCCTGAAGCATTGTCCAGTGGTGATAATTTACCTCCAGCCTCTGCTGTTTCAACCTCTCCTTCTAACCCACCTGAACTTCCCCCTGAGGAGCATAAAAAGCCGTTAACCGTCAAAGAGCAGGCCACAGAACTTCAGCGCACTGGTAAGTTGATGGAGGCACGGCAGCTTTATGAAGAACTTCTTGAGACGTCGCCAGATGCTTTCGATGTACGTCTGAAATTATCAGATGTTTATGCTGCCATGGATGAGCCTGAACGCGCTTTGGCGTTACGTAAAGAGGTACTTGAACAGGTACCCGATGGTAATTATAGGCGACAGGTGCTTGATCGACTTGGTTTGAAAAACGCGATACTGAGTCTTAAGGAGAAAAAGCTCAAAGAAGCCTTAATCTCTCTGGATGAAGTGTTGGCGGTAGTTCCTGAAGATCCCTTTGTATTGATGTACAAGGCTTTACTTTATGTACGTCAGGGTACACCTGATAGATCCATTCAGCAGATGAACGACAGTTTGACTTTGATTGAAGATAAAGGCTTAAAGGGGGAAATGTTGGCCGCAGTTGTTGGTGTGGCCATTGGTGTTAATCAGGATTTGTTGAAAGCTAAAAAAGTTGATGAGGTGATCCTGGTGTTGGGGCGATTGCGTGAGCTGACGCCTAAGGATCCGCAGGTGTATTACTGGTTGGGTTCTGCGCAGATGCAAAAGGGCGAGAAAGAAGTTGGTCTAAAGCTGCTGGAAAAGAGTTTAGAGATGTCGCCTGAGAATTTGGGGTTAAAGAAAGCGGTCGCGGAGAGCTACGGTCGAGCAGGAGAGATAGAGAAGGCGCTGGTGTTGTATCAGGAATTGGAGATTGTGGCCCCGAATGATGCAGGTGTGCATTTACGGTTATCGGATGCCTATAAGCGGCTGGGCAACCGGGACGCTTTTTTATCACAGTTGAAACGGGTTTTTGAGTTAGAACCCAGGCAAACAGAGCTGCGCCGTCAGGCGCTCAAGCGTCTTGGTTTTGACAAGGTGATGAAGATGATCCGCGAGAAGAAATTTGCGGATGCATTGTGGTCCTTAAAAAAGATTGCGGAGGTGGTGCCGGAGGACTCGCTGGTGCAAATGAATATAGGTTCAGTGCATGAGCGCATGGAGCATAAAGAGGAGGCAGAGCTGGCCTACCGCAAAGCGATTGAATTGTCTTCGGGCAACTTGGATGCACTGTCGCGTCTGGGTCGATTGTTGCGTGATCAGGGCAGGCTGGATGAATCCCTGCGCACCTTTGAACGATTAGCCAGTAAAACCAAAGGGCTTGAGTATGGTCGCGTGGCGCGGACGGCAATAGCTGATCTGCACTGGCGTCGTGCAGCGCAGCTGGTGGCATATTTAAATACGATAGAAACCTTGTCAGGGCAGGAAGTTAAAGAAGTTTTAGAAGAAGGCAAGCAGTTGGTGGGGCGTAAAGATTATGCGAGCGCTGAGCAGGTACTGAAAAAATATGTCGAACTGGAAACAGAAAATGCAGAAGCGTATTTTTTATTGAGTCAGGTTTATACCGCGTTGGGTAAAGAGAATGCTTCTTTGGAACAGTTGAAGCTGAGCATAGCGAAAGACCCGGAGAAGATTCGTTTAAGGCAGAGCTTGATCAGTGGGTATGAAAAGTTTGAGCGCTGGAAGGAAGCCGAGCAAGAGTACGATGTGTTGCTGAGCTATTTGAAGGATGAAGGTCGCCGCGAGCAGGTGAAGGTACGCCAGCGTATAGCACGCGGTCAACGCATGCTGAGCGAAGGCGATCTGGAGTCAGCGTTGCAGGAGTTTACAGCGTATCTGGAAGTGCGACCGGATGAAGTGCGGGCGCTGAAGATGGCGGCAAGGATACATCACAAGCTGGAGCATGTTGAAGAGACGGATCGAATATACGCGCGATTGATTGAGCTGGCACCGAAGGATGCGGATGTGTACATGTTGTTGTCCGGTGTCTACAGGGAGCGAGGCGATGAGGAAAACGCTAATGAACAGATAATCAAATTTCTTGAAGTTGAACCTTTGAAAAGTGAACGTAGAAAAAGTGCTTTGAATGCCGTGGGTTTGAAGAAAGGGGTTGCTTTGTTTTCTGAGAACAAGCTCGATGAAGCCCTTGAAGTGTTTCTGAAGGTTGAAGAGATTGCGCCTGATGATCCAGTTGTTCTTTCAAACCTGGGTTCGCTGTACGCTCAGATGGGAAGGTTGGAGGATGCGCGCGAGCAACTTGAGCGAGCCGTTGAGATTGATCCGAAAAATATTCGCACTCATGAGCATCTCGCGCAGGTGTTTGTTAATCAGGATGAACTGGGTCTTGCGATCAGGCAACTTGGCGTAGCGGGCAAGTATATCGATGAGGCGGCTAAAAAAGAGAATGATAAGAAGATTGAAGCGCTAGGGAAAGAGCTGATAAGGCGAGGCAGAGTGGCGCTTAATGGAGATGATATTGCTGAGGCGAATCATATTTTTGAATCATTGCTGCAATATTCTCCTGATAATGCACAGGCGCACTATTGGTTAGGGAAGGTGAGAATACAGCAGGATAAATTTTCTGAAGGTATTAAGGGTATGGAGCGGAGCGTAAAGTTGGCTCCGGATAATCTGGATCTTAAGAGCTTGTTAGCACGCGCCTATGATGAGGCGGGATTCTTTGAAAAGGCTATAGCAGTTTATGAAGAAATATTATTGCAGAAGCCCGGGTTACATGTTGTCAGGCTGGCTCTAGCGGATATTTATTTTAAGCATGATTTTCAGGATAAGGCCAATGCGCATTTGCAAAAAATTGTTGCCGCTGTGCCTGATAAGGAAATGCTGCAAAAGGTGTTTGACCTTCTTGGTGTTAAAGAATATGCGTTGATGATTGAAGAAGGAGAGCTTGATGAGGCGCTAACTGGTTTGCAGCAGGCGATCAGCGTTGTTCCTGATGAGCCGGGTATTTTGTTTTATATAGGTAATATTTATCAACATAAAAAAGAATATGAAAAAGCTAGAGAGACTTATTTGAAAGTACTCGAACTTGACCCAGAAAATATGGATGCAAGATTTTCACTGGGGGAGGTCAGCGCTGAGTTGAAGTTATTTGATGATGGGATTGGCTATTATGAAGGTTTTATCAGCAAAGAAGTTGATGATGATAAAAAGAAACTGGCAAAGCGTAATCTTGATGCACTGCACAAGGCTAAAGTAAGTAGTCTGCTTGCGCAGCTTAAGACCATTAAAGATGATTCAGATAAGCAGGCTCAATTTTTGTTGGAGGCAAAAATACTGGTTAAAAAGAATCGCTATAAACAGGCGCAGCGTTTATTAGATGGGATTATTAAACAAGTGCCTGATAACTTTGAGGCGGTTCATTGGTTGGCGCAGTCTTATCTTGGCGCTGGTAAAAAGAAAAAAGGTCTAAAGCTGTTAGAAAAGAGTTTAGAGATGTCGCCTGAGAATTTGGGGTTAAAGAAAGCGGTCGCGGAGAGCTACGGTCGAGCAGGAGAGATAGAGAAGGCGCTGGTGTTGTATCAGGAATTGGAGATTGTGGCCCCGAATGATGCAGGTGTGCATTTACGGTTATCGGATGCCTATAAGCGGCTGGGCAACCGGGACGCTTTTTTATCACAGTTGAAACGGGTTTTTGAGTTAGAACCCAGGCAAACAGAGCTGCGCCGTCAGGCGCTCAAGCGTCTTGGTTTTGACAAGGTGATGAAGATGATCCGCGAGAAGAAATTTGCGGATGCATTGTGGTCCTTAAAAAAGATTGCGGAGGTGGTGCCGGAGGACTCGCTGGTGCAAATGAATATAGGTTCAGTGCATGAGCGCATGGAGCATAAAGAGGAGGCAGAGCTGGCCTACCGCAAAGCGATTGAATTGTCTTCGGGCAACTTGGATGCACTGTCGCGTCTGGGTCGATTGTTGCGTGATCAGGGCAGGCTGGATGAATCCCTGCGCACCTTTGAACGATTAGCCAGTAAAACCAAAGGGCTTGAGTATGGTCGCGTGGCGCGGACGGCAATAGCTGATCTGCACTGGCGTCGTGCAGCGCAGCTGGTGGCATATTTAAATACGATAGAAACCTTGTCAGGGCAGGAAGTTAAAGAAGTTTTAGAAGAAGGCAAGCAGTTGGTGGGGCGTAAAGATTATGCGAGCGCTGAGCAGGTACTGAAAAAATATGTCGAACTGGAAACAGAAAATGCAGAAGCGTATTTTTTATTGAGTCAGGTTTATACCGCGTTGGGTAAAGAGAATGCTTCTTTGGAACAGTTGAAGCTGAGCATAGCGAAAGACCCGGAGAAGATTCGTTTAAGGCAGAGCTTGATCAGTGGGTATGAAAAGTTTGAGCGCTGGAAGGAAGCCGAGCAAGAGTACGATGTGTTGCTGAGCTATTTGAAGGATGAAGGTCGCCGCGAGCAGGTGAAGGTACGCCAGCGTATAGCACGCGGTCAACGCATGCTGAGCGAAGGCGATCTGGAGTCAGCGTTGCAGGAGTTTACAGCGTATCTGGAAGTGCGACCGGATGAAGTGCGGGCGCTGAAGATGGCGGCAAGGATACATCACAAGCTGGAGCATGTTGAAGAGACGGATCGAATATACGCGCGATTGATTGAGCTGGCACCGAAGGATGCGGATGTGTACATGTTGTTGTCCGGTGTCTACAGGGAGCGAGGCGATGAGGAAAACGCTAATGAACAATTGAAGCGAGCTATTGGCTTGGCCCCGAAAAAAGGTGAATTGCGCACCAAAGTACTGAATGCTTTTGGCTTGGCGGAAGCAAAAAACTTGCTTGAGCAGGAAAAGCCGGATAAGGCGTTGAGGGTTTTATTTTCCGCGATAAAGATTGCGCCCAGAGTTCCTGAGTTCCATCTTGAAATAGGGCATGCGTTTATAGCGGTCAGTGAATATAAGAAAGCGCATCAAGCTGCGAAATCAGCACGTAGATTAGCGCCGAAGGATTTGGATGTCAGATTATTGTATGCAGATACATTGAAGTTGACGAGGAAAGGACAAAAAGCGATTAAGGTTTATGAGGACATTCTGGGAAAAGCGCCAGGTTCTTCTCAAAGCAAACTAGCTCAGACATCGTTAAGTGAACTGTATACACAGCTGGCACATAAGATGCGGCAGGACGGTAAGCTGGATGAGGCGATCAGTGAATTTAAGAGTGTGCTTGAAAATGATCCGGAGAATGCAGGTGCACACTTTGGTTTGGCTCTATCTCTTTCGTCACAGAAAAAAAATGATGAGGCTTTGCTTGAGCTTGATGAGGTGATTCGTATTGATCCATTTAATTTAGGTGCATATGCTAAAAAAGCTTCTTTGCTGGAGGCTGAAACACGTTTTGCTGAGGCGGCAGATGCCTATGCTTTTGCTGCATCAATACATGAAGAGCCTGATAAAGCCTCTAAATTAGCTGAAGCGGTAATGCTTGCTTTACTCAAGCAAAAGACCAAGGATGAAAGAAAAGAAGAGGCCTTAATTTTTCTGGAGTATATGGCTGAAATTTTCCCTGATTCTGAAACAGTTAATTTTTATTTGGGTGTTTATTATGCAAGACGACAAAGAAATGAGGAGTCTATAGATGCCTATAAGAAGGTGATTAAGCTTAATCCTGAAAATCTTAACGTGCGGTTTTCTCTTGGTGTCAGTTATGAAAGAGTGAATGATTATGATTTGGCAATTGAACAGTATGTAGCGATATTGAAGGTGGCGGATGAGGGCAAGAAGAAAAGCCAGACTATCGAACGTGCGCGAGATCGTCTGAGATTGCTTGAAGAGCGCCTCAGGCTTTTTTCAGTGACCCTTAGCTATTCTCCCAATGTTTCACAAACTACGTACGGTACTTTTCAGTTTGATTCATTCAGTTCTTCATTTTCCGGGAATGTAACCGCAAGATTCCGCCCTTATAAATCCACGACGATTTCATTGAGTGGTACTAATCGTTATACCGGGAACCATCAGACTCAGACAGATTCTTTTTCACCGTCATTGAATCTCAGTGCTAACGTTAATTTAAGTGATAGCTTTTTTTCCGCTGGGTTGGGATATAGCTCAACTCGAAGTTTGTTGCTTGAGGATTTTTCAGGCAGTGGAGTCAATGCATTCGTGTCAGGAGGGGTACGTTTTCGGCGTATTCCAGATTTGGTTGAGATGATAAGTCGAAAAGAAGATGTACGTCCTCCCGAGCAGGGCATCACGGAAATATTGCGTGAAGAAAAAGAAAATGTGAGCGGTTTGTCCGAGCGCAGAAAAACACTGGAGTTTGAAAATAAGGCGCTTGTTGATGCATTGAAAGATTTGCATCTCAAAAAAACTGAAGGGGAAATAAAAACGTTTGAAGTTAAGCCTGGTAATACACTGTGGGGGATTTCTGAAGTATTGCTTAATGACCCCTGGTTATGGCCGGAGGTCTGGAATGTTAATCCTGATATTGAAGACCCGAATATAATTTATCCTGGAGATAAAATCAGTCTGGTTTATGTTGATGGTAAGGCTAAATTGTTATTGCAGCGAGCTGGAGAAGATTTGCCGGTGTTAGATGATGTTACTTATCTTAGCGTTAAGCGTGGCATGGCACTATATGAGAAAGGGGTGTCATTAATTCACCTGAGGCGTTATGACGAGGCTATTGAGGTTTTTCAAACTATTCTTAATGAAATTCCAGCGGATCTTTTTTCTCTACTAAATTTGGGTATAGCTTCTCAACGCATGCAAAAATATTCTGAGGCTCAGGAAGCTTATGTGTTGGCGTTGGAGCAAGCTCCGCAAAATCTGGAAACGAAATTTAGGTTGGCTGATTTGGCTGCTGATATGGGTAGAACAGAAGAGTCAATTGAAATGCTGGAAGCGCTGCTAGCGGATATGAAAAATGAGCATCTGTCTGCTAAAGAGTCATTGTTTTATGAGTCAGTGAGGCTGGACTCCCCGCAGGATGAAGTTGAGACACTGCTGGCATCGTTGTATATGATCAGGGCGCGTGCTGTTTTAGATAAATTGAATGAAAATCCAGACGTTAGAACGCGTGAAGATGTTATGGCGATACTAAGGGTTGCTCACTTTTTATTTGAGCAGGAAGAGGATCTTGCTGCGCGCAAATTACTTGAGACATTACGATTGTGGGGGCAGGAAGAGGCTCAAGTGTATTTTTGGTTGGCATTTGTATATATGGAACTTGGGCGGCCAGAGGATGCTGTGATGCAAAGCGAGTTAAGTGTGGCGCTTGCGCCTGATGTTATGGAATATGTTTTGTTGTTAGGAAATGTGTATACAAGCCTTGATCGATTGCAGGATGCTGAGCAGCAGCTTCGACGAGTGGTTGCTAAAGGGAATAATGAATTGCTTGTTGAGCAGGCGCAGTATGCGCTGGGAATAGTGCGGGGCAAAATCAGTATGCAGCAAGAAGACGCTGATGCTGCGTTATTGGAATATCAGGCGTTACTATATAAAAAGCCGGATGATGTGACTGTGTTGGGTTTGTTAGGCGAAGCTTATGAAATGACCGGGCGCGTAGATGATGCTGTGAATGCCTATGCAGATGCATGGGCATATGAGCCCGAAAACGTAGAGATTATGTTCAAGTTGGCACGCCTTTATAAGCGGCAGAATGATGAGGCTTCGATGCTGGTCTTGTTGCCAGATTTGTTTGCCTTGCAGCCGAGCGAGAAGGTTAGAAGCGCGGCGTTGGATCTGTTGGGATTTCAGGAAGGGATACGGCTGCTGAGAAATGATCAGTTGGAAGAGTCTCTGCAGGAATTTGAGCGGATACTCAAAGTGGCACCTGATGACCCATTAGTCTTACTGAATATTGCCGCAGTGTATCAACAGCAAAAAAACCTGGGCGAGGCCGAGCAGAAATTTCAATATGTTTTGTTAATTGATCCAATGAATCTGACGGCTCATTTTAGGTTGGGTATATTGTATGCTGCGATAGCACGGTATGCAGATGCTATTGCTGAATTTGAAAAGGTGGTTTCTGAAGGTGATGCGTCGATGCTTGTTGTGGATGCAAATGTTCAATTGGACAGGTTGAAGACTAAAGAGGCGCAGCGACTGGAAGGTTTAGAGGCAGGAGAGCCTGTTCTGAAAACTTTTAGTACAAGCCTGAGTTACAATAATTTTGGTTCAGTAAATATTTCGTTGTTTGAAACAAAATCTACGGGAGTCAGGTTTTCGTTGAGTTACCCCAAGGGTGACTGGGGCACCTGGACGGGTAGTTATGGCTTGACTGTGATTCAGAATGTACAGGAGCTTGGAACTGATTTTGCAAATCGTTCACACCTGTTTTCGATTTCTGTCAGACGTCCGCTGATAACACGATTGACAGGTGCCGCGACCCTTTCGCGTAGCTATTCTTTTTATGATAATGTTGATACCAATGCTTTCTTTCTACTGGGTCGAAATGAAAAGCGCACCAGGACACAGAACACATTATCGCTTAATTTGAATTATAGTCTGCATGACAGGCTAAATCTGACGGCTTCTTATAGCAGAAGCAGTGCAAAATCCAGTTTGCCAGTAGGGTTTATTTTTAATCCAAGTGGAAGGGCTGTAAGTCGTCAGAGTGTTACGTTGGGAGATATTAGCAGTGAATCTTTTTCTTTGGGTATGAATTATAGATTCTGAGCGTGGTGGTTATTATAGCTATAAGTATTATTTTTTTGTCTCGCCAAGATCGTTGCAATATTGAGTAAGTCTTTTATTCTGAATTCATCGCTCTGATCGGAAATGTTAAAGATACAAAATTGCATTAATCTATAAGCTAGAGCGCCCCTGATTAATTTGTCATTGCGTGGAGTGCGGCGACGCGGCAATCTCCAAATGCTTGATTGTGCTGCATGAGATTGCCACGCTTCGCTCGCAATGACGTGGATGATTTCAATTAATCAGAAGCGCCTTAGAATAATCCATTCTCCCGCAAGAATTATTTTTCTGTGCGCTCATGGTGGCTAGGTAGTGGTAAATTTTCATATGAATAAACGAGACAGCAAAAAAAATAAATTACAACAGCTGATGCGGGCAGGAAAATTCGTTGAGGCAAAAGCGGTCTGTCGTCGTTTGTGTCGTAGTTCGCGCAATGATAGCGATCTTTTTTTTTCCATGGGAACGGTACACGCGCAACTTGGCGAGAACAGTGATGCGATAACTGCATTTGAGCAGGTATTACGTTTAACGCCTAAAGACAATGATGCGCGTTATAACCTTGCCAGTTTGTATGTAAAACATGGAGAGCTGGAAAAAGGGGAGGCTTGTTATAGGTATGTGATAAAGGCCGTTCCGGGTATGGCTTCTGCCAGCCTCAATCTGGCTGTTTTATTACGTCGCAAAGGGCTTCTTGATGAGGCAGATTCTGTTGTTCAGGCAGGGCTACAGTATTCCCCGGAAAATCTTGATATGCAGTTGTTGCGGGCAAATATTCTGCGAGATCAGGAAAGCTATGCGGCTGCGATTGAAATTTATCGTGCGATTATTTTGAAAGCACCTGCCTATGTTTCGGCTTATATTAATCTTGCAGATGTTTTACGAAATCAAAATGAGCTGGAACAAGCAGCCAGTTATTACCAGCATGCGCTGAAGATCAAGCCGGATATGCTGCAATCATTGCGTGGATTGGGTATGGTCAATATGCAACGGAAAATGTATGCACAGGCGATTGATTGTTTTCGTAAAGAATTGACTTTGACTCCTAATGACCATGATGCGCAACTTTTTCTAGGTATGGCGTTGGCTCAGGATTTTAAATTGACGGATGCGATTACTGTGTTCGAAAAAATGATTTCCAGTTGGCCTGATTCAGCGTTGGCGAAAATACAGGCAGCAAATGTTTTTCGTCAAATGGGGCGTTGCGATGAAGCGCGCAATTACCTGGAGCAGGTGTTGCGTAATGATCCTGAAAATATACATGTTCTCAGTGATTTACTGTTTTTGCTGAGTTATCACGTTTTGTGTTCGCCACAGGAAATGCTCGAAGCTCATCAGGAATGGGATCAGAAACAGGGTCAGCTAAACCAGTACCATCATACGGAAAAGCGTGACATCGACAAGCAACTGCGTATTGCTTATGTTTCACCAGATCTATGTGGTCATTCGGTGGCCTATTTCATGGCACCTATTTTGGAAAGTCATAATAAAGAAGATTTTGAGGTGTATTGTTATGCGGGTGTTGAGCAACCGGATGCAATGACCGAGCATTTACAATCGGTGGTCAGTTGCTGGCGTTCAACTTTGGGTTTGACAGCGGCACAGCTGGCCGAGAAAATTTATGCTGATAAAATTGATATTCTTGTCGATTTGGCTGGCCATACCGCAGGGAATCGTCTGGATGCCTTTGCCTTTAAACCTGCCCCTATACAGATAAGTTATCTTGGTTATTTTACGACAACGGGTCTGTCTACGATGGATTATTGGCTGACTGATTCTGTGCTGCACCCGGCAGGTACGGTAGAGTTAGCAACTGAGCGTTTATGGCGCATGCCACGATCATGTCTTGCTTATCATGCGCCAAAAGATGCGCCTGATGTGTTGCCGCGTGAAGAAGGCACTGCTGTTACTTTTGGTTGCTTTAATGATCTTAGTAAGGTGTCGGAGGCGGCGCTTGAATTGTGGATAAAAATACTGCACAAGGTGCCTGGTTCGCGTTTGTTGCTGAAGGCCAGACAGTTGGGGGATGCATCATTGCGCTTACAGTTGCAGCAATATTTTGAGCAACAGGGAATTGCTGCTGAGCGTGTTGAATTATTACCCGTGACACAGAAAATTCGTGATCACCTTTTGAAATACCATGAGGTTGATATTGCCCTGGATACTATTCCAAGAACTGGGGGTGCTTCGACAGCCGAGGCATTATGGATGGGCGTGCCAGTTGTCACCTTGGCTGGAGAGCGCTATATCGAGCGTCTCAGTGCCAGTATGCTAACGGCGGTAGGGTTGGAGGAGTTGATTGCCTCCTCGTCACAGGAGTATATCGAGACGGCGGTTGAGCTTGCGCAGGATATTGTAAAGCGTGCGACATTGCGTCAGGGGCTGCGTCAGCAGATGACCGCATCAGCGCTTTGTGATGCTAAAGGGCTGACCCAGGTGTTGGAGCAGCAGTACCGTCAGATGTGGCTTGAATAATGAGGGGTGAGGCGTTGTTGGCGCAGGCCCGGCGCGATCATCAGGCGGGTCGTTGGCGTCAGGCTGAGCAGGCTTATCGGCAGCTATTGCAGCGTGATCCTCATCATTCAGAGGCCATGTTTTGGTTGGGGACAATGGCGCATCAGCTCGGTAAGCAATCTGATGCTGTGGCCTTGCTTGCTAAGGCGGTGCAGATTCGTCCGGACGTATCCGCGTATTATTGTAATTTAGGTTTGGCCTTGCATGGTCTTGGGCGTTATGACGAGGCGGTTAGCGTCCTCCAGCAGGCAGTAAAAAGCAGTCCTGACGATCATGCGGCCTGGTTAAATTTAGGTCTGGCACTAAAGGCTGATGGTCAGTTTGATGCAGCGTTTGATGCATACAGCAAGGCGCTTGAGTTGCGTCCTTCTGAGGCTGCAGTATGGAGTAATTTGGCTGCACTGCATCAGGAGTCGGGTGATTTTGAGGCGGCGGAAAAGGCTTGTTGCGAGGCGTTACGCCTGCAACCTCATCGTACTGAATGTTATCGTTCTCTGTTAATGATTAGATCGGTGGAGCAGGAGGCTGATGATCGATTACAGGCGATGCAGCGGCTCTATCAGCAAGATGTGGTGAATGCTGCTGAAAAAGCGCATTTATGTTTTGCTTTGGCCAAGGCTTATGAGGATCTGCAATCAAAGGAGTTTTTTGAGCAGCATCAGGATTATGGTGTTTCGGATGAGGCGCCTATTTTTATTGTTGGTATGCCACGCTCGGGTTCAACCCTGATTGAGCAGATATTATCCAGTCACCCACAGGTTTGGGGTGCAGGTGAGTTGCTGGACTTTCCACGTCTTGCTCTAGAGTCAATAGCGAAAGTGACGGGTCAGTCCTTCCCTCAGAATGTGGGTGCATTGGGGCAACAGCAAGTTGTAGATCTGGCTCAAACCTATTTGAAACGTTTGCGTGGTCATGCGGAGGGGCAAGCATTTATTACCGACAAGATGCTCGCGAATTTCACTTTGGTTGGCGTTATTCAATTGTTGTTGCCTGATGCGCGCATTATTCATTGTCGACGCGATGCGGTGGATACCTGTTTGGCCTGTTTCAGGCAGTATTTTACTGATCGTCAGCCCTTTGCCTATGACCTGGCTGAGCTGGGGCGTTACTACCGTTTATATGATGAGCTGATGAATCATTGGCAGCAGGTGTTGCCAGGTAGGGTCTTGGAAGTGAATTATGAGGATATTCTGTCAGATCAAGCGGGTCAGACACGTCGCTTACTTGATTACTGTAAATTGCCTTGGGATGATGCCTGCCTGGATTTTCATCGCAGTGAGCGTGTCGTCAAGACAGCTTCGCTGGCTCAGGTAAGGTCTCCATTATATAAAGGCGCAGCTGGACGTTGGCGACATTATGAGAAACATCTTGCGCCGCTGCTAGCAGAGCTGGATTTGGCAGGGGATCAGCCATCCCATGGTGTGTAATATTATGGTAAAGCTGGGTTGCGAAAAAGCGGGTCAAGCGGTGATAGCATCAGTGACTATAGTATTTTTCTGGCGCCCATTATGAGCAAAGATAAGTCAGTGACTCTCCAGCAAACACTGCAAATTGCGATTCAGCACCACCAGGCTGGCCAGCTCCGGCAAGCTGAAAAAATCTACCGTCAAATTCTCCAGCAGCATCCTGCTCAGCCTCAGGCCTTGCATCATTTGGGTTGTATTGCACATCTATCTGGCAACAACACAAAGGCTGTTGAGCTCATTACAAAAGCGCTTGTCAATCAGGCTGATAACCCACTTTATTATTTGAATTTAGGGATTGCCTATCGGGCTCTTAATCAAGCGCAGGACGCTATTGATGCCTATAATAAAGCATTGAAACTTAAATCCAATTATGCCGAGGCATGGAATGATTTGGGTATTGCATTGTCTATGCAGAAAATGCATGAGCAGGCGATTGAAAAATTTCAGCGTGCTATTAGGCTTAATCCCAGCTATGCAGAGGCGCATAATAACTTGGGCAATGTTTTTAATATTCTGAAAGAGCCAGAAAAAGCACAGTATCATTGTGAGCATGCTCTGCGTATCAGTCCTGATTATGCAGAGGCTCATAATAATCTGGGTAAAGCGCTGATGGACCTTGGTAAGCTTGTTAGTGCTGAAAAACATTGTAGGCAGGCCTTGTTGCTTAAGCCTGATTTTTCTGCTGCGCATTACAATTTGAGCAATGTTCTGAGTAAGCTGAGCCAATATGAAAACGCTTTGAGTCATCTGCAGCAGGCAGTGGCTCTTAAGCCTAGTTTTTCTGAAGCGCATAACAATTTGGGTAATATCTTGCGTAAGAGAGGTCAGTTGGACGCTGCCCTGAAGCATTATCAAATGGCTCTGAAGTTTCAGCCAGATTTAGCTATCGCTCACAGCAATCTGCTCTTTCTGTTCAGCTACTATGTACTTCACTCGCCCGACGAGATGCTCGCCGCGCACCAGGCCTACGATCAGATTCATGGCGGTGACGACAAGGCCGCAAGCTTTGTTCACACCCCCTCAGGCGATCCAGAAAAACGCCTGCGTATCGGCTATGTTTCTGCTGATTTCTGTCGCCATGTCGTTGGCTACTTCCTCGAGCCTATTTTGGATCAGCATGACCGTCAGCAGGTCGAGGTGTTTTGTTATGCCGAGGTTAAATCCCCCGATGCGGTGACCCAGCGCCTACAAGGTAAGGCTGATCATTGGCGTTCCACCGTTGGCATAACAGACGAAGCCGTCGCCACCATGATCCATGACGATCAAATTGACATCCTTATCGATTTAGCGGGGCATACCACTGGCAACCGACTTAAGGTTTTTTGTTATAAACCCGCGCCTATTCAGGCCACTTATTTAGGTTATTGCACCACCACAGGGTTGGCCGCCATGGACTACTGGATCACTGATGCAATCCTGCATCCTGATACGACACGTGAAAAAGCAAGCGAGACGATTGTCCGCCTGCCGCGCTGCTGGCTCTGTTACCGTCCGGTAGAGGATGCCCCGGAGGTAGTCGTACCCGACCCGAATCGACCGCTCACCTTTGGCAGTCTTAACGATCTCTCTAAATTAACTGATGAGGTGATTGCGCGGTGGAGCACAATCCTTAAAGCGCTGCCTGACAGCCAGCTGTTACTCAAGACCCGTGTATTGAGTGATGTCGGCGTACAAAACCAAATTACAGCGCAATTCGCTGCACAGGGCATTACCTCTGAACGGCTCACGCTGCTGCCAGCGACTCCGGATTATTTAACAAGTTACCATGAGATTGATATCGCGCTGGATCCGTTCCCGCGCACCGGCGGGGCCACCACGGCGGATGCATTGTGGATGGGCGTACCGGTTATTACGCTGTCAGGCGAGCGTATGATTGAACGGCAAGGGGCCAGCATGCTCAGCGCTCTGGGGCTGGACGAATTCATCGCTGACTCCGCAGACGACTACATCGCCAAGGTTGTTGCGCTGGCTAATGATGCCCCGCGTCGACAGGCATTGCGCGCTACTCTGCGAGCGCAAATGGCCACATCACCCCTCGGCGATGCCCGCGGTATGGCGCAGGCGCTTGAGGATGTTTATCGGAGTATGTGGCGCGCGCCTATAAATTAAATTTTTCAAAAAAAAATCATTCCAGCATAACCATGCCCTTCACACTAGCAATCAATTACAATGCAAATATAATCATATCGAAATCAATATTTTATTTTTCAACAAAAACATATTTTTTCACCTCCATTCAATATAGCTATAGCCAAAAATGTTATTCAATTCATATGAATTTATATTCATTTTCCTTCCAATAGTTTTATTAGGCTTCTTGTTTTTAGGTAGCCTTGGTCGTTATCAAATAGCAATTGCATGGCTAGTTTTTTCCTCTTTATTTTTCTATGGGTGGTGGAACCCCATCTACTTAATTCTTATAATAAGCTCCGTCATTTTCAATTATTTTATAGGGATATTCATAACAAACAAAAGCCAGAAAAAACTGGGGTTTATTTTATTAACCATTGGTGTACTTGCAAACTTAGGACTTCTTTGACCTGGTCAACCTTTTTAATACAACTCAGTTAAGCGGCTTCTTTCATCCCAGTTAATTGCTTTTCATAATCGGCTGGACTCATATAGCCCAGTGTTGAGTGCAGGCGATGATT
>Ga0316209_1001613_pt1 | contig 22080 bp, 27 predicted proteins | sample 6monopyrite_MG_FD_204945 | JGI IMG/M metagenome (GOLD analysis project Ga0316209, IMG submission 204945) | Microbial mat bacterial communities from mineral coupon in-situ incubated in ocean water Damariscotta River, Maine, United States -... | ecosystem: Environmental > Aquatic > Marine >...
CTGCCGAATCTTTCAACGCTAAAATAAAAGCCTTCAGATCACAATTAAGAGGAGTTAGGAATAAAGAATCTTTTCTCTTCAGATTAACTCAAATTTATGCCTAGTCCCCAACAATTGGTCATGATCCCATATTTTCTTTAGTTACAGATATAACAAGGGAAACAGAAGGGCAAAAAAAAGACCCATCAGTAAAATTAACTGATGAGTCTTTGGTAGTAGCGGGGACAGGACTCGAACCTATGACCTTCGGGTTATGAGCCCGACGGTACTCGCTGATTGTTAATCAATTAAAGATGTTTAGATTGCGAAAAAGAACAAATCGGTAACAAAAGTTGACATTTTGTTACATGATTTTGTTACCGGAAATTATATACATTAGTCCCTAATGATAGTACATTTTATTCATCAAAACCATTTCCTTTTAAAAAACTTTCTTTTCTTCTTTCTATCTTTTTTTCTTCCTCTATTAATTTTCTTTTTATCCCAAGTTGAACAGTGAATTATTTCTCCTTCTCTAATCCAATAATGTGATTTGCACTTAAACGACCAATTTCCAATAGAAGGGTGGAGCGAAATCGATTCCCCATTGAATTTTAAGCTCCAATCAGTGGGAGAGATAGGAGTTACTACTTCATTTCCACAGCCGCACACACATTTATGCACGGCCGTGGAGTATTTAATTGAAATATAGATGGTTCCTTCTCCAGTTGAAGAGGGAATTACCTCAACAAATTCATGTTTCATAATCACCATTTATTAAATTAGAATCATTTATTGAATAAGAGATTGAATGACCTCGCTTTAAATCTTGATAGAATCCACAGAATTTTTTCCATTGTAAAACCGCAAAAGTCGCGTTAAGACAATTTAGTTCTGCAATTTGAATATTAGTGGAATACTCATTCTCATCCTTCTCATTCGTCTTCGGGATATGATTTTCAAGATGATCCATTTTGGAAGGAGATGAAGATGTCACTCGGATGGAACCCAAAAGTTCGTTTCTATAACTATAAACACCCAAACCAACATCACTAAAAGGGATGTTGTTGGAACGTAAAAAAACTGCACATGAATATCTAATTTCGTTATCGTCAAGACAAAGAAAAACATAATCAAAATCAGATAACAATTGCATGTTTTGATTACTTATAAATTGACTATGAGCATGAATTCCAGTTCTTAAGTTAGAATACAATTCAAGATAATAATCTACTTTATTTGGTTTCTGCTTAAGTGTTTCAAGCGAAATTGCACCAGGAGACCTAAAGGCATTGTGATTTAAAAGCACATCACCATCATAAAGATGAATCTCTTTAACATTTGATTTACTTATTAGGTCTAATATATATGCACCTGTGCCACCCAACCCAACAATTGCAATTTTCTGATTTTCAAGTTTTCTATTAATAGACTCGATTCCAGCCCGACTTGAATTTGAATCCAAATACTTAAATATTGATTCAGTTTCACTGACTTCAATAGGATTAAAAGAGTTAGGAATCGCACTATTGTCTAACGAAAATGCTGGTGCGCAAATTATTCTTATATACGAGATAAATTTGTCATAAAAATTATTAAAACCACCTTGAGGTTTATTTGAAAACGAGAAATTAATCTTTATACCTGAAGGTAGCTTGTTGTTCAAAGCTGAATGTTTTATTCCAGCAATTTCTGAGCCATCAGCATGACAAGGGTATTCCCCAGAAAATCTCATTACGTGATTTTTTGGTTTTTGAATTTCTTCTCCGCTTATATTATATTCACTAAGCAATATCCCATACTTAATTTCTCTATTAGAATTGACAAAAGGAATTTGACGGACAACAATGTGTCCGTCAAAGATGGTAACATCATACCCTTCGTCCCTTAACTGTTTTAAATCTTCTTTACGATTTATCTGTAGCTGTGACATTGAATATCATTTTAGGTTTAACATTTACCATACCCCCAACCACCATTGATCCCTGAGGATTGGATTTCGGTCCATCAGAGTATGTCACGGTATGACATCTAATAGTATTTTGACCAGAGTTATTGAAGGCTAGAGTAATCAGTTCTTCAAATGACATGGTGTTTTTATCCCATTCTTCTTCTCGTCCATTAACTATAATTTCAAGACAAGTAATTTCCTCGCCTTTAATTTTATCCTTAATTCTAGTAGTACATCCATTTTCATGAACTGAATTTACTCCCACATCTCTATTCTGGGTGTTTGGATAGTTTTCACTTACCCCTATTATTTTACCATTTTTTGCCTTAAGCACAAAATAATGTGGCTGCTCACCTTCTCCAGTTCTATTTTCAAATCGAGATAAGATTTGAGAATTTTCTTGTACTGATTTGATTCCGTTAATTGCCCCAGACCGATTTTCATACCTTTCGCTGGTGAGGATTGTTTCGTTGTTTCCAGCTTTAAGCACGAACATAAACTGCTCGTCAGAGCTCTTTTTTAATACGTAATAACTTTTCATGTTTTCTGTTTTGTTATTTGCCTTTTGAAAGGACTTTTCTGAATTTTCCAATTTTCTTTTTTTTGGAAAAACTACTCTAACTATCTGCTCATTATCAGAAACTAAATTGGTTTATTGAGAAAAAGCACTTAGATTTTATCCTTAGAGTATGTTCAGGAATCTTTTTTACCGAATCAGGTCATTTGGTAATTACAGAAAACATTGTATATTTGAATTGCTAAAAACATTATATAGAGAAATCTGTATTTTGAAAATGAGCTCAATTTCGGTTGAGCTTTTTTTATGTTGTTCTAATCTTGTATTGATGTCATATTTTCGTTTATAAATTAATAATTAACACAAACATAGGATAATATTCTAATTATAGCAAGAATTAATCTAATTATATTTAGTTTAAATTTAGAATTTGCTAAATTCACTTAGATTTTGTAGCTTTGAACAAAAGAAATCAAGATGAAATTATTGGGAGATATATTGAAAGACGCAAGGAAAGACCGCAGTTATACTTTAATGTATATTGAAGAGACTTTGGGTATTTCAAATGCTTATCTAAGTCAATTAGAAAATAATAAGATAAAAAAGCCTTCTGCAAATTTTCTATACAAACTGTCAAACCTTTATAATATACCTCTCAAAAGCCTTTTAGGAAATGCTGGTATTATTGAAAACAAAGAAGATTCATTTTCAAATTTTGCAAATAGAATTGCCTTTTCAGCAGGAGATATGTCAGATGAAGAAAAAGAAAAGGTGATTGAATATATTAAATTTGTAAAACTGCAAAATAAAAGTTAATGTTAGATTCCAATACTAAAACGGATATAGAAAAAATTTCTATTGATATTCTTAATCAAAGTAAGTCAATAGGGGTATTTCCAACTCCTGTAGATAAGATTTTAAAGCAGACGGAATTAATCTCAGACTCTCAAATAGATTTAAGTGTGGTTGACAGATCCTTTTTTGAAAGACTCTCTGATTCCACGAATCAAGGAATTAAAATATTACAAGCTGGATTGTCAAAAGTTAAAGGTTTTTTTGACAGATTTGAGAAAACTATTTATGTTGATGTAAATCAAAATGAAGGTCGTCAAGGGTTCGTAAAATTACATGAGATTGGACACAGCGTTTTACCTTGGCAAAATGAAGTTATGTTAGCACTGGATAATAGAGAAACACTGACAAGTTATGAAGATGAATTTGAAGCTGAAGCTAATCATTTTGCTTCAGTGACTCTATTTCAGCATGATGTTTTTGTAGAGGAAATAGTGAAACTACCTCTTGGTGTGGATGCAGGGATTGCTCTAGCAAAAAAGTTTGGATCTTCTGTACATGCTGCGCTGCGTAATTATGTTTTAAAATCAAAAAACAAATGTGTTCTATTAGTTTTGACCCCAATAGTCGGAGTAAGAGGCAATAAGGCAATTTGTTCAACAAGAAATTTATTCTATTCTGAATCATTTAAAGAGCAAATAGGAGAACTCAGATTACCAGCGGAATTTGGTTTTAAATGGAGTTTTATTAAAGACTATAAATTCAATAAAAGGTATAATGTACAAGGAGAAATAAAATTGACAACAGTTGAGGGTGATATATTAACAACCAGCTACCACTATTTTTATAATTCATACAATATTTTTGTTTTACTTTTTCCTAAAGGAGAAAAGAATAAAGTGAAGACCAAAATTATTCTTCAGAATATCTAAAGTTAGTGCCTTTTGATAAAGTAAAATAGAAGCCTTTTTAAATAAAACCTCTTTTTTTCAATTCTTCCATCATTTCTTGCTTATCGACGTGACTTGGAGTGTTTTTGTTCAATGCCTTTATTTCAACCCTACCAGCTTCATCCATAAATCCATTGTCAATCATAAGCTGAGTTATGTGGTTTACGACATTCTCTAAAGAATCAAAGGCTTCATAAGCAGTATCACCAGAAATATAACTTTCTCCAGAGTGAACAATACTGTTCCTAAGTTTGTAAAGTTTTTCACTCCACTCTTTTACTATTGAGTTTTCTTCAAACTTTAGATTAGCGCCAAGAGCTGGACCTAAATGGTCTTCAATAGTATTTCTAAAAGCTATTCCTTGTGCTTTATTAATATCTTCTTCTCTTTTATCTTTTTTTGTCAAAATGATTCGGTGACACAATCGAATGTATGATTCAAAAGATGTCTGTAATTCGACAATAGCAAAAGTGAATTCTTCAGTGTAAAGGTGGTGTATTCCTCTACTTAAAAATTTATCAATGACTTCAAATTGTCTATTTTCGTACCAGACTTCAATTTTTTTATGTGTTCGTATAAATGCTCCGGTGTCAAATTCCCCTCCTTTCTGTATCATTGTTGTTGGAGTAGTAAAGTATCGCGTTTCCGTTCCATTTATTACTATTTCAATACTAGGAGGCAAATCGGTTATATTAAAATTCTTAATGTAGTTAGAGTTTGATTCTAATCTAAAAGCATCTATAAAGTCATTTAAAGCAATTATCGAGAACTCGACTGCAAATCGCAATAGATTCTCTTCTGCTGCTCCAACAGGTTCATTGTTCGGGGTAAGCTCAAGCTTTATAAGAGTACAAACCTCTTCAATTTCGGGTACTGCTTTTAGGGATTCATTTTTAACATGATGGAATTGAAACTTTATAGCGGCTATATTCTCATAATTAATGATAGCTGTGTTTTCCTCTTCAATAGGTATGTGAAAGGGCAACGGGAACTCAATTTTTACAATATCATTTTTCATAATTTAGGTTTTAAATGTGTGTAATTAACTATTCTTTCTTTACTCAAAAAATGCAACACCAATCTAGAAAATTTCAACTGGAATTTTACTCGTATCATTTCTGATGACTGCTTTAAAAGTACAATTACCTGTTAAGGGTAATATAACCATGTATTTTTCCATTTTCATCGTAGTTGTCAGTGTAATTTACACTATAAAAGTAGACACCTTCATTACATGGTTTCCCCATAAAGGTGCCATTCCACCCAATACTCGGCACACTGGATTCAAACATGGTCTCTCCCCAACGATTAACAATTACAAGGTTGTAGGTCTTTATATTGAACAAATTACGCGGTAAGAAGACATCATTAATCATATCATTATTTGGAGTAAAAACATTCGGCATTTCTATGTTCACACATTCGTTAAGGCTTGTAAGTTGGTTAACCTTTATGTGAAGGCTATCCACACAGTCGTTAAGATCCGTAACAATAACTAGATAAGTGTCTATGGGAAGGTTAAATAGATAATCAAGTGTATGTCCTGGCTTGGTGTCCCAAATATAGAAGTAACCTGGAGTACCACCTGACGCAAAGACAATGATTGTTCCTGAAGAATCACCTAAACAAGTAGAAGTCGATTCTCCAGCTAGGGAAAGGGGCTCTAAAGGTTGATTGACAGTTATAGAAAGTGTGTCAAAGCATCCATTGGCATCTGTGATGGTTAGGGTATAATTGCCTGTAGGAATGTTGATTAAACTCATAGTCGTATCTCCATTATCCCATTGGAAAGTGTATGGTATCACACCGCCATCAACCTCTATATCAATCAATCCGCTTGATTCATCAAAACAAAGAATATGGGTTACGTTTGAATCCGTTAAAAACAATAATGTATCGGGTTGAGCAATGAAAACCGATAGGAATGCGCCACAGTTATTTTGGTCAGTTACATTCACAAAGTAGTTTCCAAAAGGCAGATTTATTACGTCTTCTGTCATCTGACCATCACCCCAAGCATAGGAATAATTCGGTATTCCATTAGAAACCGTAAGATCAATTATTCCCGTGCTATCGCTATAGCAGAGTACGTCAGTATGTATTTCTGAAAGAACAAGAGCATCTGGATCATTAAGTTGAATAACAAGAGAGTCCTGACATCCGCTAGTGTCCGTTACAAAAACTAGATATTGACCTGCATAGAGTCCATTTATATCTTGTGCTATCTGATTATTATTCCAAGAATAATAATAGTCTGGTGTTCCTCCAGTAACTGTCAAATCAATAGAACCTTGTGTACCTAATTGGCACGAGGGATTAATAGACGTTTCGGTTAACAAAATATCAGCTGGCTCAGTAATGTTAAAGGTATCCGAAATGGAACAACCATATTGATCAGTGACAATTACAGAATACGTCCCGGCACCTAATCCATCAGTGATAAAATCTTGATCGTTATTTGACCATTCATAATTAAACTCACCATTTCCGACGCCGGAAATATTTATAAGCCCTGTATTCGAATTGAAACAGTTGGCATTGATAATATTATTCAGTTGAATTATTGGGTTATCCGATACAAATACGAAAACATTTGTGTCTGCCAAACAATTGACACCTGAATAGATAATTTGTAATGTGTATAGACCAGAATCAATAAGTTGAACATTTGGAATACTCGGGTCAGAAACAGTTGATATGAAGCCATTTGGCCCTGACCACAAATAATCTAGGTTTTGTGAATTGGTGAAACTGAATGACAAGGTGTCACCAACACATAAAGAATCTGTGTAATCAATCGTAAGTTCAGCACAAGTACTCAAATCAACATTGACAATACCCGTTTCGAGCGACGGACAGCCCTCCGCGTTTAATTCATCCGATATCCCATCGTTACTGTTAAGATTATCTGAAGTTTGACCTGTCCCAAAAAGATACACTCTATTATTCAAGGTCTCGCCACACTGCCACACTGGACAATCATTCAATAGTTGAGCCTGAAAGGTTAATATTGTACTATCAGAACCAGTTGGAGAGTTCATAAGAATACCTCCAGAGGTTCCATTAGCCCCCGTTCCAATGCGTGCTTGAATAACATTATCCGCCACAATAAATTCTGCTTGATCAGAATCAATAAGATCGGTTTTAATTCCTGAATTAGGCCCATATGTGATTTCCAAGGTTCCTGGTAAATAAATCAAACGCTGATCCAAAGTGTCTATTAAAAATGTATTTACAGAATTATCCGAACCAATATTCTTAGAAACGATTTTATATTCCAAAATGTCACCAGGAAGAACTGTACCTCCGTTAAAATCCTGATAACTGACAGAAGATTGAAAATCAGGTTCGTAAATATCGATTGCAGAAGTTATGACACTGGTTAGTACAGTTTCCGAATTTGTTGAAACACGAATAGTAGAAGATGTTGTTGCATTGCCAATGTAATTGAAACCACTATTGTCAGGTGCATATATATTGGCATCATGGCCTAGTGTATTATCATAATTTGGATTCCGCAAAGGTGTAAGGATGCCCCCATTACTAATAGTACTGTTAAACACGTTATTTATTGGATGAATAGGATCACTAATATTCACGAAGCTTCCTGCACCATTAAAATCTAATTGATCACCAGATTGAGACCTGTCACCGTCATGAGCGACCACACCTAATTCGAAAGAAACAGGTCCTGTTGGAGGCGTTACAAAACCTGATAAGGAGATGTTTACAATACCAGAAGTTCCTTGTGTTACGTTAGCCAAGCCATCAAATACCGTCAGGTTTCGTGAGGATTCAAAAACATTTTTATATACCACAACAATTGTCCAACCACCAAAGGCATTTACTCCAGTTTCAGAAACAACATTAGCAACAGTATATTCCGAGTAAATTGTATTAGCTTGCATGATAGACGTGATGTCTTTGAAAGCGAAATATGACACCTTACCGACTGTATTGTCATATAATTCATCAGCTGTTAAATCAGTATAGGCACTACCGTCAATACTCAACTTTATCTGATCGCGTATCGCATAATGAGCCGTTAACGATGGATTACCACTATTAAGCCTGCCAAGCCAATATAATCCAGCCCAACTAATTTGGCTACAGTTGGCAAGGTTAAGCTGGTCTGAAGAAGACATAAATGTAGTACTATCAATATCAACATCAACAAATTCCGCACTAAACCAATTATTATCTCCGACACCTGCCGGAGGCATCTCGTTATGAGCTGAACAAGCGCACCCCACGGATACATTGGAAAGCATTTTAATACTCCCTTTTTGATTTATTTGAAACCGGATAGTAAAAGGATCAATTATTTGTCCTAAAGAAATCGAAACAACAAAAACATTGATAAGAAGAAATAACGTTTTCATAAGCACTAATTTAGGTAAAATACAAATGATAGTTTGAATCAGATTTTAAGCAAAGTAATTGCTTAGTGAGTTAATATAAAATATAAGAGGGACTATCTTCTTTTTAAGACAGCCCCTCTTGATATTTAAAAGTTTGAATTACTGTTTCACAAATCTCTGACTGTACAATTCCCCATTATTTTCTAATTGTATTATATAAACCCCAGCAGATAAATTTTCCAAGGAAATCGTTTTTGAATCAGACGATACTATTAACTCTTTTCCCATTAAGTCCATTATAACAGCACTCTCAAAAGCTAATTCCGTTTCAATATTCAATTCAGAACTTGCTGGATTCGGATAAATATTAACTGTCCTAAAAGAAAATGCCTCCGTATCTTTAGGCGACAACCCGACAGGTCCACCAAGAAGCATTACGTCATCGATATATATATTTTCAGTAGAGTAATTAGATCGAGGTAATTCACGAAACTCGATAAAATCATATCCAAGTGCAGATTGAGCAGGAGTCAATTGAAAAGTTGTACTAATAAACATCCAATTACAATTATTAAAAACAATATCTATCGGAATCGGTACAACAATTTCATTGTCACAAATTGCAAAAGCATCATTCGTTGCACGTAAAACCACCTCAATTCGGCGAAAAGTAGGCCATGAATTTGTACCAACTGGAGGAGGTATAAACTGGGTGCGTGCCACCCAAGCTTGTAATTCATAAGTAACATTTGGAAGAAGATCTGAGCTCAACTTATTCCATATGCTAGTTCCAGGACCAGTTGTTGCACCAAAGGTACCTAGACAACTAATTGATCCAAACCTACAATTAGTCGATCCGTTATTTCGTGGATAAATACACCCAGCAGGAGTGCCACCAATTATTAGTCCTGCAAATGGACCACTAGTTTGTGGAGTTGCTTGACAGTCATATAACTGAGGTAATGAGCCAGCATCCCAACAACCGTCTGCCCAAAAATTCGCTTTGTACATTTGACCAAATCCTGTAACAGTTGGACCATTTTCAAAACCGCCATTTTCAATTACTTGACCAAATAAAGTGAAATTAATAATAAAAAGAACGATAAGAGCGAAAGTTTTCATACAAAAGATTTAAATAATTGAATACAAATGTGCATATTATAATTAACATATCAAAATTAAATTGTCTTCATGACAGGGCAAACTCATACTTTTTTAATTTACCTAATTATCAATGAGTTAAGATTTTATGTTTTTGAGGCAATTAATTTTCGAGAAAGTTAACTTATTGATAATGTTGGTTTTCATGTTTGAAAATAAAAGTGTACGTTTGCTCTGGTCTTCAAAAAGAATAACTTGAACCTTTGTGAATATCGATTCCAACGTGAGAAACAGAAAGCATCAGATAGGTCGTAATATTTACCTTACTTTAAAAGAGAGAGCAAGATTTAGAAAAACACTAATTAAATAATCAAAGAAATTCATAAGCCCCAATATCAGCACCTATTCTTGACGTGCCATCTAAGTCCAAGCCATTACTCGTTGGAAACAATGCACCACCTGCATCATTCAGCGGTGACGTTGACCAAAAATGAAAATCATTCATCGGAACATCTTTGAGCAAAGGCTCTTGGTTCCAAAGATTGGTGGGTTTAAAAATAGGCAGACCAAAAATCACTGAACTCTTAATCAAGTTATATTCAAAATTGAAATTTAAGGTCAATGAAGCATTTGGAATGGTGTCTATGGCTAATTCATTGTCAATATTGCCATAAATTAACGAATTTGTAATTGTTCCTTCGTTGATAGAAGAAATTTCTGTTTGCATGAGTAGGCTGTTCGTGTACCAGTTGCTAACTCCAACAGCAGCTGCCTCGTTGTCGCCAATCCCGTAACCGAGCAAGTGGCAATGATTTAGATTAAAATCACCACCGCCAATTACAGCAAGCGCATGTATGCCATTCTTTGCAATGACGCAATTCTCTGCATTTACTTTTGCCCCTTGAAAGATAAACAAACCGTAAGAAGAATTGTTACGAATGATCGTGTTCGATAATTGCAAAGTATAACCTGTATTGCTCGCATCTTCACTGTACAAATGAACGCCCGCAATTCCATTCTTAATAATTGCATAGTTAATACTGCTCGGCAATGCTTGATTAAAGTATATACCATAGTATTGTCCCGCAACATCATCGTAAAAAGCCTCCAAGCGATCTCCCTGAAGAGTAACCTCATTCCCAAGAGTTCCATTAATGTTTAAAGCACCTTTATTGACAAACAGAATAGCGTCTTTGTGCAAATAAATATCCGTTCCTGCCTGAATGATCAGTGTTTTCGCTGAATCAATAACTACAGCGCCATAAATAACGTGTGGCTTGTCATTGGGCCAAATTCCTTCTGCATAAGCAATAGAATCTTGAGAAATGTATGAATAATGAAAATAGGCATCCTGTCCCCAAGCAACGAGCTCTACAAATTGGTCGGTGCCGTTTGTGGTGAATTTTAATCTATCTTCAATAACCATAGGGTTACTCGTATTGCTAGGGTCGAGCGTAACCTCGACAAAAACAAACAAACTGTCCTTGCCTTCTAATTCTATTTCTGAAAAATTAATACCGACCATCCCATCTACATTAATTCTAAAGAAAGAATTTGCCCCGTCAACCAGCTGTATTTGAGAAATATTTAATGTTCTGTTAGAATTGTTGTAAATTTTAAATCGTTTCGTAACAGAACCAATCGTTGTAAAAACTGTATCAAAGACCAAAGTATCTGTTGAGAAATTCAAGTTGTCACCAGAATAGAATGTAGTTTTTTTGCATCCTGATGTGGAGGCAAGAATAGTAAGTAGTACAATCCCGACACCAAATAAATATTTCATAAAGTTAGTTTTACCTTTTAACGGAGGAATTACAAAAATATTGAATTAAAACTTAAGAAATTAAACAATTTTAGCATTTACTAAGTATTATTCATGCTAAATGTTTCAAAAAGTTGTAATGTAGTTACAAAAGGTTGCATAAAGTTGTTACACAGTCGCATAAAGTCAAAAAATGATGTTACTTTTTTTTAATGTGCAATTGTTGGTCAAACTCTTTTTGAGCGATTGATGTTGATTTGTAAAATTCGATTAATTTTTCAAAATTTTCTTGAGTAACTTTCAATTCATTTGTTGTTTTATCGACCTTTCCAGTTAATAGGGTTGTTTCATAGAAAGTGTGAATATCTTCTTTAGTCCACTTCATTTCTGATTTAATTTGCGGGTACTTATCAAATAGTTCGTCTATGGATAACAAGTTCATATTGTTTTGATTATCAATATGCTGTAAAGTTACACAATTCTGTTGTTCATTCCCAAAAGAATTGTAAGATAAAGTGCAAGTATTTTTTTTTCTCATTCAGTTTTATTAAAATTTGGAGATTCAAAATCAATGTGAATAGTGTTTGATTTATTAATAAAGTCGATGGCTCTTTTTACACTATCTATAGAAATATTGACTTTCTTCTCTTTTCCATTATAATATCCAGTTAGAAATTTCGCGCTGTATAGCACACCAATTTTAGAAGCTGACCATCCCATTTTTTTAAGTTGCGGAAAGTCATCAATTAATTCCTGTGGTGTGTACATTTCTTTCTTTTTCTCCATTGTAAGAAGTTACAGTCTAGGGCTTTTTTAAATTATTACTTAATTAATAACGTTTTTTTGATTAAAAGTTGCATTTATAAGTACTCAAATGATTGATTTTTAACAATTTTTGATGATGCTTCATGAAAACCATTCATATTCTAACCTTATTTTAATAAAAATTGAAAAAAAAGCGGAGACTTCCCCCCGCCTATGTAATACTCCCCTGTCTTTTTTAGATGCAATCTTTCGGAAATTTGAATAAATCAAAGCGATATGGAGGAGTTAAAAGGCGGTTTATTAATCACATCAAAAGAAATTCAAGCAATTACAGGTTATACATTCAAGGCGGCTCAAAAAGAACACAGGGCAGTTCGGGATGCTTTGGGAAAAACAAAATCCAAGAGGTTAACAGTAAAAGAATACTGCGAATATTACGAATTGGATTATAATGAAATCGTTATTTTTTTAAACCCTTATCGCTAAAAATTCAAAACCATTTTTAAACCAAATTAGAATTATCTAAAAAAAACCTGCTTCTCATTTTAGATGAGTTTCCACTCTTTGATCAAAAAACACCAGTCAATTATTCCTTTACTAAACTCCCTTTTTTAAAGAGATTCAGAAGCAATTCTTGCCTGATTTCAAAACCGTCAAAGTAACCCATTGTAACCCATCGTAATTCGTCATAACCCATCGTAACCAAGGGTCGCAAAAGGTCACCCATCGTAACCCATCGTAAAATGGAATCAACGTTTACTTCCGAACTTTGTCCTGTCAAACCATTAGAAGTGTTTGGATTTAAAGTATAGAAATTATGGAAAATATAAGCATCGCAAGAACCAATAACGGACGATTAATAGAGCCAGATGATATTCAATTAATTATGGGTTTTGATAAAGAAGGAGCAATCAGAGATTTTGAGTACGTGAGAAAAATATGTGCAACAGGATCTAAGGATTTATTACTCAGCCAATACTGTCAACACTATGGTTTAGGCTATCGGGAAGTAAGAAGTTTCCTAAGACCACTTGAACAGAAAGAATTTACAGAAACCGAATATTAACCAAAACAAAAAACGATGGAAGCATTACTAATCATTAACTCAGTACTTGTCGCAGTCTGCCTTTATTTCATTAAAGACTTTCACGCAGACTTTAAAAAAGTAGCAAAGAAAGTGGGCAAACTCACAGAGAAAGTAAACAGAATTTCAACTTGTTTGAAATCTGAACAAAGAAACAAAAGCTAAAGATAAATGAAATCACTTAAATATATAGCACTTGGAATAGGGGCATTTTTTGGAGGACGCTATTTGTTTTCTTTAAACAGAGCAAAAAACAAAATTTTGACTGTTGTAAGGGGACAAAGAGGTTCTATCACTGCTCAGGGAATTAGCATACGATTGAAGTATAACATCAAAAATCCAACACGAGTAAACCTAAAAATGACCCCTCCCTTGATACGGCTTTTGTTTAATGGAAAATTGCTTGCAAGTAGTACGATGCAACAAACAGATATTCCTGGGGCAGCTAAAGATCAGAGCGGAAGAATAATCATCAAAGCATTTAAAGAAACAGGCGAAATATCTACAGAAATTCTAGTTCCTTGGCTAAGTGTTTTAGCAGTTAGTTCTCAACTTTTATCACGCTTGCAAAGCCAAAATCCTGCTGACAAAATAAAGATAAACATAGAGACAAGTTCTCAAGTTTACACCCAAGTAGGCAGTTACCCTTTTGATGAATTAACAAGTATTGAGTTATGAAAACAGGAAAGCGACATATCGAGAATGGCAATCAGTACAATTATCTGTTTCCAACTCCAAAGGGAGAAAACAAGGTGATAAAAAAAGTTGCTGGTCTGGAGCACACCATTCAGTTAATGAAAAAGGTAACGGCTCAAACCCTTGATGATACTTTGAAACTTTCAGAGACATTGATAGCGGATACAGAAAAGCAAACGTGTCAAAACATTTGGGATTTCTGTTTCAATTACTTGCAATACACCAAAGATGAAATGGGAAAAGAGCAAGTCAGAAGACCAGCAAGAAGTTGGCAGGATAGAAAACAAGGAGTGGATTGTGATTGCATGAGTGTATTTATTGGTTCAATTCTAACCAATTTAGAGATACCCTACTCGCTTCGGCTGACTAAATACAGTTCAACAGAATTTGAGCATGTATATCCAATAGCACACACAAATAACGGAGTATTAATCATGGATGCAGTGGTTCACAAATTTAATCGTGAAGTTGAGTATTCAGCAAAAAAAGACATCAGTATGGAATTGCAGTATTTAAACGGAGCGGATGATTCGCAAACAAATGAAAATGAAGATTTTGACCAATTTGATGAGTTAAACGAGTTAGAAGAAATTTTTGACAATGATTATCCAATGGATGCACAAGGTCTGATAATGGATGAAGAATTATTAGGTCTTGATGGCAAAATGAGAGAAAGAAGAAAGGCTCGTAAGGCAAAAAGAAAAGCACGGAGAGCAGAGATTAAAAAACTACCCAAAAAAGAGCGTTTCAAAGCACGATTGAAACAAGGCTTATTTGTGGTCAATAGACTGAATCCTGGAGCAGCATTACTTAGAGCAGGAGTACTAGCGAGCATGAAACTCAATGTAATGAAGGCGGCAAGCAAACTCCGATTTGGTTATTGGATGGATGCCGATGCTTTAAAAAACAATATGGAGATGGGTAAGTTTGGTCAACTCAAACGCATTCGTGAAAAAATGGAAAAAATCTTCTTTGGGGCAGGTGGAAAAACCGAGAATCTAAAAAAAGCCATTCTCACAGGAAGAGGAAATAGAGACAGGCGTGTGGTCTTGAATGGTCTTGGAGAAATTATTGAAAACATCAGTGATGAAGATAATTTAAGAACTATTCTAGGCGATGAACTCTACAACGATGAACTAGCAGAAGTTGAGGGGGTAAACGGACTTGGAGCCATAGCCACAGGAGCCGCCGTTGCAACAGCTTCAGGACTTATTGGGACTATTGCTGGTTTGATTAAAAAATTAGGCAGCCTTTTCAAAAAAGGCAGTCCACAAGCAGAGCAAGAAGTTGTCCAAGAGAATACAGAAAATGAAGAGGAGAAAACTAGAAAGTTCAGTTTCAAGAATCTAATAAGTAAGATAAGAAACCGAAACAAAGCAAATGATTCTTCTTTGGCTCCTTCAAAAGCTAAGGATGTAAATACTGAATTAGATCCTTTGATGGATGATTTTACCGAGGATGACTTTTCATTAAGAGAAAATCAGGCAACAGATAACACCACAGACGATAAATCAGAGAAGAAAGGATTTGTTGAATGGATTAAAGAAAACCCACTTAAAACCGCAGGGATTGTAACAGTTGTCGCTGGTGGAACTATTCTAGCTGTTCGGGCAGCAAAAAAAACCAAAACAAAGAAAAGTTTATCTGGAACTCCTAGCAAAAAGCGAGCAACTAAACCAAAGAGCAAAAAGCTAACTTCTAAAAAAGGCAATCAAAAATCGGGAGTAAAAAGAATAGAACTCTTGTAATGAAAAAAATGGATTTCATAAAGACCAAGAAAGGTAGATGAAAAGTTAAAAATTAAGAACGTTTTAAAAAGCAAAAAAATGAAAAATAAGTCAAAAAATAACAGCGTAAAAAAGAAAGGGTTACTTGAAAAGTACAAGTCCACAAAAACCAAAGGTAATATTGGCGGCACAGGTCTAAAATCAGTTGTTGATTTAGTAGTTGGTGCAGCACTTGGAGCAGGCATTGGAGCAAGTTCTGGCAAAGCCGCTTTACCGATAGGGGTTTTACTTATCGCAGGCAGTCATTACTTTGATGAGCAAACAGGTATATTAAGAGTTGCAGGTTCTGCCACCGTTGCCTATGGTATTGCAAAGGCAGTTGAGAATAAAAATCTTGCAGACCAAGAATCAGTCAATGGGTTTTCACTTGCAGGAGAATCTAGCAAAGCAAAACACCGATTAGAGAACTTCAAAGATGAAATTCTAACTGCCTTTTATTTGGATAAAGTATTCAAGAAAAAAGAAGAATCAGAGGATTTGGTTATAGACACCAACCAGAGTATCGGCTCTGTTGATTTATCCACTTTGGATGTCTTTGAACAAGACAACAAAAATCAAGCAATTCAATTTGAATTAGACAACAATGGGTTGGATGAGTTATCCGAAGACCTTGAAATGGATGATGAAGATTTCTCTTTTGCCATGATAGAAGAGGACCCTGATTTAACCAACATTTAAAATCAATCAAAGCCAAAAAACATGTTTAAGGTAAACAGAAAGGCAATTATTAATCCCTCCAACTCCTTAAAAATTACTGGAAGCGGAGATAAAAAACAAAAAGTTATGAATGATGACATTATGGACAGCGAATACAACAACATCGGAGAGTTGTTTGGAATTGGCGAGTTAGAACGAGCGACAAGAGATTTATCGCCAGTAAAAAAAGCAATGTTTATTAGAAAGATTGCAGGACAAGTACAAGGGTCAAGAAGATCCAGAGGGGAAATGGAGAAGTTCTTCAAACAAGTTCCAAAACACGTAAAAGCAGAGCTACTTAAAGGAGGTGTAAGATTAGCAGATTACACGATTTACTCTACCAAGCTGATTACTTCTAAAACGGTAAAAATGTTTGAGCCACAGGATGACAAAGAAGTGGGGGTAAGAAACATTTCCAATGCCAAGTTGCCAAAGAACATGGTTTTCTTAGTAAGTGGTATCATTCTTTTAACGGGCAAGAGTGCAGACATTTCAAAGCCAGAGCAAAACAAAGCAATTGACTTTAAAAGCGTAAAAACGATTCCTGCCATTGCCAATGGAGAGTTTAGTTTGAAGGCTAACAGAAAGCAGATTGTGCCAGAGAATCAGTCAATCAGACGATTTGTAACCGACAACGACACAACTGTTCCGATGGGTTACTACAAATTAGATAACCCTCGATTAATCAGAGATGAGGAGTTAATTGAATTTACAATCGAGCTGGGTACTCTACTTAATATTCCAACTGAGCAACACATCTTCATTGGACTTGACGGAACTGGAACAACTCCTTAATTACTCGTATTTGAGTTAGTCGAAATATTAACCCTAGCCTTTAGCTATTGACTAACAGCCAATAGTTAAAGGCTTAACTAAGAAATTATGATTTACAAACACAACATCATCAAAGAGCGATTCGATATTAAAATCACAGATGCTAATCAAGTTTTCAAGGGAGAGTTTGAACACGATAAAAACGCTCACTATGTAACTGGTATCATTTTGACTTCTGATAAAGACGATTTGATGTTTTACAGAGGTTCACAAAAAATTCAAATTAACGACAAAGAATTGTTTCCAGAAGATTTTGAAAGTAGGTTGTTAATGGCAGGGTTAAATGTAGCACCAGACAATAGAGCGATTTCTGTTGGAAATCTGGAAACTGGAAATGGACGAATTGAAGTGTGGTTTAAAGATACAGATCATGGGGCGGTCAAATTTACCCCTTACCGAGTGAGTATTTACATTTTTTCAGTAGTGGAGTTATGCGATAAACAAGGACAAGGAGCGTGAAAAAGCAAATTGTACATATAGTAGATGTTGAAAGAAATGGGCAAAAGATTCAATTTCAAATCAAACTTCCTTTAAATGCTGAAAAGATAACAGCACTTAAAATAACGGCTATACCGCAGGTAAGAAAGGATGATAGAAAACAGATAGAAAGTCTTCCCATTGAAAATGAAGTGGGTTGGCTTTGGCTTCGGATTCCAGAGAAAAGAGATGTCTTTTATTCAGAATCAGTAAAGCGAATTTTACCCATTTACAACCTAACAATAACCAATCACAAACCTTTGGATGATTTTGATCACGGTACTTTTTGGACGCAGGGAAAAATAGAGGAGTTTTTCTCAATCAATGTACCTATTAAAACCAATATCGTCGAGGGTTTTTATATCGACAGAATTACCACAGGAAATCAAAAATACCGATTACGAATTTACCTAACACTTGAGATATGACAGAGGGACTTGCCATAGAATTAGCAAAACAAAAAATGTTGGAATTGGGTGTAGGGGAAAACTACCTAATAAGGTTCAGGCATTTTCAAGTTGCTCCTTTATCTGGAATTAAGCTAAAAGGGTTCAATGAATTATTGATTTTGGTTCGACCAGATGCAGACCTTAAGGTGTATTCAAAAACTGGAATTTACAATGAAAAGGATAGCAGAATCAATGAGATGCAATACGTGCATAGAGGCGTTACTGTGATTTTCAACCAAAGAAAGGAAGGTTTTTTACAAGTGAAATTATTACAAGTAATACCCATGCTAAAAAACAGATAAAGATGGAAGAATTAAACAACAATAAACGAAAGACAACCGCAATGGTATATACTGAGCCTTACAATCCAGACCGTATCGATAGGCTTAAAAATATTGTAGCTGATTTTTACAAGCAAGGGAAAAAGAAACGATACAGCATACTAGTTGACGGAGAAATGATTGTTTCAATCAATTGCGATTCGCGAAACTTTGACAACTACAAAAACTATATCGAGGCTCATACAAAGAGCATTGAAGTTAGAATGTATTTTGCTAGTTCCCACAACTGCAATCGTTATTTATTTCATACAGAACAGGCTTCTCTTTCGGGAGTAGATGCAAAAGATGTCAAAGAGCAAATCGCAGAAGCTTTGGAAAAGCAACGCATAGAAACTAAACTTAGAATGCTCAAAGAAAAGATTGAGCAGAAAGACAAAAAAATTGAGGAGTACGAAGAAATTCTAGCAGAACTAGACGACAAGCAAATTGACATTAAAGAACTTCTAAAAGAGGGAATGGAGTTGTACGGAAAGTATAATGCAAATAAGAATGGAAACCCTTCTATTTCAGGCACACCAGAAACGCAAGTTGAAGTAGAGATAGAATCTGATAATTCTATTAGCTCAACAAACGCTGAAACAGAATCGGATAAGTTCTACCAAAAGATGAAAAATAAATACAATCAAGAAAGTCTTGATGGCTCATTAAAAATGTGGTCGGTGTGGTTAAAATATCCCGAACTGAAACGTGAGTTTATGAAGTTAGTTAAAACCCGGCTGTCGGCAGACAGACAAAAAATCAAAGAAGATGGAGAAGCATAAATTCACAATCACAATTTCAGGAAGCAAGAAAGAAGCTACTGAAAAAATCAATGCACTTGCTGTTATGGCATCGCATTTATCAGCCAAAACACTGAAAGGATTTGCAGGTGTTGTAAAAAATGATCCAGGGAAAATTGAGTTGGCAAAACACTATTTGGGAATTAGCAATTAGCAATGTGTAATTGACAATTAAAAGAAAATGGAGAACAAGACAAACATAGAAACGATTCCACAAAATCAAGTGACTGCACCTGCTGCTACCAAAATAGTGTTGGATAAAAAGCAAGAGTCGTGGTGGAATAGCTTGACTGAGAAACAACGTCAGGGGATTGTTTGGCTTGCCATTTTCTTAGGTGTTTCAGTTGTTGCCGTTATTGCTATCAAATTTGCGAGTAATCAGGTTCGTAATGTAATTGCTAACAATCAAGAAAGTAACAGCTTTGGAGAAAAACAGCATACCACTTGGGCAAAGCAATTAAAAATGGCTTTTGATAACGATGGATGGTGGGGAACAGATGAGCAAGCTATTCGGCAAGTTTTAAGAGCAATGCCCTCGCAGGAAGATTTTCAAAAGGTGCAAACCTCGTATCGAAAACTCTACAAGGGAGCAAATTTGATTGAGGATTTAACCGATGAATTAAAGGCTACGGAGTTTAATGAGATGCTTGCCATTCTGCAATCAAAACCAAAAAAAGCCAAAGATGCAGGAGCCATTATTTACAACCCTCATGCTTGGGCAACACGCCTTTACAATGCGATGAGTATCTACTACATGGGCTTTATTCCCGGTACAGATGAACAGGCGATTTTGGCAGTTTTTAATGAAATGAAATCAAAGAATGCTTTTAACGATACAAAGGCTGCTTATCAATCCCTGTATTCAACATCATTAGAAGATGACCTTGATGGAGATTTAGATTGGTCAATGGATTGGAGAGCAATCATCAATAAAATGCCAGCGAATTAGAGCTTGAAAATAAAAGAGAATAGTAAGTTGAAAACAAAAAAGAGATGGAAAAGAAAACAAAATATTTATTAGTTGGGTTTGGAGTTGTTGCAGTAGGTGCTGGAGCATTCTTTTACCTTCAACAGCAAAAGAAAAAACAAAATACGGCTTCTGATTTCAAGGACACTATCCTGCAAGATAGCACTTCCTTACCTCTACCGTCAGCACCTCAAAGTAGTAGCAGTCCTAATACTCCTTCATCTAGCAAAGGTTTTCCGCTTAGAAAAGGAAGCAAAGGAAGACTGGTCAAGAATTTACAAACAGCATTGATAAAAAAATACGGACAGGGTATATTACCCCGATTTGGGGCAGACGGTGATTTTGGCTCAGAAACAGCAGGTGCTCTTGCTTCAAAAGGATTTCCCACTACTGTTACAAGTGAGGTTTTTACTCAAATTGTTTTAAACTCTGGGGGTAACTCTCCAAGTGGTTCAAGTGGGGCTTCTAGCACAAAAGGGGGTGTAGCTAAAATGTTACATTCTGCGATTTTAAAAGACAGTATCTCTAGTGCCATTAGAGCACTCAAAAGAATCAAAAGTGTTTCGGGATATGCCATTGTCAATACCGAGTTTAAGAAAACAAGAGTTGGATTGGTTAGAAAAACACTCGTAACGGCTTTGCTTGATAGGTTTAGTTCTTCTTCAGAGAAAAAAGCAATTAATGAACAATTCTACCGAATAGGGCTAAAATACGATGGTTCAAAATGGTCGCTCTCTGGTCTAGGAATCGTTATGGATCAACTCGTTACAATCGAACCAACAAAAATATGGGACAAAACAGGTCAGTCTTTACAGGTTCCAAAAGCGACCATACTTGGCGAATACTTAGATGCCAACAATGGAGTAACCGAGTTTGAAACACTCGACAGGCGAAAACTATATGTAAAAACAACCTCAATAAGCTATGTATCATGATAAGAAAAATCAAAGCAATCGCAAAACAAAATGGTTATGTCATTTACGATGAGCCGTATAGGTTAAACATTTGGGGGTTTAGAGCCAACAATGAAAAACCCAATTCATTTGATGATGAGTTGCACGTATTTACCAATATTTCAAAAACGAAAACCCCCAATTGGGCGTATCTGGTTTTTAAAATCACAACCGATCCGGGTACTTATTGGTTGAAAAACCCGATGAATCCCCAAGGAACAGCAATTTTAAAAGCAGGTCAGTATGAAGACACTTATAAAATCGGCAAACACAGAGGGAAGTATTATGCACTTGTTCAACGCTTAAAAACAGTAACAGTAGTAAGAGATTATGACCGTGATGCGGTTCTGGACTTTTACAACGGTATAGAACAAACAGGAATGTTTGGTATCAATATTCATAGGGCAAGAAAAGACGGAGAAAGTTACCGGATTGATAAATGGTCGGCAGGTTGTCAAGTATTTAAAAACGGTAGAGATTTTAACTTCTTTATGAAGCTATGCGAAGTGCATAGAAAACTGTACGGAAATGTGTTTACCTACACCCTTATTGATAAGCGAACTGAGTTTAGAACAAAACTCAAAAAAATAACGATTGGTTCGGTGTTAATTGGTCTATTGCTAGGTGGGTATTATTTTGTTTCAAGTGAGGACTAACAATTGGGTAAAATGGATGCCAGCTTTGAGAGAACAAAAAAAGGGAAAGATGAATGGCTTACACCCCCATACATTTTAGAGGCACTTAGAAAATTTGATTTAGATCCATGCTCTCCGATTAAACGTGTATGGCAAACGGCAGACTTTCATTTCACAAAAAGTGACAATGGCTTAGCAAAAAAG
>Ga0316209_1001614_pt1 | contig 22077 bp, 18 predicted proteins | sample 6monopyrite_MG_FD_204945 | JGI IMG/M metagenome (GOLD analysis project Ga0316209, IMG submission 204945) | Microbial mat bacterial communities from mineral coupon in-situ incubated in ocean water Damariscotta River, Maine, United States -... | ecosystem: Environmental > Aquatic > Marine >...
CGGACGCGATCCGATCTCGGATCGAGGGGCTCGCCGAAAAGGTGGCCGATCGCCTCGGCGGGACGTGGCAATGGCAGGGGGATGAAGCCGTTTGTGAAGCGCGCGGCGCAGAGGCGCGGGTGGGCTTCGACGAAGAATCGATCTCGATCGATGTCTCGCTGCCGCTGATGCTCCGCCCTTTGCGCGGGAAGCTCGAGAGCAAGATCGAAGAATACTACGCTCGCTATTTCGAGAACGAATGAGCGAGCGCACGCGCTGAATGGCCTACTCGATTGAGCGACGGTCCCCACATGCCTGACCCGCGTCGCTATAGCGTCGGCATCGTGAATCACGGGACCTTTGACGATCTCGAGAACTGCATCGAGTCGGTCGAAGCGCAGACCTGTTCAGCAGCGCGCGTTGCCGTGTGGGATACCGGCGTCGATCCCGAGCGCCTTTCGAAAATCGCGGCGCGCTTTCCCAGCGTCACGTTTCTGGGCGGTGAGAATCGTGGCTACGCCGGCGGAGCGAACGGCGTCATTCAAACACTCGTCGGGAAGAGCCCTCCCGACTTTGTGTTGGTCTTGAATCCCGACATCGTCCTGGATCCCGACTTTGCCGAAATCCTGATCGGGCAGAGCGTCGATGCAAGCGAAGTCGCGATCGCAACCGGGAAGCTCCTGCGACCCGATCGCCGCACCATCGACAGCGCTGGAATCCGTTTCCCTCGTCATCGCCGCCCTCGCGATCGTGGCAGCGAAGAGGAGGATCGCGGCCAGTACGATGTCGCCGAGCGCGTCGAAGGCGCAAGTGGCGCGGCGATGTGGATTCGTGTCGCAGCGATCGAGACGCTCGAAATCGAGGGCGAGCTCTTCGACGAATCCTTTTTCGCCTATCACGAGGACACGGATCTCTGCTGGCGGGCTCGGCGGCTCGGCTTCGACGTTCTCTACGCGCCAGCCGCTGTCGCGATTCATGCGCGGGGTTGGCAGAAGTCGGAGCGCATGCAGGTCCCGGAGTCGATCCGCCGGCACTCCTTCAAGAATCACTACCTGCAGGTCGTGAAGAATGAGACGCGCGGCGGGCTCTTGCGGAACCTGCCCTGGCTCCTGGGGTGGGAGGTGCTTCGACTGGGCTTCGTGCTCTTGCGTGATCGCGACCTACTGCCTGCCTATCGAGATGCCTTCGAGCTTCTAGGGACGGCCTTCCGACGTCGGCGATTATTGAACGAGAAGGTTCGAGACCGGTCCCATTTGGCGGCTTCACAACGAAGCGACTAGTCGTACGTGCTTTTCGCGGTTCGGTGTGGGGATTCGGCCTAGCAGGCAGATCGTCTAGAGGCGGTCCGCAGCATGCAGGCGCACCACCCGCAGCCAATGTGTAGTCACTCGAAAAATCGACAGAAGGGCTCAAAAAAATAATAGGCGCTGGCCACAAATGCATTCATCGGACCACTCCAACCAAACACATATTGCCTTTGGAGCCCCCCATGAACCGCATCGCAGCGCATACGTCTTCTTTCGTCGCGACCCTGATGGCCAGCCTCTTCCTTACTTCTGCTGCGTATGCCATGCCGGTAGGCGCGATCTTCTTTTCTGAATTCGATGAGTACGAGACCGATTGGTTCACTCGTGACACGGCACCCGGGCCGACGATCGTTCAGCTCGCCGAGTCTGCTGAAGTCGGCGTTGCGCAGGGCCAAGGCTACGCCCACTTCGATACGGTGACCCGCACCAGCCTGAACCGCGCGCTGATCGATGATCTAGAAATTTCGATGATTCTGGACGGGATCGGTGCGGGGGGGGCGTCGCTTCGCATCTCCTGGTTCTCGAATGACGACAACGCTTCGTTTCTCAGCTCTGAGCGCGTCTTCTACGTGCGACCGGGAACGTCGGTGGGCGAAGACGAGATGTTTGCCCGTGCGTTCAGTGAGCTTGTGATTCCCGAGGCTGCGAGCTTCTTCGAGTTGAACGCCTTTGTTTGGGGCGAGGGCGGCATCGGTGTCTTCGACGACATTGCGGTTGCTCCGACAATCTCGGGTATCGTTCCGGAGCCAGGTACGGCGATGCTGCTCGGTCTTGGCTTGATGACGATGGCCGGCGCACGCAAGCGCGCGTAGTCGGTCGCAGCTGAACGTTGGAGCGGAAGCCTCCGCTCGACGAAGGGCGATGACGACGGTGATGACGACGGTGATGACGACGCGCTTCTCGGAGTCGAGGATCAGCGCCCCGGACGGTCGTCTGGAATCTCGCCGAAGAGCTTCTCCTCCATCATCTCGATGACGGCGTGAAGAAGCAGGGCGTGAACCTCCTGGATCCGGTCTGATGTCTCGGCACGCGGGACGATGATTGCGACGTCTGCGTGTTTCAGCGCACGGCCTCCGTCTCGACCGGTCAGCAGGACGACAGGAACCCCAATCGCCTTTGCGGTCTCGGCTGCGCGGACGATGTTCTCCGATTCGCCGCTCGTCGAGATCAGGACGAGCAGATCTCTCGAGTTCGCCGCGGCCTCGACCTGCCGCGCAAAGACCTCTTCGAACCCGAAGTCGTTGGCGATGCAAGTGAGCTGCGAAGGGTCCGAGAGTGCGGTGGCAGCGAGGGCGGCACGGCTTCGGCGAAACCGCCCCGTGCATTCCTGAGCGAAGTGCATTGCATCCGTCATGCTCCCGCCATTGCCGCACGCGTAGATGTGGCCACCGCCCTGAAGACAATCGACCGCGGCGGTCGCGAAGGCTTCGACTGCGGCCAGGCATGTTCGATCTGAGCGAACGGCGTCGAGTGTCTGGGATGCTTCCTCGAGCGCTTGATGAAGCGTTTTCTCTTTGTGCACGGGGGGAGTGTGGTCCGTGCACGCCCCGCTTTCAACTTCTGATCTCCGCCCCGGGGTTTATCCCCTTGGCATCTTCATCTGGCGTGCGATGCTCATCCCGTCGCGAGTTCCCCCCCCCCGGTGTCGACGTGGAGTTCAGATTGAGCGAACCGAGTCCGGTACGGGTGATGGTTGTTCTTGGAACACGCCCCGAAGCGATCAAGCTCGCGCCAGTGATTCTTGAATGCGCGAGCCGCACGGAGATCGACCTCGCCGTTTGTTCGACCGGGCAGCATCGAGAGATGCTCGACCAGGTACTCGAACTCTTCAGCCTAGAGACCACCTTCGAACTCGACGTGATGCGTCCGAACCAGGATCTCGCCGGGCTGACCGGGAGACTGCTCGAGGGCCTTTCTCGTGCGATGGGTGATTTCGAACCGGATGTCGTCGTCGTCCAGGGAGACACGACGTCGTGCTTCGCGGGCTCACTCGCCGCGTTCTATCGAGAAATTCCCGTCGCTCATGTCGAGGCCGGTCTGCGTACCCGGCGCCGCCACAGCCCGTTCCCGGAAGAGGTCAACCGTCGATTTACGGGGCTGCTCGCCGATCTACACTTCGCCCCGACCGATCTTGCCGCGCGAAACCTGCGCGAGGACGCTGTTCCGCATGACCGGGTATTCGTCACGGGGAATACGGTCGTGGATGCGATCGAGTGGGTGGCCGCGCGGCAGTCGCGTGTCGAGGAAGACAAGCGACTCGAAGACTGGGCGCGCTCCGAACTCGGACTCGACCCTGCCCGCCGATGGGTGTTGGTTACGGGGCATCGCCGGGAAAACCTGGGCGACGCGATGGAAGACTCGTTCACAGGCATCCGGCGCCTCGTCGAGGCGCTCCCCGACGTCGAGGTCGTCTACCCCGTGCATCTGAACCCGATCGTTCGGGCTTCAGCGGACCGCCTTCTTGAAGGTTGTGAGCGTGTTCGCCTCGTCGAGCCGATCGACTACTACCAACTCGTTTACCTCCTGCGCCAGGTGCAGTTGGTCATTACCGACTCGGGCGGCATTCAGGAAGAGGCGCCGACCTTCGGTAAGCCGGTCCTTGTAACGCGGGAGACCACGGAGCGGCCGGAGGGCGTCGATGGTGGTGTGGCACGCCTTGTCGGAACGAACGGGACGAGGATCTTCGATGAGGCCCACCGACTGCTGACGGATCCCTCGGCGTACGCCGAGATGTCTACCGCCTCGAACCCCTACGGCGACGGGCGCGCCGCCAAGAGAATCGCCGATCTCTTGATCGCCTCAGGTACGAAGCCACTCACGAGTTAGCTCCGCAGGCACGGGGCGCGGCTCCGTGGTGCTCCGTGGTGTCAGCGGATCAGGCGTATCCCACGGCGCGCATGACGTCGCCGGCCTGCTTCTCAAATTCGCGCGTCATCGATTTCGACCAATCCGTCCACGGTTCCTTGGGGGCTGCGTCCGGGTCCTTGACCTTTTTCACGTCCCCGGGCTTTTCGTTTCCGTAGGACGAGTTGATTCTCTTGGTCGAGAGGAATTCAGCGCCGCGCGGGTCCGGCTCCGCTCCGAGGAAGTCGTAGATGCGCCCCATTTCTTCGGCGGGTTCGCTGCGCAGTCGTTCGTTGCGGACCTCGAGGACTCGATCCGGGGCCTCTTCTTGGAAGCGCATTCCGGACGTGACGTAGTGTGCCCAGGTCGTGCAGGCCAGCTTGAAATTATCCGACCAGGGCGTGTCGAAGCCGCTCGACTGCATGGAGCTTACGACGCTCCGCCCGTCGCGCACGATGTGGAGGAATCGCGCCCTGGGGAAGAGCATCGCCAGTTCGCGGGCCATGAGCGTATGGCTCGGTGTTGCATCAACCCATCGGCGGTTACCAGCGCGGCTCTGGAAGAGGAGGTCGATCCCGGTCCCGAGGTGCTGATAGAACTCGCGGAGCGTGACCTTGTTCTTGAAGAGCCATCCCCCGTCCGGGCGCTCGTAGGCTTCCTTGAAGCTGCGATGAAGATGTCCGCCACCGAAGAGGAGGTGGAGGATGTCGGACTCCGCGGAGGTCCAGAAGTCATCATGAGCAGCGACCGCCCAGGACAACACACTCGTTCCGGAGCGAGGGCATCCGAGTATGAAGACAGGCTCGGAGGCTTCGATCTTGACTTGAATCATGATTCCTTCTCTTGGTCCGGGGCTTCTTGAGTGTCTGGTTCACGATACCGATGAGGAACCCACGTCCCCCATTTTGATTCGTAGTGTGCCAGGTTCTTCTCGAAGAGCTCTTGCTTTCGCTCGTTACCGAGGGCATCGAAGCTCGCGGAGAGGTGGTGGTGAATGAAGACATCTTCCGCGCACATGACTCGGTACCCGGCCTGACGCACGCGATTTGAGTAGTCGTCGTCCTCGAAGAACCCGACTTCGAAGCCTTCGTCGAGTCCACCGATCTCACGCCAGAGCCGAGTCGGAATCGCGGCACAGAAGAATGCGGCCGAACGATAGTCGAAGCGTTGGTGACGAAGCTTGCGGGTCCGGTTCTCGGCTTGCTGCGCCATCTCCGTCATATCAAGGTAGTCAATTTCGATTCGGGCCTCGTTTCCGATGTTATTTGTGACGGGGCCGAGCAGGCCGAGCTCAGGCTCGTCGTCGAAATGCTGGAGCAGGTTGGAGAGCCAGCCCGCGGTCACGAAAGTATCGTTGTTGAGGAAAACGATGAATTCACCGGAGGCGACCTCGGCCCCCACGTTGTTGCCCCCGGCGAAGCCGAGATTCTCATCGTTGAGAATGACTGTGGCGTAGGGGCGGGTGCGGGCGAATTCTTCGAGGTACTGCGGGGTGTCGTCGCTCGACGCGTTGTCGACGATGATGAGTTCCCAGTCGGGGTATTCGGTCAGGTGATCGAGGCTGTGGAGGCACGCCTTGGTAAATTCGAGCTGGTTGTACGTGAGGACGACGATACTGACTTTGGGAAAGAGTTCCCTGAGGCTCGTGTCGAGCGTCACGCCACGGTTCTGCCAGGAGTTCTCCTCCGCAAACTGACGCCTTGATTCGACGCTTCCCGGCGCGTTGCCGTCCAGCGCCGCCTTGACGTGCTCGACGAATTCATCGGGAGTGCTCGCGAGCGCGACCACGTCCTCCATGGGTTCGACTTCCGGGAGTCGAACCGAAACGACGGGCTTCCCCGCTGCGAGATACTCGAAGACCTTCACGGGATTCGTAGACAGCGTTAGGTCGTTGACTTGGAAAGGGATCAAACAGACGTCGAAGCCAGCCAGGGACGCCGGCAGCTCCGCGTAGGGGGCTTCGCCAGAGAACTCCACATTCGGAATCCCCTCGACCGCGGAGAGATCCGCTCCAAAAGTCGAGCCGATGAGGATGAAATCGGCTTCCGGAATCGCGTGTGCGCAACGGGCCACAAGTTCCATATCGAACCATTCGGCAATCGCCCCGAAATAGCCGACCACCGGCCGCGTTCGCGTATCCGTCCTGACGCCCGAAGAAAAATGTTCGAACTCGCCCGCGTTCGGAACCCGGACGGTTCTTCGGGCGATCGGCTCGGCGCGTTCTTCGAGAAGCTTGGCCGTACAGATGACCAGACTCGCGTTGCGAAGCAGTTCGGCTTCGGCGTCGAGCACGGAGGAGCTCGTATTCGCGAAGCCCGCATGATGGTCCATGCAGTCGTAGGCGACGCGATTCGCGGGCATCGCCGTCGCGATGGGGGTCCAGAACGGGTGATTGACGATTGAGACTGTGGATGAGATCGCGAACCGCTTTCGGATCGCATCGAGTCCAGACGAGATTGCGTCTATCTGTTCCTTGTTAGGTGCGTCCTTGTAGATAACGGGTTGCGGCAAGGGGCAGGGCAGCTTGAGCAGCGCTACGCCCGGCGAGACGAACTCTGGCTCAGGCCAGTAGTCCTCGACGTCGCTCTCGAAGGTGGTGGCGAGGTAGAAGACGCGATATCCGCGGCGAGCGAGCTCGAGTGCGAGGTGCTGTGGACGTTGGTGTCGGAAATGCCAGTCGATCACCGAGAAGATGATGACGTCGAAGGGGCGTGGCCCAGCCTCCGCCGAGTCGAGGAAGATCGACGCATCGACCGGTGGCGCCGCGATACGTCGCGCTTCGACTTCCCGCGACTGCTGGTATTCGAGGACCCGACCGGATCGGGGTGCGAGGCGTGAGAGTACGCTGAAGAAGACGGATTTGAGGCCCTTCTTTGCGAAGCGCGGTAGCGGCAGGAATCGAAGCGCCTTCCGGGCCGAGAGCCAGAGCGCCAGCTTGGTGACGGCTCGCAGTGAATTCCGGTGGGAGACCGCCTCGGCGAGTTCCTGAGAGAGTCGTTCGAAGCGCTCTAGCGTGCGTGCGTGATCGACCTGTAACGCGCGGAGCGCAACGATCGAATCGTTACGTTCGCGCGCAAGTTCGCTCTTTCGCTTGCGAAGGCGGTTGCCCTCGTGGAGTTCGGATTCAAATTTTTCGCAAAGGTGCTCAACGCGGGTCTCCAGATGATCGCCGCGCTGTTCGGATTCGGCGAGCTTCTGCGTCAGGTCGGCGTGTTGGTCCCGAACGTGCTGCAGTGCCACGTCATAGTCGTGTTGCTTGAGCTTGTGGACGGCCTGCATCGCAACGATCTTGCCGTCGCGATCCTTGACTGTTTCGCTCAGTTCCTTGACGCGGTAGTCGAGTATGTCCGCCGAGGATCGGAAGGTCTCGACCTGTGCCTCGTACTCCGTGCTGATCCGCGCGATGAATTCGTCGGTGTTGGCGAGGTGGCGAGCCTGTTCGCCTTCGAGAAGCGTTCGCCACTGCGTTTGCTCCTTCTCTCGCTGCGCACGATAACCTTCGATCTGCTCTTCGTGGCGGGTCTGCATCTCGGTGATTCGCAGATTCGCCGCGTCCAGATTTGATCGCAGTTGCAGGCGCGCTTGCTCGGCAGCGTTGAAACGCTCGTTCAAGGCCTCTCGTTGGGCCTCGGTGTCGAGGACGAGTTGACGCTCTTCTTCAATCTGTTGCAAGAGATTCATGTTGTCTGCGCGGGCGGACTCGAAATCGCTGAGCATCGACTCGTGCTGAGCGAGGAGATCCATTCGGCTCGACTCGGCGAGGTCGCGCTCGTTTCGGGATACGAGAAGATCCCCCTCGAGGCGTTCGACCGTCCGCTCTTCCGCGAGGAGTTGTGCGGTCAGGCGTGCGTGCTCGGGAGCGAGGGTGTCGAGCTGTTGTTGCAGTGTTGCGATTCGTTCGGCTTGTGAGGCCAGTTGGGCTTGCGAAGCATTGAACTGCTCGTCCTGTTTCGCACTTTGGGATTGGAGTGTCGCCGTTCGTTCCGATTGAGAAGCGAGCTCTGTTTTGAGCCGCTCAACCTGGGCTTCGCGTGACGTGATCTGGGCTCGGAGTCGGGTGACCTGCTCGTGCCGTGATGCGAGTTGCGACCGGAGCCCTTCGGCTTGCGACTTGTGCGAGGCGATGCGCAGCCGTTCGGTTTCGATCCGCTCCGTGAGTGCGGCGTTCTTTGTTTCGAGCGAACCCTGTTGGTTGCGAATGCCGTCGTCTGATTGAGCTAGCTGGGCGGTCAAAGCTTCGGCACGACCCTCGGCGTCGGCGAGCCGTGTGCGAATCGATTCGGCCCCAAGCAATGCCGAGTCCCTTTGTGCACGGGCTGAGACGAGTTCGCGACTCAGCGCCGAATGCTCGGCCCGGGCTCTCGCCCGTTCCGCGGAAACCAGCGTCTGAAGGGTTACGATCTTCTCGACGGCTTCAGGGGCGGCGAGTGCCTGCTGCGATTCGGGGGCATCGCTTTCGAGCGGATACACCGGCGCCTGCATGGCTCTCACGCCCGAGTCGAAGTGTTCATTGAGGCCGCGGCGTGCCAGACGCTGAAGGCCTTCGAAGCCCTCTTGTGTGGCGATGTCTTCGGTCCTGAGTGCGCGGTAGAGCGCGAGCGCGGTGAACCGGGCGTCCGGGGAGCTCTCGAGATCTTCGATGGACTGCGTGTGGTGCCGCAGGTGGCCGTCGAGGAAGGCATCAATCTGGGGCTGAGCCGCGGATGCGGTCTTGAGGTGCTTCGTACCCAGGCGTTTTCGGATCTCGTCGTAGGTCGCCGCCCAATCAGCGAGGAGGAGATCGTAGAAGACGATCGGTGTTCGCGTGGGATTCGCGTTCACAATCGATGACAAGGTGTAGACCGTCCAGAGCTCGAGCCCCTCGCGGATCGGCAGGATATCGCGGGCATGGAGAGAACTTGCGACTTCCAGCGGATTCCGAACGCAAAGGATGGTGTCGAGGTCCGGAATAACACGCTGCCAGAAGGGAAGGGTCAGCGAGAGGCGCGGATCCTTCGCGAGCCGGAGCGACTCCCCCTTGTCGTTCTTCGCCCGCTTTGCTCCAGCGTTGTTCTTGCCCTTTGTTTTCTTTTTGCCTGACTCTTTGTTCTCCGGCCAGAGCTCGCGAAGGATCTGACCGGCTGTCTCGATGAGATCATCGAGGTCCGAGTTCTGTTCCCATCCCTCTGGCAGCATTGGTGGTGCCGACCAGGTTCCGCCATGTCGGTCGAGCAGGGTGTCGTTCAAGTCGCGGATCGCGGCCGCTTCCCAGAACCCAGATTCATTGTCGGCGGCTGCCCGTGAGAGTGAGTCGTCCTTTCCGAGGTCAGCACCGCCGATCCCAAGGATCCGCGCGAGCGCCGAGGTGCCGGACCTGTGCATCCCGATCACGAAAGCGGTGTGTGTTGAGTTCGCACGAGCCACGAGGATGAGGTCTCCGACTGTTAGGCGCTAAGGCACGATCGATGAACGAGGGTCGATCCGAAACGACGCCTGCGCTTTCGGGAGAACGAGTCGCCGACTGATGGAAGCGAAGACCTTCAGTATTCGGAACTTTCAAACAGGCGGCGATAAGCCGTTGCCATGGGCTCGAATAGGATAGACCACTTCCGAGCCTCAGCGAATCGGATGCCATCATCCGGGGGCGTAGCCACCGCTCGTCGACACGCTTCGTGAATCTGCTCCGGCCGAGTCGGGTCACAGTAGAACACCCGAGGGTCCTTTCCGAAGCATTCGCGAACCGGCGGGAACTCCGAGACGACAATCGGGAGTCCCAGACTTCGGGCCTCCATCGCGGCAAGACCGGGCGTTTCGATGAAGGAGGGTTGAACGAGTGCCTTTGCCGCAGCGAGGGTCGAGGAGACCTCGTCATGGGGGATTGCATCCCGAAATCGGATATGAGCGGGCGCTGCCTCACGCACCTTCTTCGCGTAGCGGTGACATCCAGGGGGAACGGCGCCAAGGATCTCCAGGTCGAGCGAAGGATCCTTGGCGAGCGCATGAACGAGTCCCAGCTGGTTCTTGCGAGGGCCGATGGCACCCGCGCAAATCAGGCTGCAGCGAGGGGCGACAGTGGGTCTGGGCTGCCAGAGGACACCATGGGGGAGAATGTGGACGTCAAGGTCGGACATCGCGGTGCCAAAGCGCTCTCGAAGATGCTCGGCTTCAGCACGGGATTCCGGGAAGAGACAGTGCGCACCCGCAAGGACTTCGTATTGGAGCATTCGTTCATCCGTTCGCTGCGAGAAGGGCGACCCGTAGCGCAAGGACTTCGGTGTGAACCGAATTCGCCAACTTCGTGGGGGCTCATAGGCCTGCCACGGAATGCCTTCGACGAGGTCCCAATAGATCGGGGTGACGGAGTACGGGATCCTAGTGGCAAGCGCTCGGCGCGCGATGCCGATGATCGCCTGGGGGCGGGTGAGGTTGAACAGGTGCAGCGCATCAAAGCGGGTGAGGTCTAGATCGGTTGAGGAAGAGACTTCGACGCCGTATCCCTGGGCTTGAAGGAAATCCGCTGTCTCTTCGATGACGACGGTGTCGCCGCCTGGATTCTCGCGTGCATCGTCACGATTGATCAGCAGGACGTTCATGTGACTCCCGGCGTTTGCGAGCGTTGCGAGAATCGATTGGTCTGGTTCTTCGGTCTCGACGGGATCATTCGGAGAGGGCTTGATAGGCGTCGATCACTTCCGTGGGATCGCCATCCATTCGCACCTTTCCCTCGTCAATCCAGATCACGCGGGAAGATAGCCTCCGCACGATGGGCAGCGCGTGGGACACGATCAAGACGATGGATGTCCGGTCAACGAGGGCTTCCATGCGGGCGCTCGCTCGTACTCGGAATTCGCCGTCACCGCCGGTCAGGACCTCGTCGAGCAGCAGGATGTCGGGCGGAATCTCGGTTGCCGTTGTAAATGCGAGTCGCATCGCCATCCCGGTCGATAGGTATTTGATCGGAACGTCTGCGAATTCCTCGAGATGTGCGAACTCGAGAATCGCAGGGATCCTCGATCGCATTGTGTCCATATCGAGACCCAGCAGTGCTGCCGCTTGAAGAATATTTGCAGTGGCGGTGAGTTCAGCATGAAAACCCAAGCCGAGCTGAAAGAGCGGGACGAGGAATCCCTGTGTGTCGACTAGGCCGGAGGTCGGTCGGTAGATGCCTGCGATGGTTCGAAGGAGGGAGCTCTTTCCGGCTCCGTTGCGGCCGATGATTCCGACGCGTTCCCCTGCCTGGACTGTGAAATCGACTCCCCTGAGCGCGTGAAGAGTCCGGCGAGACGATCGCGGGTTCCGAAAGGCTCCAGTGATCGACTGTTTTAGGGTCGGGTGGCGAAGGCGGTGTAGCGCGTATTCCAGATGGAGATCGCGAACGGCCACGCTCGCGGCTGAATTGCTCATATACGGAAGATCAACCGGTCGTCGAAGTGGCGCATCAATGCGCAGCCGACGATGGAGGTGGTGAGCGAGATGGCGGTTGCGATCGCCATGACTTCGTTGGTCGGCCATTCCCCGCGCGCGATTGGCGCATCGAAGATCTCGAGGATGTAGTACATGGGGTTGAGCGCGAAGTAGGGTTGGATCTCCTTCGGAATGCTCGCGAAGGGAATAATGATCGGCGTGAGATAGAACCACGCTCGCGTCCCCACCGAGATCAGATGTTCGATGTCCCGGAAATAGACGACGGCGACCGAACCCATTGCGGCCAGGCCGAGTGTCACCGCGAACAAGTTGAAGCAGGCGAGGGGGAGCACGACGAGGGCGGTCGTCGGCTGAAAGTCGAGAAAAAGGGCGATGCCGAAGAGTGCGAAGAGGGAAAGCAATCCTTCCGCCATGCGGAAGAGCACCCGACGAAGGGGGAAGACAAGCGCCGGAATGGGGAACTGTCGGAGCAGATTCTCCGAGGAGACGACGGAGTTGCATCCCTCGGCGAGTGCCTGCGAGAAAATCATCCACGGAACGAGTGTGCTCAGTAGATGGAGGGTGTAGGAGTTTGCTCCGTCACGGTGGAACGCGAATGAAAACGCCAGGCTGATGACACCGAGCATCAACGCCGGACTCAGCAGGGACCAGGCGAACCCGAGGATCGACCGGTTGTACTTCACCGTGAGGTCCTGGAGCCAGAAGCGGAGAATCGCGGATCGCCAAGCGTATAGCGTGCGTCCGCGGTGGATTCCGGGCGGTTGATTGTCGAGAGGCGCGGTGTCGGATGCCACTCTCAGGCTCCAGCGGAGGGAAACCCACGGTACGTCGAAACCTGTGCGCTTGCCAGAGCGCGAAGGCTTCGCGTAATCGGGCTCACCGAGTCGTTGTGCCTGATATCATGTCGATTCGCGAAAGAAGGATCTTCGATGACGAACCCGCCCGCATTCAACCCCGACATGCTCTCGGGAACCGTGACCGATCGACCGCCACCACTTCCGCCGCCGCCGGAGAAGCAAATTTCCGCGACGGTGCTGTCCCGCGTCGTTCGCGTTCTGCATCGCTATCTCGGTGGAGGTCGAGTCACGAAGTCGTTCTTTAATGCGGCGGGACTACATGTCCTTCCCGCGAATTTCTATTCGACGGTGCCCAGCGTCGACGAAGTCAACGAGAGCTTCGAGCAGCTCGGCGAAGAGGTGCCCTATCTCGATCCCGAGGTTTTCGACGCGGACGAAATGGTCGCGTTCCTTGACCAGATCGATCGCTACGGCGCCGAGTTCGATATGCCGAAGACGTCACCGACGGTTCCGAATCTGGGCGACTTCTATTGGGACAACGGTGCCTTCTCTTTCTCCGACGCGCTCGCCTACTACTCGATCATTCGGGATCGAAAGCCGAATCGGATCATCGAAGTCGGTTGCGGCTTTTCCACTCTGGTGGCGGCTGAAGCCCTCGCTCGGAACGGAACAGGGGAGCTGATCTGCGTCGAGCCCTACCCGATGCCCTTCCTGCGAGACCACCCGGGGATTAGCGAGCTGGTAGAGACGCCGGTCCAGAGTCTCCCACCAGGCTGGTTCGACGAGCGCCTTGAGGATGGCGATATCTTCTTCATCGACTCGACGCACACGGTGAAGATCGGGAGCGATTGCCTTCACCTCTATCTGCGCGTGTTGCCCGCGCTTCGATCGAAGCTCCTCGTCCACGCACACGATATTTTCCTGCCCTTCGGGTTTCCGCCGGAATGGGCCCTTGATCTCCACTGCTACTGGACCGAGCAATATCTGCTGATGGCCTTCCTGGTTCAGAATCCGCTTTGGAAGGTGAGATTTGGGTCGTACTACCATCACATCTTGAATCCCGAGCGCCTCGATTCCTTCATGCGGGGGAAATGCGAACGGGGGGGCAGCAGTTTTTGGTTCGAGAAAATTGCATAGTCGTGTAGTCAGACCGCCGCCGAATGGGCTTGACGGGCGCTCTACGCGGCCTCCTCCTAATCCTCCATCAGATGGCAACAATCGCCCCAATTCGCTTCCTGTGTTGGAGTATTTCGAGTGGACATCACTCCAACGGGCGCGTAGAGTTTAGTCCTCTTGGGGGAACAGCCGTCGTGCTGAGGGGGCGATCGTATTTCGGCGCTCGCAGTACGTGACGTCGAAAATCCGCTCTGTCTTTCGATTGCGGTGGGTCCCAGAGTCCATCCGAAGATCGAATTGGAGAATTTAACCGATGAAGAATTTCAAGAACCTCGTCGCTAGCGCCACTGCAGTTGCAGTCGCGGCCGGGTCGCTTCTCACCGCATCGACTGCCATTGCAGGCCCGGAAGGCGGCAACATGAATACGCCGGGCGAACTCGTGATTGGCTACGGGGCGGGTGGTGACGGCTTCTTCGAAGCACGCGATTCGACGGCGCCCTACGGTACGACCTTTTTCGGTCGCACGGGATACGGTGCTTACAACTCCTCTGGCCCCGGCCAGACGTTTCCGATCCTCTGTAACCTCGACAACGATGCCGACGCCGAACTCGTCCTCGGCTTCGGTGATATCGGTCAGAGCGGCGGCGTTCTCGGTGGCTTTATCGAGATCCGCGACATCCGCTCGGCCAACCACGTTTCGGTGAGCTTCCTGCGCGCCAACGTGCCCGGCACGACCTTCCAGGCGAACAACGGTGAGACCCGGCCCGCGTGTGGCGACATCGACGACGACGGTCGCGACGAAATCGTCGTCGGACTCGGCTCCGGCTCTCTTGGCTTCGTTCAGGTCTTTGATGACGCGGTTGCCGGCTTCGCGCCGATGGGGGGAACCCCGTTCCCGGGTGGCTTCCTTCGGTTCCCGCAGCCCGGTGCCTACAACTCGACGAACGGCGAAACCTTTGTGGCCGTCGGCAACCTCGACGGCGACTCCGCCGAGGAAATCGCGATCGGCGGTGGTAACGGCGCCGAAGGCCTCGTCGCTCTGATCGACGACGCGGGTGCATCCTTCGCTGCTCTCTCGGGTACGCCAATTGGCGGTGGCTTCGTGCGACTCAAGCTGCCGGGCGGCTACAACGCAGCGAATGGCACGGTCCATCCTGCGATCTGCGACCTCGACGGTGTCGGAAACGGCGAACTCGTCCTGGGCGTGGGTGTGGGTGGTGGCGGCTTCGCGGAAGTCAAGGACGCGAGCGCGAGCTTCGGCCCGGCTTCAGGAACGGCATTCCCCGATGGCTTCACACGAATCCTCTTCCCCGGCACGTACCGCAGCACCAACGGGACGACCAAGCCCTTCTGCGGTGACCTCGATGGTGACGGTCGTGATGAACTCGGCCTCGGTACCGGTGACTCGGACACGGGCGTCGACGGTGGTGATGGCTTCGTCGAACTCAAGGGCGACCTCACGAATGAGAGCGTCGGGGGTAGCGACTTCGTCCGAGCGAATTCGGGTAGTTTCCGAGCGACGGGTAACGGCGCAACCGGAACGATCGTTGAGGTTGTTCCCCCGCCGAGCTGATTTGCAACGGTTCGATTGAAACGAAACGCCCCGCCGGATCAAATCCGGCGGGGCGTTCTTCGTTTTGGGGACGCCTCCTTTCGGACGCGTCGCTTTTCCAGGACGATCCACGGCCAACGCTATGGTTCTGCGTGAACGAACCGGGTTCGGTTTGCGCTATCAAGTCGTTTGCGAATGGCGTCGGAGAACTGCTCGAGTCGCGTGAGCGCCTTCGAGCGACCGGGGACCGTACCGTCATGACTCGCAACCAGTCGCACGGCGAAGACCGATTCAGGACGTCGAAAACGGCTGTGATCGAGACCGAGCGTATTGATCAGGAACTCCGCAGCGAGGCCGCCCTGACTCACTCCCTCGAACCAGCCTTCCGAATAGGCGAACGCGCGACCGCGTTGGAGATCCAGCCGCTCCCGCCCATAGGTTTCGGGATGGTCTGGAAGCGCGTGTCGCTCGATCACCTCCCATCCGGGTGCAGGAATCGGGATACGTGGCGAGAGCACGGCACGTTCGCTCACGAGCCGGTGGTCGACACCGATGAAGACTTCAACCCACTCGTCGTTCGGCTTGGTGTATCGGTAGCCGACGTGCTCGTCGAACATGACTGACCCGTTGAACCTGGCGTCGAAGGGGGCGGAGGCTCTCTTCCAATCGGCGTGGATCGTTGGGAAGCCAATGAGCGCGAATGGCCCCTGCCGCACCGGTGTCCATGCTCCGACGGCCAAGGGCGCAACGACGAGTAGTCCGGCGGCGGCGAGCGAGAAGAGCGCGGCCGCTCGCGGGTTGGGGTGATGAGGAAGCGCTGAGGGTGGCGCTTCTAAAGGAGGGCTTACGCCGACGCCCCATCGCTCGAGCGCGAGGTCGATCAAGCCGAGCAGTACGACGCCGAGGACGATGACCGCGAGCCCCTGCAGGGTGTGATCCTGCCCAAAGATGCTCTCGGGGTAGAGCACGATGGAGAGGACGCGGGGGCCATTGAGCGAGAAGGCGAGAAATGGGCTGCCGACGAAGAGGAGGATCCGTCGGAGACCGCGAATCGAGAGCAGCTCCGTATAGAAGATCGACGTCATGGTCAGGATCATGATCGAGCGGAAGCCACTGCAGCCCTCGATGACCTGAAACGTATTCTCTCCCTCGAAGATGAGATCGCCCGAGAGGCCGTGGGGGCGTCCTATCAAATCGAGAAGAAGCGACGTGTACGTGCCGGTCGCCTCCTGGAGGCCGTAAACCATCGAATGGCTCAGGGTGGGGCTTATGGGGATCGCGAAGACGAGAAACGCTGCGGGAACAAGTGAGGCTTTCGCCGCGCCGGCACCGCCGCGCGCAAGCGCGCCGCCGATCACAGCCAATGCAGCGGCGGGTGCCAGGAGGTGAGGTGAATCCACGTAGGACACCCAGGCGACGACGGCGAGGGAGAGCCCAAACATGGACAGACCAAGAAACGATTCCATTCGGTTCGTGTTACGGATCGCGAGCGCCCGGTCGCGTCGAAGGAAGAGGCTGAAGAGGGCGAGCGCAAGTGCGAGCGGGGGATAGCTGGTGCTCGCCCCCATGAGGATGTCGCTGAAGTCGGCTGCGCCCCGATTCATGCGTGCCAGAGCGTCATAGGTCGCCAGGTCGCGGAAGGCGATGACCAGGACGGCGACTGTGGCCCAGGCAAGCACCGGTGACTCGACCGATCCGGGGGCTGAGCGACTATCTTCAACGCGGGGCATGAGGCGATGTATCCTTTCTGGGCAGACGACCCGGAGGTTAGACGATCGCTTGGCCGGGGAGAGGGTGAGCGTGATGTCAAGTGTAGATCGGCCGACCGATCCCTCGTTGGGGAAGCTCAGCCCTGGGTCACTGGTCCTTCTCGATCGCGACGGGGTCATCAATGTCGAACGAAGCGACTACGTTCGGCGCGCTTCTGAGTGGGTAGCTTTGCCGGGAAGCCTAGAAGCGATCGCGCGGCTTTCTCTTTCGGGCGCGCGCGTCGTCGTCGTGACGAATCAGTCGGGGCTCGCCCGCGGTTTGTTTTCGGAAACGGACCTTGAGCGAGTCCATCGAAAAATGGTTGAAGCACTTCGTTCGATCGACGGCGCGATTGAGGGCATCTTCTATTGCCCACACCATCCGGACGCGAACTGCCCATGCCGGAAACCCCGTCCCGGTCTGATCCATCAAGCGGAGCAGGCGTGTGGAATCAGCGCGAAAGGCGCTCCGATGGTTGGCGATCGTTTGTCGGATCTCGAAGCTGCACAAGCCGCGGGCTGTCGGCCGATTCTTGTTCGCACGGGGCAGGGCGAAGCCCAAGTTGAGGAAGCGACTCGGCGCGGGATCCCGGTCTTCGATTCGCTGTCGGTTGCGGTTGACGCCTTACTGGGTGGGTGAATCGATCGGATTCTTATGATTAGGCCGTGCTAGTCGCGGGTACTTGGAGGCGCGAGCGGCGCCGCTGCAAACCGTCCCCCGGCTGCGGCCCACGCTTCGAAGTTCTTGCCTGCGGCGTCCGGCGAAAGCGTGACGTCCTGTTTGAGGCTGAAGAGTCCGTCTCCCGCGTAGCGATGGCGCGACCAGACGTCGACGGCGAAGGGCGCTCCTTGATAGCCTTCGGGCTCGGGCAGAATCATCTGCTGCTCGAAAATGATCTCCGCCCGGTCGACGTCGATCAGGGACCATTGCCGTTCGTAGCGGAGCGTCGGGAACGGCGCGTGAACGCGCACGACGAAGTCTCGGACTGCCTCCTTGCCGGAATAGGTGCCGTAGATCAGGTCGTGAAACTCGACGTCTTCCGTTAGGCACTCGGCCCAGATGCTCCAATCGCCGGCCGCGGAGGAGCGGTCTCGAAGCGTATCCATTGCATCGAGGGCTTCTTCGATCTCGCCGCGTGTGAAGGCCATGCCTAGCGTGTCCGGCCGACCGGAGGGTGGATGTCGCTGTCGAGTTGAGCCCGTTCAAATTCCCAGAACGCGCGAAGTGACAGGATCTTGCCCTCGTCGTTCACGTGATACAGGAAGACGCCCTCCGAGCCGCGCTCCGGATGGTCGCCGATCTTCGTGTAGACCGTGCCGATGAACGCGCATTCGTTCGCGCACGCATAGGATCGGGGGTAGTCGAAGCTGACCTTGCCCATCGATATGAACTTGTCGTAGAAGGCGGCGATGGCGGCCTTGCCTTGATGGCCCAGGCCTTCGGGGTTGAGAGGGGAGGGACCGACGGGGTCGGCGACGAAGGCGTCTTCCGCGAAGAGTTCGAGCCAGGCGTCGCGGTTGCCTTCGGAAACATGCTTCTGGGAGAGTAACCCGGCACGGCGCGCGGGATGTTCATCGGAGGTTGTGTTTTCGCTCATTTTGCTTTCGGGCTCCTGTTCTGGCGGGCGATCGGGTTGTGCCTAGTTCGAGAAGATTCGCTGGAGACTCGAAGGTCCACCCGCCCATCCTTCGAGGGAAAAACGTTCGCCGGTCTCAAGCCACTCAAAGGGGGCATCCGCGGAGGCGTCCCCATTCTCTTGTTGCCCACCCGCGTGGACGAGGCCGTGGGCGCCGCGAAGCAGATGAGCCGAGTACGGATCATCGCTCGGCTTGCTAGGCGAAAGAACTTCGAGCGTAAGGGTTCCGGCGCGTCCCCGGTAGCGCTCGATGCGCGCCTCTCCTCCGGGGTGTCGCAGCGTATACGTCTCCGATCGGGCGTCCTTCCAACCAAACGAGTTCGCGTGGAATGCGAGAGCGCGGTCCATGTCTTGGGCGACGATCGTCGCGCGGTCGATCGCGAAGAGCGAACTGTTAGGCGTGGCGGGCTCCGACGCGTCGGGGCGTTTCTGGGCTTCATCGAGATCGAACCCCTCCGCCTTCTCCCCCGTCGACTCAAGCAATTCGAACATTGCTTCGCCGGTGGGGAGGTCAACGAACGCGATCCGAAGGCCCGTCGGCTCAAGCAACTCATTGACCGAGGCGCCGAGGGATTCGAGATGGGCAAGCGCGGCATCCCGGGATTTCACGCCGACCCCGAGGTGCTGAAAGCCCGTTCCATACTCAGCCTGATAGGCCTCGACGGCGTCATGTCCCTCGTGGACGTGAATCAGTTCGACCTGGGTCGGCCCCGCCATCCCGAGCGCCACGTCGGTTCGCTTTGGGCCCCGCCAATCGCGGTAAGAGGCGTCATCAAGGGCCGCCGTGAATTCCTGAAAGGGGCCCCAGCCGAACCGGGTCGCGCAGTCCTTGGCGGCACTCGGTACGTCTTCGACGACGAAACAGACCTGAGAGGGGTAGAGACGGGGCGTAGAGGGCATTTGGGCTCCAGGATGGGCGGCGCGACACTCTACAGGATTTCGCGTCTGATTCTCGAGGGCGGGTTGACGGGATCCGCATGTTTTGGCATTTGTATGCCAGTTGGCGATATGATGCCAAAGGGCGAACGAATGCCGGATATTCCGAACCAGCGAAGACAGGGGCGAGTGGATCGCCGGGTGCAGGAGTTTCGGGCCCAGGTCCTGGCGACCGCCGAGGAGCTCTTCGAGGAGCGCGGCGTTGAAGCGACGAAGATCGACGACATCTGCGCCGCCGCCGATGTCGCGAAACGGACGCTCTGCAATCACTTCCCGACCAAGGCCCATATCGTTCAGGCGTTGTCCCGGGAAGCCGTCTCGCGCATGGTTGCCATGATCGATGATGCGAGAACGACCGGGAATTCCACGCGCGAACGCGTCTCGCTGCTTTTCGAGTCCATGTTTGGCGGTGAACTCGAGCGCGGGCCGATCCAGCGGGAGTCCGTGGGCGCGTTCTTCCATGTGGCCCACGGCACCCCGGATGCCTCCGACAGTGAGATCCGTGTCTCGGACGCGATCCTTCGCATGCTGAAAGAGGGCGGGGCGGAGGAGCTCCCCGCCGGCTGTGCTGCCGAGACCTTCGCAGAGCTTCTGCTCGGCGCGATCTACTCAACGACGCTCGAGTGGATTCATCGCGACGACTACGACGTCGAGACGCGAACACAGGAAGTCGGTCGTTTCCTCGTGAGCCTATTGCCCCAGCGTTAGGCGCATCATTCAACACGGGCGAAGCCAGCCCGCTAGTCCAACTCACTCACCCAGCTCAAGAAGGAGTACCCCCAGGATGAACGAATTCACAGATCGCGTGGCCGTCGTCACCGGTGGCGCCAGCGGAATCGGCAAGGCGCTCGTTAAGGCCTTTCTCGGCGAAGGCATGAAGGTCGTGATCGGTGACGTCGAAGAGCCGGTGCTCAAGGCGACCTGCGAAGAACTCGGGGAGAACGTTTCGGGCGTCGTGACCGATGTCTCTGATCCAGCGTCGGTACAGGCGCTCGCGGACTACACCTTCGATACCCACGGTGCGTGCCACATCCTCTGCAATAACGCGGGGGTCTCTGCGCCGAATCTCGATGTCTGGGAAACGGAACCCTCGGATTTCGCCTGGGTGCACGGGGTCAACGTGTCGGGCGTCGCCCATGGTATTCAGGCCTTTGTGCCCCGCATGATCGCTTCTGGCGAAGAGGGATACGTCGTGAATACGTCGTCGGGTGATGGCGGGATCTCGCCTCTGGCGCAGCAGGTCGTCTACGCCTCGAGCAAGGCCGCGGTCTCAACCATGACGGAATGCCTCGCAGCTCAGCTCATCGGTCGCGGCACGAACCTGCGCGCGGCGATTTTCTATCCCTCGGGAGGCATGCTCAACACGGGTATCTGGACGACGAAGCGCAATCGCCCCGAGGAACTGGCGCGGGCCACGGAAGTCGATGCGGGTCGGGAGACCACTTTCGACGATTTCATGGAAGGGGCGCGCAAGGCGGGCTTCGATATGCCCGTCCAGGATCTCGATGAACTCGCTCAAGTTCTGATTCAGGGAATTCGGAACCAAGACTTCGTCATCATGATTCATCGCGAGACGATGGAAGCAACCCTCGTCGAGCGCGCCAAGAAGCTCGCCGCGGGCGAATGCCCGATCGAACTCGAGCATATGGGTCTTTCCTAGGGCTCAGGGGGCCCGACCTAACCCGATTGAACGATCTGCCCAATGAAGAACGCGCCCAATGGAGAATGACATGAGTCAACTCGAGCAAGAAAATTCCTCACAAGACAACTCCTCCCGAGACAAGGTGATGATCCTCAGTTCGGATTGTCACGCCGGTACGTTGCCCGCCGGCTACAACGAGTACATGCCCGAGAAGTACCACGACCAGGCCAACGCCTGGTGGGTGCAGTACACGCGGGAAATGATGAGTCGCGTCGGCACGTTCTTCGATCAGGAAGCGGTCGAGGCGTACAGCGAAGAGGCCGGGGAGGGGGCGGGCGGTCGCATGCGCGCGATGTCCGATCCCAACTTCTCGCCGACGGATAATGATCTGCTCGCCATGTTGAGCGATCCGTCGAATCCCTTTGCGCCACGCCCGGGCGAATGGGACGCATCGGTTCGCATCAAGGAACTCGATGACGACGGTGTGGCGGGAGAAATCGTTTTTCCGCAGATGGCGCCCTTTGGTGCGGGACTCATGCAGTACCGACATGACGTGACGCCGGAGCTGAACCTCGAGGGCTGTCGTTCGTACAACCGCTGGCTTGCCGACTTCTGTAATACCCATCCGAAGCGAATGGCGGGGGTGGCGCTGATCAACGTCGATGATATCGATGTGACGGTTCAGGAGATCCGAGATGCCAGCGCAGCGGGACTCTGGGGCGGCGTGCTCCTGCCGTCGAGCACAGGAGATCACCCCTTCTACCATCATCCGCGCTATGAGCCGATCTGGGCCGTCTGCGAAGAGCTCGGCATGCCGATCCAGTCCCATTCGGGCTGGTCGCCGGACTACGGGGACGTCCCCGCGGCGACCGCGATGTTCATCAGCGAAGTCGATATGTGGGCTCAGCGTCCCTTTACGGCAATGATGTGGTCCGGCGCCTTCGAGCGACATCCGGACCTCAAGTACGTCATGACCGAGGCCGGCGTCGGCTGGATCATCGAGAAGCTTCGCGTCCTCGAGTTCAAGGCGGCGGATCCGATCTTCAAGCACTTTACGAAGGACCTGTCGCTTGGACCCACGGAGTATTTTCAGCGCAACTGTTGGATCGGTGCTT
>Ga0316209_1001615_pt1 | contig 22061 bp, 20 predicted proteins | sample 6monopyrite_MG_FD_204945 | JGI IMG/M metagenome (GOLD analysis project Ga0316209, IMG submission 204945) | Microbial mat bacterial communities from mineral coupon in-situ incubated in ocean water Damariscotta River, Maine, United States -... | ecosystem: Environmental > Aquatic > Marine >...
AGGTCGGACAGGCCAATGCTGAATTTGCCGCTGCCGAACAGGATCTCATCATCCGAGTTGCACAACGTTATTTCGACGTCCTTGCCGCCATCGATAACCTGGCCTTTGCACGGGCTGAAAAAACAGCTACCGAACGGCAGCTAGAACAAACCCGACAACGTTTTGATGTGGGGCTGATTGCCATCACCGACGTGCATGAAACTCAGGCGGAACATGACCTCATTACCGCTCAAGAGATTGAAGCCGAAAACCTGCTCGCCAGCCAATACGAAGCACTACGAGAATTAACCGGCAACATTCATGAGTCACTCAAAATGCTCGGTGGCAATATGCCGCTAATCAAGCCAGAGCCAACAGACATAAACCAATGGAGCGAAACGGCTTCTTTACAAAATTTGTCACTGCTCGCAGCTAAATTCAGCCTGCGTGTTGCGCATAAATCAATCGTGCTAAATCGCGCAAATCACTACCCAAATTTTGATATCACCGCCAACTATAACTACGCTGACATTGGCGGTGGTAGTTTTGGCGGTCGAGAATCGGCTGATAGCAGCGTTGCATTACAAATGACGCTACCTCTGTATCAGGGTGGTGCAGTCAATTCACAAATCCGTGAAGCGCGCCACCAGTACCAGCAAGCGCAGCAAGCACTCGAACAACAGCGCCGCTCTACCCTGCGCCAAGCTCGTGATGCCTATCGAAACGTAATGTCCGCAATCAACCGCGTCACCGCATTAAAACAGGCCGTCATCTCAGCCAACAGCGCACTGAATGCGACCGAAGCGGGACTGGATGTCGGTACTCGGACAGCCGTCGATGTACTGAACGTACGCCGCAACCTGTTTCGTGCACAGCGCGATTACGCCCGCTCCCGTTACGATTACGTACTTAGCACGCTGACGCTCAAGCAGGCCGCAGGGCAATTAAGTTCAACGGATTTAGAACAGGTCAATAGCTGGCTAAAACAGGCTACTAACTAAGCCCTAAGTCCTATATGTTTTTCTATCAGCACCAATGTTCGACCCAGTGCCCCGCGATTTTCCTCAACCACCTGACGGGCACGATCACCACTTGAGCAACGCAGCGATGCATCCTGAAAATAATCAATCACCGCTTCTGCCAACTGCTCACTACCTTCAACCTGACGTGCCGCATTATTTTCCAGTAGCAATCGTCCGGCTTCGCTAAAATTGAACATATGCGGACCAAAAATAACCGGCTTGCCCAGCGCCGCAGGCTCCAGCACGTTATGTCCACCCGTCGCGACAAGACTGCCACCAACAAAGGCAACATCTGCGGCCGCATAAAAAAGACTAAGCTCACCCATACTGTCGCCGACAAAAACAGCAGTGCTTTCATCACACGACTCTTTTTCGCTACGTCGAACCAACTGATAACCATGCTCACGACACAGCATCACGACCTTCGAAAAACGTTCAGGGTGGCGCGGCACTAATACCAGCAAAAGATCAGGTAACACCTTCCGCATTAGTTTCAACGCCTGCAAGACCTGTTCATCTTCACCATCATGCGTACTGGCTGCAATCCACACCTGTCGAGAGTCACCCCAATCACGCCGCAAAGATTGCGCTTGCTCGGTGAGACTGGACGACAATGAAATATCGAATTTTATATTCCCTGTGACATTGACCGCAGCATCCAATGCACCCAATGACAATAAGCGATCAGCATCACTTTGATGCTGCACGGCAAAACAACTCACGTTAGCAAACGTTTCTTTCGTCAATGCAGAAAAGCGCCGATAGCGTGATGCTGAACGTTCTGACAAACGAGCATTAACCACCATTACCGGCACATCACGTTTTTGGCAAGCATGAAACAGGTTTGGCCACAATTCAGTTTCCATCACAATCAGAATGCGCGGGTTGATACGGCGAAAAAAAATGGCCAACGCCACCGGCAAATCATAGGGAAGATAACAATGGAAAACAGCATCCCCCAAACTGGACACCAACTGTTGCGACCCGGTCGGAGTGGTGGTGGTGACTAAAACAGGGACACTCGGGTGCTGTGCCATTTCGAGACGAATTAACGGCAATGCGGCTATCGTCTCACCCACTGATACAGTATGAAACCAGATACAGGGTTGATCTAATCGAAACGGTACAAAACCAAAGCGTTCAGACCAACGCTGCCAATAGGCTGGCGCTTTTGTTCCACGCCATAACAGGCGCAACAGCACCAGCGGTGTCAGCACATACAGCAATAGTGTATAAAAGAAACGCAACAAACCGTCTCAGGCTAATCTTTATTATCGAGGATGTTATTAATGATACGGTTGGTTGAAAACCACTCATGAAAATTCATGACCGTTACAACTCCATTTAATACTTTGATTATTCGTATGATAACATAATTTATTTAACCAGCCTGCTGGCCTTATCAAACAAGCGGGTTAGAATAGCCCTTTTGGATCGGCACTCAAACATCACATCATGCCCCTTGAACGAAACGAACCCCTCAGCCGTTTTTTTGCTCCCCGCTACTGGCCAATCTGGCTGGGCATTGGTCTGATACGCTTAACCAGTTATTTACCCTATCGTTGGCAAACTGCCATCGGCACCCGCTTCGGTCACCTGTGCTACCATCTGGCGAGTAAACGCCGCCAAATTGCTCAGGTCAATTTACAGTTGTGTTTCCCCGAACTGACAGCCGAGCAACGTCAAACACTATTACGTAAACATTTTGAAGCCCTGGGTATGTTGCCGATCGAGATGGGCATATGTTGGTGGGGCACTCCACAACGCCTGCAGAAACTCGTCAAGATCGAAGGTCTTGAGCACCTTCAGCAGGCACTGGCACAGGGTAATGGTGTCATACTACTTATCGCTCACTTCACCACTGCTGAAATTGGCGGTCAGGCACTGGGGCTACTGATTCCATTCCATTTCATGCATCGCCGCAATGAAAATCGGCTTATTGCCGGCATTATGGAACATGGTCGCAATAAAACTGCTGAGGAAATGATTGCTCATACTGATGTAAGGACCATGATGCGGGCACTTAAAAATGGTCACGCGGTATGGTATGCACCCGACCAAAACTATCGACTTAAAGGCAGCATCATAGCACCTTTTTTTAACGTGCCCGCTCCAACAAACAGCGCCACAGCACGCATCGCTTTACGCAGTGGCGCACGAGTTGTAAGCTATTACACTCACCGCTGCGAAGACGGCAGCGGTTATAAACTAATTATCCAGCCAGCACTGGAAAATTTCCCGAGCGGAGATATTGAATTAGATACGCGACAAATAAATAATGTTATCGAAGCTCAGGTTCGCGAGCAGGCTGCAGAATACCTATGGGTTCACAAACGTTTTAAGCCCCGCGATGCTGGCGATCCGGATCACTACAACTGAGCTGTATTTTTAACGGAAAAAAATAATAATAAAAATAGTGGCTAGCTTAGACTCTGACTAATCCTTTTTTCTCATAATAAACATTACCCCATTAAGAATTACTGTACGCTCAAACATAAATCTTGCTCGACATGATGTATAACAAACAATATTCACATTTTGTAAATTTCCTCTTATTCTGCTTTCCTCTAGTTATTAATACCGTCAAAAGCGCCGGCGATTTAATTCTGCTAATCTTGGCGACTTCAGGAATTTTTATAGCGATTTCAAATAGGAAATCACCTTTTAGCACAGAAGGGCTTAAGTTATTTTCTTGGGTAACGTTTGGGTATTTCCTGGCTGTTGTTTTGTCAGTTGCTCTCTCCGACAAACCCACCGAGCTAGCCCACTATATCTCACGAGAACTATATTTCTTGTTCGCCCCGTTTATCGGTCTGGCGATTTTTAAAGCAAAACTATCTTTAAATCATCTATTACTGGGGATCAAGCTAGGGCTTATTCTGTTGGGAGCTATTACTATCAACCAGCACCTGAATGGAGTAATAAGGCCCTCCGGCATAATGAATGCGGGTATATTTGCCAATCTGACGGTAATGATGTTGTTTTTATCTATAGCTAATATATTTAAGGAGAATTTCTGGAACCAAATATTTACTCTTGGCTCAGCTTTCATGGGGATAATCGCAATAGTAACAACAGGAACACGCGGCGCCTGGCTGTCATTTCTAATTTTAACCGCCATTTATATTTACCTGGTTTATAAACACCACTTGGCTCACAGTCGTAAAATAATATTGATTACAATCATTACTTTTACCGCAATAATAGGTATTTCTGCGGGCACAAGCATAGTTCAAGACCGCATCATATTAGCAAAAAATGAAGCTGGTCAATGGGTGGACAATAAAAGTCTTGATACTTCAATAGGATTAAGACTGGAAATATGGTCATCGGCTCTGAAGGCAGTCAAACAACACCCATGGTTTGGATACGGTTATCGCAATACTAATCCTGTAGTGGCGAATTACGCCGGCCAGGAAGCCAAAAAAATCATCGCTAACTTCAATCATCTACATAATGAATATCTAACCAATTTTTTAGGCCGAGGAGTCTTGGGGCTATTATCACTACTGGCCTTATTATTTCTTCCTTTAATATTATTTTTTAAGTATATTCACGGCGATCAAGCACAACCTCAAGCATCAATGGGGATATTATTATGCGTAGGCTATGCGAGTTTTGGGCTGGTAAATATAACGTTCGGGGATGTATTTATGAATGCTTTTTATGTGTTTTTTTTAAGCATTTTGTTACCTTTAAATTATACGCGATCAAGAAATTTATAAGTGGGGGAAATGGCCATGATATGTTTTTTCAATGCGCTGTATATTTTCTGCTATCAATTTATCGTTACATTTGGGCCAAGCTACAACTTTTCCGGGCTCAAATAAACCTTTTATCTCTTCATCAACAACAAGCATTTTAAAACCGGCATATCCGGTCATCGCGATCAATGTTGAAGCAGTAAAGTCCGTGACGTGAGCAATATGGAAATACCTTCTAAGATCATGCTTATAATCTCCTTTAGCCACCATGTTGATACCAGGCACAGCAAGAAAAAGATAATCACCCTCACCCATCAAAGACCTCAATTTTTTGAGCGTCTCTAATGGGTCACACACATGCTCTAAGACATGAGACATGATAAACAATTTTTTCCCATCAGGCAGAGTCGAGGGAAGACTAGCCACTTCCACATTCAGATCAAATGTTTTTTTTGAAAAAGCGATTGCTTCAATATCCAGATCACAACCTCGAACAGATTTCACATATGGTCTCAATGTCCTTAGTGTTCCACCAGAGCTGCAACCGATTTCGATTACCGAGATCTCACCCAAAACATCTTTAAGGCCATTGCTCATAAAATAATCCAGGTATTTCTCCCCCTTTACGGATTGCTCGTTAATAAGAGATTGATAATCAACCTTACTACTTTTTAAATATAAAGGACGGTAATAATGACCATAAAATTCTTTATGGAATTTCTTTGAAAGCGCTGGGTACGTTTGTATCAAACCACACTGATTGCAGAATTGTTTTGACAAATCAAAACCATATCGATCACCTTCTGAAACAAGCGTAAATATCCCTCCCCCACAAAGGTTACAGCCTTTATGTACAAGATCAGAATTCTTGTACAGTTTCCTGATTTTTTCTATTGCTTTGCGGCGACTCCTCACACTTCGGTTAATCTGCGCAAATGTTTTTCCGAATCGATAATGCTTTAAGAGCCGCTTATTCATTGTAAAAAATCATCTTCTTTAAGTTTTATATATCGCCTTTTCGCATAAGTAATCAGAATTAATTGACGCAATCCTAATTTAAGCTGAAAGAGCATCCGTTTAAACCGAAAATTTATTCCACCTTTATCATTATTTGCTGCACTTACGGTAGAAACAAATATATTATCACTGCGGTCAATATTTATACCGTATTGGCCACCGTGGTCAAACTGAACAATCGCCGCAGGTTCCACCTGATAGGCGATCATTTCACTACAGGCGGTTATATGAGCATCAGCAAGAGCAATACCTTTTTTTTGTTCATATTCAAGTAATTTACGTGCCCCTGACGGCCAAATAATATAACCCGCAGCCCCTGCTCTATCCTGATACAACCTATACAGCCTGGAATCAGCGGTAATTTTCTCACTGGTTTTTGATACGAATTTCATACGCCCCCTTACTTCTAAATTAATCAAATCGGCATCTTCACGAGACTCCAGCGCAGCCAATAATTCCGGAACGCATTTTGACAAAAGTGCATCATCCTCCAAAATAAGTGCCGGTTGATTAATTTGTATTACTCTTTCCCATGCATCGCGATGACTAAAGTAACAGGCTACCTCAGTCTTTCTTAAAGGTCGCTGCCAATCTAAAGAATGCTTTTGATAAGTGTCAGCAGGAATATCATCTACAGAAGTTGCCTGCAGTAGCTGATAACATAGCGACAGCCTTTGCATTTGTTGTTGCTGAAATATTCGCCGCTCTCCTGCGCTGGCCAGGTTGATAATAAAAACCTGCATATCACCACCATCCTGTTCTATCTCTTGTATGACGATCTTTAAAACGCCGATAGACACAATCATTTTTTTGCAACCTCATAAATACTTCCTGCAATATCTCACCAGCCACATTTATTTTAGCCATTTTATCAATCCTCCAACGCATATTTCTAAGCGTGTCATCTGTACCAACGGCAAAAGCTGAAGTGCCATCAAACAACGAAACTCTCTCTTGCTGCAAACTTTTGATTCGCTTTTCATTATCAACACAATTATCAGCATCCTGAAAAAACCGCTCAGTTTCTTGCATTTTCACAGTATTAAACAAACAGGAAGCAGCAAGAGACAATGCACGAGTTGCCGCATCAGACGAATAATCTACAAAAGTATCGACGGCAGAAATAAGCCACCGAGTATTGAGACTTTTCAGTAAAAATCTCTTTTCTTTTTCCCAAAGCTGCTCAAATAATTGAAAATTTTCACTAGCTTCAAAGTCTCGCCTGATTAGCACAATGATTTTTGCATGCGTGTAATTAAGCTCTGCTTGCCCTGAAAATTCATTTTTAAGCGCATTAAAATGCGTTTCTAGACTATTGGCGCTGCCATGAGTACAAACAACCTCATCACCATTAATTATTCTTTTTTTCTGGCTAGCAAAATCTACTTCAATTTGACCAGCCAGAATCTTAGCTCCAAAACGTCGTTTATGCCTACTAAATGAAAACCATTTTTCAAAACGTGATTTATCTCTACGACCCACTTAAGGAACCTCCGATTTATGACGAAGTGAATTACAATCTAGAATATTTAGATTTGTTATGCCCTTTTAAGTGCAAGGTGAAAATCTCACCTAATAGCAAAATATTACACCTAGAAGAAATACATAGCATTCCTAAAAAATACCCTTGAAGCACAAAGATTTGAAACACTAAAGATGAACATTTTAAATGAAATATACGAGTTCACGAATAAAACAGAACTTCCTTAAAAGCAGACCTTTTTTTCCATATCGGTAAAAACTCAGCCCAAGCGCAAAATTGTATTTTTCGACACCCGTCGTCCTCATGAACTATCAAGCAATACCATAGCTAGTTCGCGTAATTTTTTGCTCCTTAGTAATTTTCCGGATATGTTTGTTTTTTTTAATACCTTCCTCTGACACATATCCACGCGCATGATCAAGGTGCAAACAAATGGCAGAATAACGAATTTGTATGGGACTGACATTTAAGTTAATCAGACGTTCCCCAAGCTCCCTGTCTTCTCCTCCATACTGCATTCGTTCATCAAAACCGTTAACTTCAAGCAATAGTGATTTCCATGTTGATGCATTATGTCCGTTCCACGTTGCTTTAGTTGGTGTAAGTGCATTGTATAATCGTTGTTTCCATCCTTGTGCCGTCAGCTTGGCAATTTTATGGCTCTTTTTAAGTCCATTATTCAACAACCAATTTGGGTTAAAAGCATTACCTATTTCAATATCTTTTTTTGTAATGGCCTGGCTCGTTTTCATAGGCAATTTGAAATAACCACCCGATAGCAGGTGACAGGGCTTTGCATTGTCCACATGCGCTTGCACAAAGTCATAGCGAGGAATGCAATCTCCATCGGTAAAAATAATATAATCACCCGTAGTTGCAAGAATGGCTTTATTTAATATTTTACATTTTTGAAATCCTTCATCAGGTTGCCATACATGTTTTATTTCTAGCAGCGTTTTTTTTCTTAACCGATCTATTGTGTTTTCAGTTTCTTCGGTTGAACCATCATCGGCGATAACAATTTCAAAATCTTTAAAACTTTGAAAATAAAACCCCCAAATAACTTTTTCCAACCAATCAGTTGAGTTATAGGTTGAAAATATGATTGATACTTTCACTGTCAGCACCTAAATTACAATCAAAAAAACCCATTATTAGCAATAAAGCTAATAATAGTAACCTCTAAAAACTCGCAAAAAATAACTGGGAATGCCTATACGCTCATACAGTCAACAATGATAATAGATAAGACCTTATTCAACCCAGTATTCCTTGATCCATGAAGAAGGCTTGATATGTCGATACCACTTACCGCTGATTCCTTTTGCCGCCTCAGGTGGGTTAGGTAGCCCATGGAACAGTATAACTTTCGCGCCTGCGGGAACTGATGGCGACTTAAACCATGATTTAATCCAGGGTGGTGCGCAACGATATTTAAAACTAGGCACCCATTCATCTGGCCAGAAAGCTAATTTTCCTAATTTCTTCATCTCTCTGGACAGGTAAGCTTGCTCATGTCGGACTTCATTTTTAATAATCTCAAAATTCCTCGCGAAGTATTCCAGTATTCCAGCATGCCCTCCTATTTCAAAACGAAACACAGATGAATTACCCTCTATTCTTGATGGGCGATGCTTATCATGAGCAATCAGAAATTCTCCCGGATAGGTGAAAAAACTATCGATACTATCCACTATCACTATATCCAGATCCAAAAATAGAGTACGGCCAGTTAACCCACCAAAATCATCAGCAAAAACTGTTAACTTGCGCCAACCACGCTCAGGCAGACCCGCGGGTATATCGAGCTCTGGCAACGGTTGTATTTCTACCTCTGGACGAATCCCATCAGCTTGCTCCGTAAAACAAATAAAACGAAACGGTAAGCTCATGTTCCTTGAAACCATACCATAAAGCCGATTGACATATTTTGGTGGAAATTTATCCCCCCATTTCATACATATAATATTCATATATTTATTCTAAAACAGCCACCTGCTTAAATCGATAATAAGAATGCTCTAAATAAAGCCAGATTATACATTTCAGATTAATTCTCTGCCTCTGATATGGCAACAAAAAATCATACAGGGAAAAAAGCATCCATTGACAGAGTATAGGTAGATAGAAATATGGGCTAAAATCATGCCCACTTGGCATAGGATGTCATACTGACACGCAGCCTGCTAACAACAACCCCGATAAACATGCAAACCCCTGAACTTTCCATCGACATCGCAGGCCTGTTTTTCAGTGCGCTACTTTCCGCAACAATTCTACCGGGAAGCTCGGAAGCGCTGCTCTTGTATCTAGCATCGCTCGGCAAGCATTCAATGTTATTCTTATGGCTTGCCGCTACCGCTGGAAATACTCTCGGCGGCGTCAGTAGCTGGATGTTAGGGTGGCTGATTGCGAAGTACTTCCCAAATCACAAAGCCACTGCTGAAAAAAAGCACCACAAAGCCATCCAGCGCCTAAAGCACTGGGGCAGTCCGATATTATTGCTGTCGTGGGTACCAGTAATTGGCGACCCATTATGCCTGGCCGCAGGATGGCTGAGAATCAATCTAGCCGCATCGATTCTATTTATTGTGATAGGGAAAGGTTTACGCTACGCCATTTTACTTTGGTTAATCAACAACTAAACACTTTTAAATCGCGCATAGATAAAACTGAAATACAATTATTCTTCAGTCAGTGCGGCGCCTGCATCCCCCCGCAAGCCGCCTTCTAATACAGCCGCCTGAAAACCGTATTGAGCTAATACAAAGGTTGCGGCTGAACTGCGACTCCCCGTTTCGCAATAACAAACATATAAAATGTTTTTATCCAAATCACGAGCGCTACGGTGCATTTCACGCATTTGAATATTTACTGCTCCAGGCAGGTGTGCATGCTCAAATTCAGAGCTCAAACGCACATCAATCCATTGCGCCTTCTGCTGCCCGATCTTTTCTTGCGCATTTTTGAAGGATACCTTAAGCAGCGATGGCTGTTTTAATAACTTGATAAAATCATCCTTAGACAAGCGCAGCAAAATTCCATCGGACATCATTGAAACGGTAGCATTTCGTGGTTTGTCAGAAATAAGTGCGGCTTCACCAAAGGTATAACCCTCAGCAAGCTCGGCCATTTCTACGGAATCTTCATCATCATCCGGGTTACGCGTCACCATCGCCGTACCCTGATCGATCATGTAAAAATAATCTCCGGGGTCACCTTGGCGAATAATGACATCGCCCGCATGCACACGTAGCGGCTCTAAACGAGACAAAAGTGCTTCGATATTTGCCGCTGGCAGGCTACGAAATGTCGGTGACTTAAACATTGTTTTGAGCCAATCCGCTTTATCAATAGAGATAATGCCATCTTCGCTCATTAACACCTCTGTCTCAGGAGCTGTTATCTGAGCCCAGGTCAACAATGTATCCAGCAACTCTTTGTCAATGCGAGTGATCACGGATGGTGCGCTCGTCACTGCCGAATTAAAGTGATTTTTCTCGGACGTCACGGGATAAACGGCATCTGCACTACCTCCAATCACTGTTCTTTTTTCATCACTACCATTTATCTGAGCTTCAATTGCACCATCCAATAAATAGATAGCACTGCTACTCTTGCTCCGGTCATCAAAAAGAACCGTATCGGAGGCCACTTTTTCAATCGTCGATTGCTCCGCAAGCTCCTGGATTTGCTCATCGGACAACGAAGAAATAGGCTCCAATCTCCGGAACCTGTCCAGATAGGTTTCTTTTCTCTCTTTAGGCAAAGCTGCTTCCATATTCAATTCCCAAAATTAGTTTTCATTCAAGCTTTTACCCACTTTATCTAGGGGCTTTAGTTCGCCAATCCATGTGCCAGCTTATTCATTGCGTGTTAGACTACGCGTCTCTGTCTATATAGTTGAAGATATCGACACCCCGAATTATATCTTTATGAAACACGCTACATGATGAATTCCGAGTTATCACGACTCCGCGAGATTCCGTACAACTACACGTCTTTTTCAGATCGTGAGATCGTCATTCGCTTTCTTGGCAAGCACTGCTGGGAATCTCTGAATGAACTACGCAGCTCACGACGCACCGGACGCTCTGCACGCATGCTATTCGAAGTGCTCGGTGACATGTGGGTTATTGTCCGCAACCCATACATTCAAGACGATCTGCTCGAAAGCCCCAAACGCTGGAATTCATTGTCCAAAGCGCTGCATCATCGTTTAGACCAAATCATCGCCAGAGCAGACAGCAATGATTTAGCGCTGTCGCTGGTCACAGCGACACGACAGGCGGTCAATGATTTTGAAGCATGGTTCCCCGCTCAGCGCAAACAGCGGCAACAAGTATTTAAACGGCTGTCACGCCATACTCGCAAAGACAATATCGACTTTGGTGGCCTAGCACGCGTATCACATGTCACTGACGCCACTGACTGGCGCATCGAACTCCCTCAGGTCGTTATCACCCCCGACACTGAAGAAGAGGTACAAGCACTGGTCAAAGCCTGTATCGAACTCGGACTAACCATCATTCCTCGCGGCGGAGGAACGGGATATACCGGCGGCGCAGTTCCGCTTTACGCCGACACTGCCATCATAAACACCGAAAAACTTGAAGCACTGGGGAGTGTTGAATACCGCCCTATTGATGGAGTAACGGAAAAAACCGCCACCATACGTGCTGGCGCAGGCGTCGTCACCCGTCGTGTTTCTGAACGCGCCGAGTTAAACCAGCTGGTCTTCGCTGTCGATCCCACCTCACAGGATGCCTGCACCATCGGCGGCAACGTCGCCATGAATGCTGGCGGGAAAAAAGCGGTGTTATGGGGCACGACACTGGACAACCTGGTTTCATGGCGCATGGTCACACCCGATGCGGAATGGATGGAAGTCGAGCGCCTGAACCACAACCTCGGAAAAATCCATGATCAAGAAAATGTAGAATTTCGTGTCACTCGTTTTCAAGCCGATGGCTGCACTACCATCGGCACACCTGAAGTTCTACACTTTGCTGGCAAAGACTTTCGCAAAAATGGACTGGGCAAGGATGTCACCGATAAATTCCTCGGTGGACTACCAGGCATCCAGAAAGAAGGCTGTGACGGTTTAATTACCTCGGCAGTTTTTATTCTGCACCGCCAACCTCAATTCGCTCGTACAGTCTGTCTGGAATTTTTTGGCCACGATATGAAAAAGGCGGTGTCTACCATCGTCAAAATCACTCAACAGCTGAGCGAAAAAGAAGGAGTGCTGTTATCTGGCCTCGAACATCTTGACGAACGCTATTTGCGCGCCGTTGATTACGCCACCAAAGCACCACGCCCTGAATTACCCAAAATGGTTTTAATCGCTGATCTCATCGGCGACGACGAAAACAGCACCGCAGATGCCGCATCATCGATTGTACGTTTAGCCAATCAATACGATGCAGAAGGCTTTATTGCCGTCAGCGTCGAAGCAAGAAAGGAGTTCTGGCAAGATCGCGGCCGCACCGCCGCCATCGCCGCTCACACTAACGCTTTCAAAATCAACGAAGATGTCGTTATTCCGCTTGATAACCTCGCCGCATACAATGAAGGCATCGAACGCATCAACATCGAACTTTCGATGCGCAACAAATTGCGCATGATCGATGCCGTTAACGATTTCGTCAGCGAACAAAATAGCACTTTCCCAGTATTAGACTCACTGACAACAGCCAGCGACGAATCCGATGCCATCATAAATTCAAAACGCAGCGCGGCCTGCCAACAGCTGCTGGCGGTGAAAACACGCTGGCAGGCAATCATGGCGAAACTGGATGAAACAACCAACCAGCACACTGAGCTACTTTCAGACAACGAAAAAACGCTGATACAAAATAACGATCGGATACTGGATTTGCTGCTGCGGCGTGACCTCCGAATCTCATACCGCCGTGAAGTCGAGCAGCCTATCAAAGAAATATTCGCCGGCAGAACAATGGAAAAAATTCATCAACACCTCGATGAAATTCATGCCAACTGCCGTTCCAGCCGCCTGTTTGTTGCGCTGCACATGCACGCGGGAGACGGCAATGTTCACACCAACATTCCGGTCAATTCACATGACTACGGCATGATGCAGGAAGCCGATGAAGTCGTAGATCGCATCATGAAACTGGCTATTTCACTTGATGGCGTCATCTCCGGCGAGCACGGTATCGGTTTGACAAAAATGCAGTATCTCGATGAAGATAACATACAGTCATTCGCTTCCTACAAAAACAAAATTGATCCTGAAGGACACTTCAACCGCGGTAAATTAATGCCCGGATCAGGACTGGAAAATGCTTACACGCCATCGTTACGACTCGTCCAGCAAGAAGCACTCATTCTAGAAGACAGTGAACTGGGCGCACTAAATGATGACATTCGACATTGTCTGCGCTGTGGCAAATGCAAGCCGGTTTGCACCACCCATGTACCACGAGCCAATTTGCTCTATTCACCGCGCAATAAAATTTTAGCCACGGGTTTAATTATTGAGGCATTCCTCTATGAAGAACAAACTCGACGCGGCATTTCCATTCGTCACTTTTCTGAAATGAACGATATTTCAGATCATTGCACCATCTGTCATCGCTGCCTGCCGGTCTGTCCGGTTGATATCGACTTTGGCGAGGTGTCCATACGCATGAGAACCATTCTTAAATCACGCGGCAGCCATAAAAAAAATATCGGCACACAATTATCAATGATGTTTTTGAACATTACAGATCCGACTACGATCAAGTTGATGCGAAAATATTTTATCGAAAAAGGCTTTGCTGCACAGCGACTCGCCTACCGTATTGCAAAACGATTCTTTGGAAAAAAAGCTACGAAGCGTCCTGCATCCACGACCGGAAAACCAACCGTCTCGACACAGATAGTTCACTTCGTCAAAAAACCTTTGCCGGCAAAATTGCCGACCAAAACTACCCGCGCCATGCTTGGCATGGAAGACACCAAAGTTGTGCCAATATTACGCAACCCAAACCTCAACCATGATGACAGTGACAGCGTCTTTTATTTTCCAGGCTGTGGCTCAGAACGTCTATTTAGCCAAATCGGCCTTGCGACACTAGCGATGCTCTACGATGCCGGCGCACAAACAGTGCTGCCACCTGGTTATCTGTGCTGCGGTTATCCGCAGTTGTCTTCCGGCGACCAGGTCCGTGGCAAGCAAATCACCACAGACAATCGTGTACTGTTTCACCGCATTGCCAACACACTGAACTACATGGACATTAAAACCGTTATTGTTTCCTGCGGCACCTGTATGGATCAGCTTTTAAAATACGAATTTGAAAAAATATTCCCCGGCTGTCGTCTGCTCGACATCCACGAATATTTAATGGAAAAGGGCTTTTCACTAGACGGTGTAAATGGCGTTCAATATCTTTATCACGACCCCTGTCATTCACCAATGAAAAGTCATGACCCTATTAAGGTCAGTTCTAAATTGATGGGGCAGGAGGTGTTATTGTCTGACCGCTGCTGTGGCGAAGCCGGCACCTTTGCTGTTTCACGACCCGACATAGCCACTCAAGTACGCTTTCGCAAGGAAGAAGAACTTGTTGATGGAATAAAACAACTGACAGAAAAAAACAGCGAGCAACAAGACGTTAAAATTCTAACCTCTTGCCCAGCCTGCCAGCAGGGATTATCCCGCTTCCAGGACAGCACCGGACTGGAAACCGATTATATTGTTGTTGAGCTTGCCAAACATCGACTAGGTGAAAACTGGCAGGAAAAATTCGTTAAAACAACACAGCAGGGTGCAATTGAGCGCGTACTGCTATAAACAAAAAGACATCAGAACGATTCTTAAAAGCACTGCTGCCTTTGAAACATTCTAACTAATCCAGTTTGCGCACCCCATCAGGGGTCCCTAACAAAACAACATCGGCGGGACGCTGCGCAAACAAACCGTTTGTCACGACGCCGACAATATTGTTCAACTGCTCTTCGAGCTTGACCGGCCCACTAATCTGCATATTGTGTACATCAAGAATCAAATTGCCATTATCGGTAACAAAACCTTCTCGTAATCTCGGTTGACCACCCATTTTGACAATTTCACGTGCTACATAACTGCGCGACATCGGAATGACTTCAATCGGCAATGGAAAAGCCCCCAACACATCAACCAGCTTGCTTTCATCTGCAATACAAACAAAGGTCTTGCTCACTGCCGCAACAATTTTTTCACGTGTTAATGCGCCACCACCGCCTTTAACTAAATGCAGGTATTTATTAATTTCATCCGCACCATCAACATAAACAGGAATTTCATCCACCGCATGCAATTCCAAAACGGCAATGCCATGTCCTTTCAAACGCTCTGCCGTGGCTTCAGAACTGGCTACAGTTCCATCGATCTTATGTTTAATTTTAGCCAGCGCATCAATAAAATGATTCGCAGTTGAACCTGTTCCAACACCCACAATCGCACCTGGCTCAACATATTCAAGTGCAGCTTCGGCAACCTTTATCTTCATTTCATCCTGTGTCATCATTTTCCCCTCGCAGATCATTTACTATAGAGCCATACTGGAAGCACGCTCTACGACACGCTTTTGCTCTTTTTAGACACTGTAACTCTTTGAATAAAAAGAGACAATATTATTATAATTCGCCTACAATGTTATCGCATAGTGCACTCAGTAAACTATCTGAAAGACATGATTTCGAAATATTAGGGCTGAGATCACACAGATAAATTTAGAACGACTTTAAATATTACTTAACCATTATCAAATCACCGTCATGCCAAAACGTTATCTCCAAAAAATACTCAAAGCGCGCGTTTATGATGTAGCAACAGAAACACCGTTGGAAATCATGCCGCAATTGTCTAAACGACTGGACAACAATGTACTTCTAAAACGTGAGGACCTACAACCTGTCTTTTCTTTCAAGCTGCGTGGTGCCTATAACAAAATAGCAAACCTGACTGACAGCGAAAGGAAGAAGGGCGTCATCGCCGCATCCGCCGGCAATCATGCGCAGGGAGTCGCCTTGTCTGCAAGCAAATTGGGCATAAAATCTCTAATTGTGATGCCTAAAACAACACCGCCAATTAAAGTACAGGCCGTTCGCCACTTTGGTGGAAAAGTCGTTTTGCATGGCGACACCTATGATGATGCTTACAATCATGCCTTGCAACTCATCGAAAAAAACAATATGACATTCATTCATCCCTACGATGATGAAGACGTCATCGCGGGTCAAGGCACTATCGCCGCTGAAATTCTCAACTGCCAGATTGAACTACCCAATATAATCTTTGTACCTGTAGGCGGTGGCGGCTTAATCGCCGGTATATCCGCCTATGTAAAATCGCTTTATCCCGATATAAAAATCATTGGCGTCGAACCCGAAGATGCACCTTGCATGCACATGGCGCTGGCAAAAAAACGACGCGTTATACTTGATGATGTAGGTATTTTTGCCGACGGTGTCGCGGTTCGACAAGCAGGCAAAGAACCCTATCGAATCGCGCGTCAATGCGTCGATGAAGTCATTCTTGTTAGCACCGATGAAATTTGTGCAGCCATTAAGGATATTTTTGAAGACACGCGTTCAATTGCAGAAACTGCTGGCGCACTTGCCGTTGCGGGTACAAAAAAATACGTTGAGCGAGAAAACATACAGAATCAGCGCCTGATCGCGATCAATAGCGGTTCAAATATCAACTTTGACCGCCTGCGTCATATTTCAGAAAGGGCTGAAATCGGAGAAAGATGCGAAGCACTCATCGCAACCACCATTCCTGAAAAGCCCGGAAGCTTTCTAAAATTTTGCCGCATTTTAGGTAAACGCAGCATTACTGAATTCAATTACCGCTTTTCAAGTGAGAAACAGGCGCATATTTTTGTCGGCATACGACTCAGTCAGGGCGACAAAGAAAAAGATGCACTGCTACAGCAACTGCAATCAAAAAATTATCCCGTCATGGATATGAGTGATAACGAAATGGCTAAATTGCATGTTCGTTACATGGTCGGTGGAAAATCAAATGGCGTTCAACATGAAAATCTCTTCCGCTTTGAATTCCCTGAACGGCCTGGTGCATTATTGCAATTTCTATCCTGTATTGGGCAACGCTGGAATATCAGTCTTTTTCACTATCGAAACCATGGTGCGGCCTATGGACGTGTTTTGGTTGGCATACAAGCACCCAAAAAGGATCGCGCGCTGTTAAAAAGTTACTTTGATGGACTGGGTTACCACTACTGGGTAGAAACTGAAAACCCTGCATACCAGCTTTTTCTTGGCGACAGCTGATTGTGCTAAGCTTCTAATAGTAAATAAAAAAGGCCCGCAATGCGGGCCTTTTATTAATGACGTATCAGACCTTTAACAGCCTGCGTATCGTCGTTACTTCTTCCTTCTGACAGCTTTCTTTTTCTTAACTGCTGCTTTCTTCTTCTTAGGTGCTGCTTTTTTCTTCTTTGCAACGGCCTTTTTCTTCTTAGGTGCCGCTTTTTTCTTCTTAGGTGCCGCTTTTTTCTTCTTCGCTACAGCTCTTTTCTTCTTAGGAGCTGCTTTTTTCTTCTTAGCTACTGCTTTCTTTTTCTTAGGTGCTGCTTTTTTCTTCTTAGCCGCAGCTCTTTTCTTCTTAGGAGCTGCTTTTTTCTTCTTAGCTACTGCTTTCTTTTTCTTAGGAGCTGCTTTCTTCTTTTTCGCAACAACCTTTTTCTTTTTAGCTACTACTTTTCTCTTAGCAACTACTTTCTTTTTCGCGGTAGATTTTTTCTTCGCCGCAGTTTTTTTCTTAGCCGAAGATTTTTTAAGTGCCATTATTTCCCCTCCAAGTATTTTACAAAGTTTAGTATAAACATCTTTGCATAGATTACCAGTATTCTATTGCAATTTTTTTCACATTCGTTCCTGTATCGACGCTACATTTTTATTCTTGAGTTTTTATGCAAAAGAATTAACAACTAACAAAACAATTTTACTGCAACGCATAACAGATATATTCAAAACATATAAAAATTTAGAAAAAATAAATTCGCAGAATAAATATTAAATTTTAATCATAGAAAAACAACCATTACACTTAACAAAACTCAGCCAAAGACAAGATGAAATCCCATTCAGACTCTGATACTGGCATTATAGATAATCTATTGCCCCTTTGTATTAAGCGCATATCGCATAATTCAGCACATTCTTTCAATTCATTTAAACTTATCACTCGATCAAATTCACTTTGAAACTTTATATCTACCATATACCAGCGTGGGTTCTCCTGAGTGCTTTTTGGATCAAAATATTTGCTCTCAGAATCAAATGCAGTGAAATCAACATAGCTTTCTCGAACAACTTTCATGATGCCAACAATGCCAATATTTTTACAATTAGAGTGATATAAAAATACTAAATCACCTTTTTTCATTTCATCACGCATAAAATTTCTTGCCTGATAATTACGAACACCGTCCCAATGTTCCGTCTGTTTTGGCATTTTTTTTAAATGATCGATGCCAAAAACATCCGGTTCAGACTTCATCAGCCAGTAATTCATGTGTTTTCACCTTTAATATTCATTAAATTTTACCTATCGTATAAACATCATGATCTGTCGCTATGCACTGCAATGAAGCATCCCAATGCTCATTTTTAAGTTCAGATACACGCTGAAACTCATAAGCAACACCCACAACGTGTGGTTTTTTCCAAACATTACGCCGCATACGGTATGCCAGAGTACGATCATAATAACCACCGCCCATACCCAATCGATTACCTCTATCGTCAAAAGCAACCAATGGTAGCAACATTAAATCAAGCTCTGATGCACTGATTATTTGATGTTGGCGAACGATCGGCTCAGGGATTCCGTAGTGATTAAGTATCAAACGACTGCCTTTTTTAAATGGAGAAAACCATAGTCGCGAGCGATTCATGCTATCCAAAACCGGCAAATAAACCGTTTTTTTCATTTGCCATGCCCTGAACATCAAGCGTTCAAGGTCCAACTCACCATCACAAGCAAGATAACAAGCGATACGATTGCTATTCAAAAACAAAGGCGTGCTGATGAGATGATGAAAAACACGAGCGGCAGCTATCTGACGCTGTTTATCATCAAGCGCTCGACGCTGTTGGCGAATTTTTTGACGAATTTGAGAGCGAGATGACATCGTATGGATAAACCGTACAAGCCAGAAGAAGGCTTAAAAAAGAAGGGTATCCCCCATAAACACCGTTGTAGACTTTTGCCCTTGAACCAGAGGTTCAAGTGGGGAAAACGGCGACATCACAGGCTTTCCGAAAAAAACGGACATGCGCAAAGACATCAACACTCTATCCCCGGGGTAGAAAATTAGGCTCAAGAGGTACCCGGTCTACTGACGCGCGCCACAGGGGATTCCCATAATAATTTAGCTGGAAACTTAAAGCTCCATCTGCTGAGCTTTACTGAGCGCTGTCTCTATCTTATCTTGAATTAACGTTAAACGCACTTCTGCTTTTTTATCTAAGCCGATATTTTTATCGCGCAGCATTTCATGAGCAAGATTTAATGCAGCCATCACCGTAATGCGATCCATGCCAATAACCCGACCACTATGTTGTACTTCTTTTATTTTCTCATTCAATAACTTTGCAGAAGCAAGCAAGGCCTCTTGCTCTTCTTCAGGGCAGGCCACTAAATATTCTTTTCCCAACACATTAAGGGAAACAGGACTGTTTTCAGACGTCATATTTCAAGCTCCATGGTTTTCAAGCGTGTAATAATCGCTTCCATTTTACTCGTTGAGGACTGATTCTTTTTTACCAGATCCTTTTGTTCGGATTTCAGACTTAATGATTCATGCCGTAATCGCGAATTTTCTTCGCGCAAACGGTCACACACTCGAATCAACTCATCAATGCTGTACTCAAGCCGAGCTAAATCGACTTTGTCTGTTAATTTATTTTTTCTCATAGGCCTAAATAATAGAGTCGTTACGCTGGATGGTCAACGCTATTATATATAAAGGTATGATACAGTGTCAGGTAAATAACAAACTCCAAGCTCATCTGAAGACTCTAACGAAGGCTGCAGACAAATTCCCAAACCCAAACAAATATATTAATATCATTATAAATAGTGGTTTAACTAAACATTAATCCGCCAACTCTTTACCTTGATTGGACTACCCAATGGAATACGATGAAATTTATGATGGAATACGATGAAATTTATGAGTTATGTCAGCAAACAGGCGTTGAATACAGCGCCTCTGAATGTCACGGCATACTCTGCGCACTGATATGCACACAAGGCGAATCTGCCTTGGATATGTGGCTGTCGCTTATAGAAGAAGATGCACCCAATGCGTTAAGCGAAGCTGACAATAAACGCTATTTTGAAAACCTACATCATCATAGCTCACAACAATTACAGGCCAACGACTTCAGTTTTGAATTATTACTGCCGGATGACGAGCAAGCACTCACTGAACGTGCCGTTGCAATGGCTGATTGGTGCCAGGGTTTTCTCTTTGGCGCAGGCATTGGCGGCATCAAAGACAACAATGACCTCCCCGATGATATCAATGACCTGTTACGCGACCTGGGTAACATTGCGCAGGCAGGCTACGACGACGATGAAGATGAAAACAGCGGTGAATCCGCCTACATGGAGCTCACTGAATATATAAAAGCCGGGGTAATGCTAACCTATGTCGAACTACAAATGTCGACGCGCTTTATTCCAGACGATCAAACTATCCACTAATCACTCTGTTGCTACCATGAATCTCAAGGAACTCAGCAAACGCCGCAAACAACTCATGCAGTTGATGGGCAAAAACAGCATCGCCATATTACCGGCTGCACCCATTAAAGCACGTAACCGTGATGTCGAATACCCTTACCGCCCTGACAGTGATTTTTTCTATTTAACTGGTTTTAGTGAACCACAAGCGGTCATGGTTATAATTCCGGGCCGAAAACATGCCGAATATATTTTATTCTGCCGCAAACATGACCCAGTAATGGAGCTCTGGAACGGTGCCATGTCTGGACTCGAAGGTGCCGTAGATAATCTTAATGCCGACGATGCTTTTCCGATCGAAGATATTGACGACATTCTGCCTGGACTCATGGAAGACAAAGATACGATTTTTTATACCATGGGCATCAGCAAAGAATTTGATAGCCAAATTACCACCTGGCTAAACATGGTTCGTGAAAAATCACGCACCGGTGTTCGCGCACCGCTTGAATTTGTTGCTCTTGATCACCTCGTGCATGAAATGCGCCTATTCAAAAGTCGCCATGAAATCAAGCAAATGCGCAGCGCTGCAAAAATTTCTTCTGCGGGTCATCGTCGCGGCATGCAGTCATGCCAACCGGGAATGATGGAATACCAGCTTGAAGGTAACATCCTGCACGAATTTATTAGCCAAGGTTGCCGTGAAACGGCCTATCCGAGCATCGTCGGTGGCGGCGCAAACAGCTGCGTACTGCACTATACCGACAATGATCATGAACTCATCGACGGAGACTTAGTGCTCGTCGATGCCGGCGCTGAATATCAAAACTATGCGGGCGACATAACCCGCACCTACCCCATCAACGGGAAATTCAGCCCCGCACAAAAAACCCTTTATGAATTAGTTTTGCAGGCACAACTCGCCGCCATTGACAAAGTTAAGCCTGGCAACCACTGGAATGACCCGCACATGGCCGCCGTTCGTGTGCTGACACGCGGACTACTAAAACTCGGCATCCTCAAAGGTGACTACCGTACAGCAGTCAAAAATGAAACCTACCGACGTTTTTACATGCACCGCACCGGCCACTGGCTTGGCATGGACGTTCACGATGTCGGCGACTATAAAATTGACGGCATCT
>Ga0316209_1001616_pt1 | contig 22049 bp, 17 predicted proteins | sample 6monopyrite_MG_FD_204945 | JGI IMG/M metagenome (GOLD analysis project Ga0316209, IMG submission 204945) | Microbial mat bacterial communities from mineral coupon in-situ incubated in ocean water Damariscotta River, Maine, United States -... | ecosystem: Environmental > Aquatic > Marine >...
CGATATAATTTAATGCCATTGTGGGAACGGGCAAGATATCGAATTCGAGTAGTTGTTGGATAGATTTTTTTTGTAGTGGCCCAATTATAAATTGTGCACCTTCACTAATGGATTGTTGATATATATCAGAAAATGTCTTTTTTGGGTTAGCCGTATCATATATTTTAATGATTTGCTTACGTTCGGTTGATTGAGAATAATAAGCGGCAATAAATCCATCACGAATAGCGGCTGATGCTTTCGATAATTTACCGGACAAAGGTAAAAGCAAAGCAATACGTTCTGGCACGGCAACATCTTCTTGTTTACGCAGCATTAAATTGTCAAGCATCGCTTGTTGAATAGGATGGTCAGGATAATTTTGCTGCCATCGACTTATTTGAATTTTTAAATCAATCGGATTGAGCTGATACGCTTTAGCCGTTTTAACAAGCTCCATCCAACCACTTAAAATATCTGGAGCGGGTGCGGGCATAAGTTGTTGCAAGGAACGTATGGATAAATTTGCGAGTAGTTCCCAGATTTTTTTCTGGTTGGTATGAATGAGTGCAGTATCTGTAATGTAATTTTCAAAGTAAACGCGTTCTTGAGCCGAGTCGAGAGGATTACCTTGCATTGAAAATGCCTGAGCACGAAGTAGATGATATTCTGCTAGCAGAGTCGCATCTGTATTTGGAGTGAAAGAGGTTTTCAGTAATTGTAATACAATATCGGGTGTTCTTTCTGATATGGCAATATTTGCTTTGGCTAGTATGAGTAATTGTTGTTGTGCCGGTGATAGTGTAGCTATTACAATTGATTCAAGTATTTTGCGAGATTGATGAACTTGTTCAAGATGCGCTAAGCTTGCAGCGAGCCGCAACTGGATAAATATTTTTTGCTCTGTACTATCTGATTCGGCTAAAGCTTGCTGATAAAAATCATTAGCTGCCTGATATTGTTGCTTAATCAGTAAAATGTTACTTTGAATGGAAGCTGCGTTCACTTCAGGTACATTCACGTCATCTTCATTACCATCTTGGTTAGTTAGACTAGTCCCACAAGCTGAAAGTAAAATGAATGAGAGAAATAATAAGGTGTTTTTTAACAACGTACGGTTTAAGATTTGGGTCATTATATTATCTTTATTAATATCTAAGTGAATTTGTTTAAAACAGTGTTTGGATTATAACGTGAATCAACCTACTAGTAATATATCGGGCAATTTACCAGACAATTTATCTGGTACTTTATATATTGTCGCAACGCCTATTGGTAATCTAGGAGATATGTCACAACGCGCGATTGAAACATTAAAAAATGTCGACTTAATCGCTGCTGAAGATACGCGACATAGCCGTACTCTGCTACAACAATTTGCAATAACGACCAGTTTAACAGCTCTTCATGAACATAACGAACGGGATGCTTGTGAAGGCCTGCTCAAGAAAATTCAAGCTGGTGAATCGATTGCTGTTATTTCAGATGCTGGGACCCCCCTTATTAGTGATCCCGGTTATTATATTGTTCGTCGCGCCCATCAATTAGGTCTTCCTGTTGTACCTATTCCGGGGGCCAGTACTTTAACAGCAGCGTTATGTGCGGCCGGGCTTGCAACCAATAGTGTACACTTTGAAGGTTTCTTGTCTTCAAAATCAACTCAACGCATTGCTCGCTTAAAAGCGTTAGCAGATTCTAGCGATACGCTTGTTTTTTTTGAAGCACCGCATCGTATTATTGATACTCTGGCAGATATGAAAGAATATTTTGGTGAGAGCCGAGAAGCGGTTTTTATGCGAGAGCTGACCAAGATGTTTGAAACGATAAGAGCCGGCTCACTGGCCTATTTACATGAATTTGTCAGTGCTGATAGTAACCAGCGAAAAGGCGAAATTGCTATTGTTATTGAAGGTATTAAGGCCAAACCAGCCGATAATGAGATAAATACCGAAAGTGAGCGGATTCTCAAATTGCTCCTAAAAGAATTACCCACCAAAAAAGCCGCAGCCATTGCCGCTGAAATCACCGGATTACGTAAAAACCAGCTTTATCAGCATGCCTTGGAAATATCAGATTGAAGCAGAATAAAGTTGGGCAAATAGCTAATAATTGTCTTCTCAAGTAAACAAAGTAACAGCCTATTAATTAAAGTAAAATCAAGCTGTTACAATGTCCTGAGTATTATCGTTGCAATTTTTGCGCGTAGTATTGAATAATCATTGCGAGCAGACTGCATTTAGCCATTAAGTCGCTTAGGAATGGCTAAACCATAACCAATTCGAGAAGAAAAAGTCATTTTAAGTCTCTATTTTGCTATTAAATTCACGGTATTATGTCAGCCTTAAACCGAACTAAAAAAATAAAAACCTCAGGAATCAGCATTTAATGGCAATAAAGAAGTGGATGAAAAACTCAAGTATTTTAGGTTGTCGCTAAAAAAAGGCTTAACAGGGCGTTTTATTTATTAAAGCTAATCGGCAAGTAATCATGATTTTCTTGAATAACAATGTTGGCTTAAGTTGCAAGTTTTACTCACTAATGTCAGATAGAGTTTAAATTTTTACAACTTAATGCAAACAACATTTCTTATATTTTTTACCGCTACCACAAGGACATAGATCGTTACGGCCTGTTTTGGGTTTATTTCGCTGGTGTGGTTCGGTTGATGTTGTAGATGTTGTTCGACGGGCTAGCCAGTAGGCATGAATTTCACGTACATTGGGAATAATCGCTCGCTTTAAATTATCCGATTCTTGTTCGTTGAACTCATGTCCTTTCCAACTGGATTGGCTACTAAAAGCTAAAATGGGGGTGAGTAAAATAACCATGTCGGTGGATTCAATATTCCAGCTATCAGTGGCAAGTGAAATGCCACGCCAATATCCTTCGCACCATTCATCGACGATTAAAAATGTTTGATCGTCTACTTCTCGATATTCAAAGTCGGCCTCGAATTGTTCGGGGACTTCCATAAGTGTTGCTGCGATTGAATTCATTATATTGATTAGTAAGCCAACTATATTTTGGAATTCTTGTTCACTTTCCCATTCGGGCTCAAAGTCTCCCCATACTGCTGGCAACCATTTTGATGGAGGAATTAACTCAGGGCCACTTACAATGGCAGTAAAGAATCCATCAAGTTCACTGATACAGAGAATACCTTCATCATGGTCATTGTTATCGAGTTCTTCTTTAATTCGATATAAGAGAAAATGGTCAAGAAAATCGATAGTGTTAGGATTACTTATGTCGGTTAAATCAACTTCAATGGGTTCATCTTCGTTATTGAAACAGTCGTTAAGTATGAGGTTTATATCGGTTAAATTAAAATACTCTGGATCAAACTCGTCACCAAGCCATTCTAGAATTTCTTCATGTTCCGGGTCGGAAGGGTTGGCAAGGATTTGTAAAAAATTTTCATAGCCACCTAACCCTCCAATGTCTTCTGGTGGACAAGCACGTTTACCTTTTATACAACGTGGTAGTGTTGCATCGAGTTCGAAAGGGTTTATTTTTTCAAGAACAATATCATGTTGCCAACCATCACCAAAGTCATAGGTATAACTGAGTTTGTCTTTTTCATTTTTTAATAAGTGACTAATAGAGAGATTGCTTTCGTTTTCTATATCAGATGGGTAGTTTGGGTCTGGGACACCATAGCGCTGTTGCTGATGAGTAAATTCATGCATGTGATCATTCGACCAGCCCATTACTATTTGTAAAATTAAATGTAAGTCTTCAAGCGTATCGCTACTGGCCATTTGGAAGCGACGCCATATGGGTGGTTTTGCACCTTTAAGGGTGACCTTTAATTGGTAAATAGAGCGTAGCGATTGTGGCGTCATAGTGTTTATTGTTAAATTTTATGATTATTCAGGAATACCATAAGTTTCCACTTTCATTTGTTTAATTTCAAGTGATTCGGTTTTGTTTTTTAACCAGATAGTAAAATTATAATTTTTTTCTGGCTCCATCCTCATCTCAAGTTGTAATGGTTGGTTTTGGCTGCCGAGTTTTTCAAAGGCGGAAAAAATTTCATCTTCATTAAAAAATAGTTTTATTCGTAAGGGTTTTGCAAATGGGCGATCCCAAACAAAAATCGTTTCACTAGGCACGGCACGGGAGCTGTTTAAAGACGCTTTATCGACGGGGATATCAATATAATCACGTTCACCGTTGTAATATTTAATATAATTGATTCGACTACCGTAGAGCGGCATATTGGTAAACAGCGGTTGCCAGTTATAACGGCTTTTGTGGTAGCGTTCCCATAAACCAAAAGGAATGGGGTTTTTCTTTATCGCTGCAATGGCTGCAGGTGTGAGTTTTTCTGCTTCAAGGGATTCGTTGATTTCAGCCTGAATGAATTCTTCACGAGTGATGTCTGGATTATTAACTATTGAAGTCCAACGACCTTCTTCTTTATCGGCATAGCCAAAAAATATTTCGACAGTTCTATCTAGGCTAGCCACCCACACGGACACCGCCCCCCCGGGTGCAACCCCAACAATTATTCGGTAGTAAGTAATGTGATCTTCATCTTTGGGGCTGTAGTGGCCAGCTTGAAATAGTGCCAGAATTTTTTCGTACGGTAGGGCAAACTCCCCGGAATAAAACTGGTTTTCGCGATAGGAAAAAAATGAAAGGGATAATCTATCGGGTAAGGATTTTAAATCGTCCCCTACCACATGCGATGAACGGCCGCGCCCCCAGCCATGGTGCAGTGTTACTCCATTGGGTACATACAGTGAATCGCCATTAGGCGAGAAAAAATTGCCTGCAATAATTTCCATCGGGTAGCTTTTGGGCGCGCTTTCGCTGGCCTGCCAGTCAAATTGTGTTGAGCTGGCTGCAGCCTTAGCCTTGTTGATAAAATGAATGCCTGCCATGTTGATAGCTCCCAGTGTGAACAGTATTGTAATACTGATTATTTTTAATATTTGAGTTTGATGGACAAACATAGTTTATATACTAACCGTCAATCGTGAGTCGGACACGTTTACCACGATTATAGCGTGGCGTATGCCCGGTACTATAACGTGCCGAAAAATGAAAGTAATCATGGCGTAAATCCCGTAACCAGGCCTCATCATTATGGTGCCAGTGGGAGGCTTTAGACTTTTTGGTCTTAGCGACATAGTTGTCTATTTTTTGTTTTACATTATTAAGCTCAGATGGAATTTTTTCTACACTTTCTAATTTTCTTTTGAGTTTAATTTTACTATCTCTCGCACACCCTGCCATCAAGTGTAAAGGGATACGGCTGTATTTATTGCTTATGTTTTTCTTGTCGACCCGAATCAACGAGTTGTCATCACCTTCGTCGCCTTCATAGCCTAAAGTATGTTCCAGAAAGATTTCATCTTTTTTATATCGTCCCGAGGCTATTTGATCGTCTATTTCCCTTTTGGCGTCGTCGAGTGAGTAGCCGTAGTCTTCATAAATAACCTGTTTTTCACTACCGGCATCGCGGTAACCGCCTCCAATATCTGAATGTACGCCGGGTAAAAAAATCTCTCGACCATTGCTGCGCGCACTACGAATATTAGTCAGTGAAAAATATTCACGGTGTTCGTCTGCTGCCGCCAGTTGTACCACCTGTTTGGCATGTACAATCGCATCCAGATTTAAGCTGATGGTATTGGAAGAGCCGATACCAAGTGCGGTTTTTAAAACGCCATAGGTTGAAACGGTATCGTACAAGCCGACAAAATTTACTTTTACCGCCTTTGGTTGCACTTTATAATTGAGTTCATCAATAAGTTGATTTTGAAGCGACTTCTCGCCAAACAAGGCCTTATGGATAAAATGACGTGCCGCCGCTGCACCACGGCTAAAACCGAATACGTCTAGGGTGATTTTCTCGATAATAACCTCTTTATCAGTATGATTATCTTTAACTAGAGTGATCACATTAGCTACTCCTTTTTTGACCTTGGCGGGAATACCCGTTTTCCAGATGGCAAAGGCATAACCGGATGTCTTGTCACCGGCTTTATCGAGGGTTCCAGTACCTTCGATATAGGTTTGCAGGTTAAGTTGATACTCAGCGGAATCTTCAACGTATTTTTCCATAATAGCCACATTGGTGTAATAGCCTTCATAGCTATTTTCTTCGTCTTCTTTTTTTGCGCCATGCTTTTTATAAAGGGTTGTGGCTTTACGTTGATCTTTTGTGCTGGTTTTTTGTTTTAATTCTACGGCAGCCTTGCGTTCTTCTTCAGTGAGCTTGTTATCCGGTGCCGATAGTAAGCGTTGGTCGATATTGGTTTTGTTATTTAATGTGCCGTCAAAAAAAACACTAAAGCGGATTTTTATCGTTTCGACATCTTTTGGTATTTTTGTTTGTTCTTTAGATTGTGCAGATGATTCACCCATTTCCATATTTTTATCTCCTTCAATACGCTTCCATTTTGCGTCTTTTAAATTTAACAAATAAACTTCTTGTAAGCTATGTTTAGAGTTGTGTATTGCTTAGGTTGCAAGTAATTGGTTGCCTATTAACCACTAGCTTTGATCTTGCTATTCGGCGATAATATATTAGGAGTTAGCCAAGCAATCGCGGCTATTTAGCATGCTAAATAGTCGAGGAAAGTCCGGGCTCCATAGGGCGAGGTGCCAGATAACGTCTGGGCGGCGCGAGCCGACGGCAAGTGCCACAGAAAATATACCGCCTTTTCATTCGTGATAAAGGTAAGGGTGAAATGGTGCGGTAAGAGCGCACCGCGCTTATGGCAACATAAGTGGCAGGGTAAACCCCACCTGGAGCAAGACCAAATAGAGAAACATACCCCAAAATGGAAACAGGATGGGTGTAACATGCGGCCCGCATGGTTTCTGGGTAGGTTGCTTGAGTTGCGCGGCAACGTGTATACCAGATGAATGATTGCTCACGACAGAACCCGGCTTATCGGCTAACTCCCCCTTCTTTTCGTGTCTATAAATTAACCAATACCTTAAAATTTCACATTAACTACCATTTGTAAGCTATTGATATTTATGTGTAATTAATTTTGAAATATTGGTTAATTTTTGTCCGGTAGTAACTTGATGCGCTCGTAAGTCCTTGTCCTACAAGAAAGTTTTTACATTTTTGTGTATTCCATCACTTGATTTGTGGGGATTTGCTCTCTATAGTGTAGTTAAGTGGATCTAAGTGGGTAATTTTGGATCTATTAACTGATTTGATCACTCAGGAGTAGGACATTGTTTAGAGGTGTTAACACACTTAATCTTGATGCTAAGGGGCGCATGGCGATGCCCAGCAAGTATCGTGAAAAGCTGACTGCGCAATGCAGTGGACAGCTAGTGGTAACACTGGATTTAAACGACCCATGTTTGTTGCTATACCCCTTGCCAGCATGGGAAGAAATTGAACGCCAACTTGTACGTTTACCCAATATTAACCCTCAAAATCGTAAATTACAGCGATTACTTATCGGCCACGCTTCCGAGTGTGAGTTTGATAATAGTGGGCGTATCTTATTGCCACCGCTATTACGTGAGCGGGTTAATTTAGAGAAGAAAGTCACTCTAATAGGCCAAGGTAAAAAGTTTGAAATTTGGGATGAACAAATATGGAGTGAGCAACGTGATAGCTGGCTGACCGAAACTGACAGTGATGAATTGTCAGAAGATTTAGGGAGCATATCTTTATGAGTGACGCTCTAGTTCATCAAACCGTTCTACTTAATGAAGCAGTAGAGGCATTAAATATCAATGCTGACGGCCATTATATTGATGGTACTTTTGGTCGTGGAGGCCATAGTCGTTTAATTCTAGAGCAACTTGATGCAGATGGACGTTTGCTTAGCTTCGATAAAGATCCTCGAGCAATAGAAACGGCAGAAAAAGAATTTATGCAAGATGAACGTTTCTCCATTTCACAAACATCATTTGCTGAGCTTGAAGCTGTGGTAACGCAACATGGTTGGCAAGGTGACGTCGATGGTGTGTTATTAGATTTAGGCGTGTCATCACCACAAATAGATGATGCCGGTCGAGGTTTTAGTTTTAAAAATGATGGTCCACTTGATATGCGTATGAATCCAGAGCAAGGACTTAGCGCAGCACAGTGGTTAGCTAAAGCAGATGAAGCAGATATATCAAAAGTTCTCAAAGAATATGGTGAAGAACGTTTTGCTAAACGCATAGCTCGGGCAATTATTAACGCTCGTGAAGAACAGCCCATTCAAACAACGAAACAATTGGCTTCTATTGTCGCTGCTGCAAATCCTAAATGGGAAAAAGGTAAAGATCCATCAACACGTAGTTTTCAAGCAATAAGAATTTTTATTAATAGTGAGTTAGACGATTTAGAGCAATGCTTACAACAGGCCGTTAATATTTTAAAGCCAGGCGGTCGTTTGGTTGTTATAAGTTTTCACTCGCTTGAAGACAGAATTGTAAAACACTTTATTCGCAACATGGAAAAAGGTGAACAGCTGCCAATTGATTTACCTGTTATGCATGTACAAGTTAACTCAAAATTAAAACGTATTGGTAAAGCGATAAAAGCATCAGACGCTGAAGTTGAAAATAATCCGCGTGCACGCAGTGCTGTTATGCGTATAGCAACAAGAGTTTAAATTAAAATGAAAAATTTATTCTCACAATTAATAGCAGATAAATTAAAAATGTTTAATGGGCTTGTTATTTTAGCTGTACTTATTTCAGCCATGCTAGTTGTTTATAGTAAATACAGTAATCGGTTGTTATTTGTAAAGTTGGAAAGTTTAGTTGCTCAACGAGATCAAATGAATATTGAATGGGGTCAATTGCAATTAGAGCAAAGTACATGGGCAACGAATAGTCGCATAGAAAAAATTGCTACTGAGAAATTACGTATGCGTAATGTTGAATATAAAAACACGGTCATTATAAAGCTATGAGTGTAACAGTACATACACCAGTTAAATTTTATCGCATGTTTATAATTGTAGCCTTTATTATATTAAGTATTACTGTGCTTGTGTGGCGTGCGTTTGATTTACATATTTTAGATAACGCTTTTTTACAAGGCCAAGGTGCTGCGCGGTATTTACGCGTTATGCCTATTTCAACACATAGAGGCATGATTACAGATAGAAATGGTGAGCCACTTGCATTAAGTACACCGGTTAATTCTGTCTGGATTCATCCAAAAGAATTTTTAACTGTGCAAGCGCAATGGCCTAAACTTGCAAAGATACTCGAAGTTAAAGTTTCGTATATTACAAAAATAGTAATGCAACGTAAAACACGCGACTTTGTTTACTTGCAACGTCATGTTACTCCTGAAAAATCTCAACGTATTTTAGCTTTAGGTTTATCTGGTGTATCACTACAACGTGAGTATCGAAGATATTATCCAGCAGGAGAGGTGGCTTCACATGTGCTTGGTTTTACAAACATTGATGATGCAGGTCAAGAAGGAATGGAGTTGGCTTATGATGACTGGTTGCAAGGTACACCAGGCTTAAAGCGTGTTTTAAAAGATAGATTAGGTCGTGTTATTAAACATGTTGAATTAATAAAACAAGCTAAACCCGGAAAAGATTTAATATTAAGTATCGATCGTCGGCTACAGTACTTAACTTATCGAGAATTAAAGAAAGCGGTTCAAAAGCATAAAGCTAAATCTGGTTCTGCAGTTATATTAGACGTTAAAACGGGCGAAGTTTTAGCAATGGTAAATCAACCTTCGTACAATCCTAATAATAGAAAAAAATTAAAAAGCAAAAATTTTAGAAATAGAGCTGTGACTGATATTTTTGAACCCGGTTCAACGATTAAACCCTTTACAATGGCTGCTGCTTTGGAATCTGGTAGCTATCGACCAACAACTAAAGTTGACACAACACCGGGTACTTTACGCGTTGGCACAAGTTTAATTCGTGATCACCGTAACTACGGTGTTATTGATTTAACTCATATTATTCAAAAGTCGAGTAATGTTGGTATGACTAAAATTGCTCTATCAATTCCAGCCAGTAAAATTACTCGGATGCATAACAATGTCGGGTTTGGACTAAGTAGTAATAGTGGTTTTCCTGGTGAAGTAAGTGGTTTAGTCAATCTGATTTCGGATAAGCAAAAAATTGAAAGAGCGACATTATCGTATGGTTATGGTTTATCTGTTACATCATTACAGTTAGCGAGAGCATATGCTGTTATTGCAAATAAAGGTAAACGTGTTCCTGTTAAATTTACTCGTGTTGATAATGATGTAATTGGTAAAGCTGTATTAAGTGAAAATACATCACGGCAAATTATTTCCATGATGGAAACAGTAATAACGAAAGAGGGTACAGGAAGTTTAGCTAGTATTCCTGGTTACAGAGTTGCAGGTAAAACAGGTACTGTTAAAAAAATTACCGTAAGTGGTTATAGTGATAAAAAATATCTGTCAATTTTTGCTGGTTTAGTTCCAGCGAGCAATCCAAGACTTGTTATGGTCGTTAATGTAGATGAGCCATCAGGTGGTGTTTATTATGGAGGTGAAGTTGCTGCACCCGTATTTTCAAAAGTTATGGCCGGTGCTTTACGTATATTAGACGTGGCGCCTGACGCGATAAATAACGATGTAAAATATGCCGCAGCCCCTGCTGGTGTATCTAAAAGTGGAATGGTTGGAAGATGATGACGATTCTACAACAACCATTACATAAAACACTCAGTGTTGTTTTGGCCAATATTGTAACTCTACCAACTCAATACGATGTTGAGGTTCGTGGTCTTACAATGGATAGTCGCCAAATAAAAAATGGTGACTTATTTGTCGCAATTAATGGCGAAGAAGCTAACGGTCTTGATTACATTGATGCCGCCATTGAAGCTGGAGCTGTTGCTGTTGTATGGGATGCACAAGCTGATGTTATTCCTTTTTCTTGGTCAAAATACACAACAAAAAATAATAAAAAAATACCGCTTATTGCCATAAATAATTTAAAAGAAAAATTGGCGGAACTTGCCAATGTTTTTTACGAACAACCATCTGAGAAGATAGATATTGTTGCTGTAACGGGAACAAATGGCAAAACATCATGTGTGAACTTTATTGCACAGGCATTAGGCACAGAAAATAAATGTGGATTAATTGGTACGCTAGGTTTAGGTATCTATCCTGAACTATCTGTAGGGACACATACAACGCCTGATGTGTTAACTGTGCATAAAACACTTGCTGATTTTGTAATACAAAATGCAGATTATGCCGCTATTGAGGTTTCATCACATGCGCTAGCGCAAGGCAGAACGGACGGTGTTCAAATAGATACCGCTATCTTCACAAATTTAACGCAAGACCATTTAGATTATCACGGAACGATGGACGCATACTTAAATGAGAAGTTAAAACTTTTTAAATATGCTTCATTAAAAACAGCCATTATTAATATGGATGATCCTCATGGAGTAGATTTTGTTAATGCGGCAACAACTGCAAGCATAGTTACTTATAGCTCAATAGGTAACAAAGATGATGTGGATATATATGCCTCGAATATTCAATACCATGCCGAGCGTTCGGAGTTTATTCTTAATACAAGACAAGGTTCGATAAAAATCAGTTCGAATTTAGTTGGTGACTTTAATATTAGTAACTTATTGGCAGTTTGTGCTTATCTACAAATTAAAGGATTTTCATTGGACGATATAGCAGCAAAGGTTAATAAAATACAACCTGTTGTTGGTCGAATGCAAAAGATTAAAGCTGAAGGTTTTCCACTAGTTATTGTTGATTATGCGCATACACCGGATGCATTAGAGCATGTTTTACAAACCTTAATTAAACAATATCAAGGAAACTTAACATGTGTATTTGGTTGTGGTGGTGAGCGTGATAAAGATAAACGTAAAAAGATGGGTGAAATTGCCGATCAGTATGCCGATAGCATTGTATTAACAAACGATAACCCTAGAAGTGAATCTGCTGAAAAAATTATTGAGCAAATCATGTTAGGAATTAGTACTAGCAAAAATGTACGGGTTGAGCTTGAACGAAAAAAGGCAATTATTGAAGCAATTAAAGAAACCAATAAAAATGGTTGCGTGGTTATTGCCGGTAAAGGGCATGAGACTTATCAAATAATCGGTGATAAAAAAATTAACTTTAGCGACATAAAAGTTGTTGAAGAATTTTTTAGTTAATAACAATGAATGCATTAGAACAACTAGTAACGAATGAACAGATAGTTCAACAAGGGTATCCAATAACAATGTTTACAATGACATTAAATGAAGTTCGAGACGCAATCGGAGCCAAGTTAGTTGGTGATGATTCATCGGATAATGAATGTATTGTACGTGGTATTAATACGGATAGCCGAACCATTAAACAAGGTGAATTATTTGTTGCATTAAAAGGTGATAAATTTGATGCCCATGATTATATAACGCATGCGCATGACCGTGGTGCAGCAGCTTATTTATTGGACCACGAAATTGAAAATGTGAAACCTGCGTTAATTGTTGATGATACACGTATTGCATTTGGTCAACTAGCAAGTGCATGGCGTAACCAATTTAATTACCCTGTTGCGGCCGTTACAGGAAGCAATGGCAAAACCACGGTGAAAGAAATGTTGCATAGTATTTTGGCAACACAAGGCAGTGTTTTAGCAACTAAAGGTAATTTTAATAATGATATTGGTGTTCCTATTACTTTATATAGAATGACATCTCAATATGAGCATGCTGTTATTGAAATGGGTGCCAACCATAAAAACGAAATTTCCTACTTAACCAACTTAGTGAAACCAGATGTCGCTATTATTACGAATGCTGCTGCTGCTCATTTAGAAGGCTTTGGTAGTTTAGATGGTGTATCAAAAGCAAAAGGCGAAATTTTCCAGGGCTTGTCTGATAATGGTGTTGCGATTCTCAATTATGACGATACATACTTTTCTTATTGGGCATCTCTTGTAAAGAATAAAAAAAGTATTAGTTTTGGTGAAAATAATAATGCGAATGTCTCTTTTTCAATTAATAACAAAAATAATAATTTAATAATTCATTTTAATAATAACGAAATATTCGAATTAAAATTACCTTTGTTGGGTAAACACAATATTGTTAATGCCTTGGCGGCTATAGCTGCATCAATTGCACTTAAGATAAATTTTGAAGATATTAAGCATGGACTAGAATCGATGCAACCTATTGCTGGTCGACTTGAAAGGAAAGAGGGGGTTAATAATAGTATTGTTATAGATGATACATACAATGCAAACCCAGCATCTTTATCAGCAGCAATTGATGCAATACAAATTTTTACTGGTCAATATCATGTTGTATTAGGTGATATGGGTGAGCTTGGCAGTGATGCTGTTCAATTACACAAAGATGCAGCAGTAAAATTAAAGCATGGCAATGTTACATTTTTATATACATTAGGTGTAAGTAGTGAATATACCCATAAAGAATTTTCAGATAAATCCAAACATTTTTCAACACATGAAAATCTAGTTAAAGAATTAGTAAAAAATATTAAAGAGGGCGATATTATTCTTGTGAAAGGCTCTAGATCGATGCAAATGGAAAAGATTGTAAATTCAATTTGCTTAAATCAGCCTGGCTCAGGAGAGTATTAATGTTATTTTCACTAGCGCAATACTTACAAGAATTTCATAGTGGATTTAACTTTTTTAATTATTTATCTGTTCGTGCAATTTTAGGTGTTATCACTGCATTAAGTATTTCACTTATTATTGGACCGACAATGATAGAAAAATTAAGTCGATATAATATTGGTCAGCCAATACGTGACGATGGTCCCGAGACACATTTAATTAAATCAGGTACGCCAACAATGGGGGGAGCTTTAATTTTAGTTGCAATAGGTATAAGTACTTTATTGTGGGCTGATTTGAGCAACCGTTACGTTTGGATTGTTTTGTTAGTGACTTTTGCTTTTGGTGTGATTGGTTGGATAGATGATTATAAAAAATTAGTTAAACGCGACCCAAAAGGCTTGTCTTCTCGTTACAAATACTTGTGGCAGTCTGTAATAGCCATTGTGGTTTCAATTTATTTGTATAAGGCTGCGAGTCCTGTCGAAACACAATTTATCATTCCCATTTTTAAAGATTTAACTTTTCAGCTAGGTTTCTTTTCATTTGTTGCAATTTCATATCTTGTCATAGTCGGTTCGAGTAATGCGGTTAATTTAACGGATGGTTTAGATGGATTAGCAATATTACCAACGGTAATGGTGGGTGGGGCGTTAGGTTTTATTGCATATCTAACGGGGCACATTGAATATGCGGGTTATTTGTCTATTCCGTATATAGCTGGTGTTGGTGAGTTGGTGATCTTTTGTGGCGCTATCGTTGGAGCCGGATTAGGCTTCCTTTGGTTTAATACCTACCCTGCACAGGTATTTATGGGTGATGTTGGTGCATTAGCATTAGGTGCGGCATTAGGCATAATTGCGGTACTTGTTAGGCAAGAGTTAATTTTGTTTGTTATGGGTGGAGTATTTGTTATTGAGACATTATCAGTTGTACTGCAAGTAGCCTCATTCAAACTAACCGGCAAACGAATATTTCGTATGGCACCACTGCACCATCATTTTGAATTAAAAGGTTGGCCTGAACCTAGAGTAATAGTTCGTTTTTGGATAATTACTGTTATTTTGGTTTTAGTTGGCTTAGCTATGTTGAAAGTACGTTAACTATGTTTGCGGTCAAAGAAAATTTTTTGAGTAATGATATATTAAATATGAAAATTACTGATTTAAAATTAGAGTGGAAAGATAAGAATGTCCTTATTGTAGGAGCTGGTTCGACAGGATTATCTTGTGCTGAATTTTTAAACAAACATAATATATTTTTCACAATCATTGATAGCCGTGAGGATTTAAATTATATCAATAAAAATATTGATATTGTTTGCGGCTATTTTCAAGAAAAATATTTTAGTCAGGCGGATATACTCATTGTTAGCCCTGGTGTATCTATTAAACATCCTTTTATTCAAGATGCTATTAATCAAGGAAAAGAGGTTATTGGTGATGTTGAGCTATTTTGTCGTTTAACAGATAAGCCTATTATTGCGATTACAGGTTCTAATGGTAAAAGTACAGTAACAACACTTGTTAGTGAAATTTTAAATGCCTCTAATATTACTGCTAAACCAGGAGGTAATATTGGTATTCCTTGTCTTGATTTAATTACTACGGATAGTGAAACAGATTGTTACGTATTGGAGCTTTCCAGTTTTCAATTAGAAACCACTTTCAGCTTAAAAGCGTATGCCAGTATTATTCTGAATATAAGTGAAGATCATATGGATCGTTATGATTCATATTCTGATTATCGTGATGCGAAGGAAAAAGTCTTACATAATGCAGAAAATATAATATTTAATTCAGATGATGATGTTATTTCAGGTATTAGTCTTGATTATGACGCTAATACAATAACTTTTAGTCTAGTAAATCAAAAAGCAGATTTTTATATTAAGCAGCATGATGGAAATGAAGTTATCTATCATAATAATATCATCATTGCAGATATTTCAAATATTAAGCTAATTGGTTTACATAATAAGTTAAATATATTAGCAGCCCTTAGTTTATGTTCGGTATTTGATACCGATCTAAAGCAAACACAAAATGTTATTAATGATTTTTCAGGTTTAGAACATAGAAGTCAGATGGTAAGCACATATAAAGATTTGGTTTGGATTAACGATTCTAAAGCAACAAATATTGGAGCCACCAGTGCGGCATTAGCAGGGCTTTCTGAACATGCCGTACATTTAATCTTAGGTGGCCAAAGTAAGGCACAAGATTTTAATGATTTGGTTCCGGCATTAACGACTAATGTAAAAAATATATATGTGTACGGCGAAGATGCTGATTTAATTATAGATGCCATTGTTAATAAAATAGAAACGAATATTGTTCGTGTTGAAACACTAGAACAATCAATTAATCTTGTTGCCTCTACAGCTGTGAAAGATGATGTTATTTTGTTCTCACCTGCGTGCGCAAGTTTTGATCAGTTTGATAATTATATGCATCGTGGCGAATCATTTATTGATTCAGTAAAAAGGTTGGAATGCTAATGTCAACAATGCAAGCTGCCTACTTATCATCATCTAGTGTGACTAAGCCACGTAAGTCCGCGAAAATTTTGAACAAACTTACGTCCTGTGATTGTCAGTTACTTCTTATTGTTTTTTGTCTTTCTATGATCGGTCTTGTGATGGTTGGTTCATCTTCAGTTTCTACTGCAGGCCAACTTACAGGTAACCCTTTGTATTATTTCTGGCGTCAGTTGGCTTACGTTTTTGTTGGATTTATTTCTTTATATATAGCTTATAAAATACCACTAAAATTTTGGAGTCAAAGTGGTTTACCTTTAATTTTTATTAGTATCGTTTTATTAACCCTTGTTTTTATTCCAGGTATCGGCAAACAAGTAAACGGTAGTACGCGTTGGATCGATATGGGGTTGTTTAGCCTTCAAGTTTCAGAGTTTGTAAAACTTTTTGCCATTATCTATGTTGCGGGTTATTTAGTTCGTCATAACGATACGTTACGTAGTCATACAGTCGGGTTTTTAAAACCACTAGGCTTGTTATCTATAATAGTATTTTTATTATTACTCGAACCTGATTTTGGTGCAGCTGTTGTATTGCTTGCAACAACGATGGGGATGTTATGGCTGGGTGGTGCTAAACCTTGGCAGTTCTTACTACTTATCTCTGCTTTAGTTTCATTGTTAGGACTTCTGGCTGTTTTATCGCCTTATCGTTTACAAAGATTAACAACCTTTCTTGATCCGTGGAGCGATCCTTTCAATAGCGGATTCCAGCTGACACAAGCACTGATTGCTTTTGGTCGAGGTGAATGGTTTGGCGTTGGTCTAGGGTCGAGTGTACAGAAATTATTTTATTTACCTGAAGCGCACACAGATTTCTTGTTTGCAGTTATGTCAGAAGAATTGGGATTGATTTCTGGTGTTATTGTAATTGGCTTGTTTGCATTTGTTGTCTTCCGCTCTCTTTATATTGGTTTCCGTGCAGAACAACATGAACATGCTTTTGGTGGTTATTTGGCATACGGCATTGGCTTATGGATAGGTTTGCAAGCTTTTATTAACATTGGTGTAAACATGGGTGTGTTACCAACTAAAGGATTAACACTTCCATTTATGAGTTATGGTGGTAGTAGCATAGTCGTTATGTGTATCGCCATTGGTTTGGTTCTCCGAGTTAATTTTGAAGTGCGTCAATATGATCGTCATGTTCACTCTCGATACGAGGTGATGAAATGATGCCCACTCAACATGTTTTAATAGCAACAGGTGGCACGGGCGGCCATGTGTATCCAGCGCTAGCGGTTGCAGAAGAATTGCAACGTCGAGGCATAAAAGTTTCTTGGATGGGCACACGCAATGGAATGGAGTCGAAGATTGTTCCATCAAAATCTATTCCTCTACATTATGTCTCAGTAACGGGTCTTAGAGGTAAAGGTTTAATTGGTTGGTTGCAAGCACCATTTAAAGTAACGATAGCGGTATATCAAGCACTATCCATTTTAATTAAACAAAAGCCCAATGTTGTTTTAGGTATGGGTGGGTTTGTTTCTGGTCCAGGCGGTATAGCATCATGGATATTACGTAAGCCATTAGTTATTCACGAACAAAATACTATTGCAGGAATGACAAACAAGATGCTTTCGCATTTTGCGACACATGTTGTTCAAGCCTTTCCAAATACGTTTAAAAAGAATATTAATGCAATTCATGCAGGTAATCCTATTCGTAAAGATATTGAAAATATGGATTCACCTAAGATACGTTTTAATTCACGTCAAAATAAAGAGATTAATGTACTTGTACTAGGTGGTAGTTTAGGTGCGACAGCTTTAAATGAAAGCCTACCAAAACTATTTAAAAATATTGGCAGCACTTGCCCGTTAAATATTATTCATCAATCCGGTACGCGAAATTTCGATCTTACTCAATCGTTTTATAAAAAAGTTCCGATGAAATCAGAGGTTATCGCATACGTTGATGACATGCCTAAACTTTATAGCTGGGCAGATATTGTTATTTGCCGTTCAGGCGCATTAACCGTTTCTGAATTATCGGTTGCAGGGGTTGGTTCTATTCTTATTCCTTACCCTTATGCTGTCGATGACCATCAATATTTTAATGCGCGATATCTTGCGGATGGCGATGCAGCTATTGTTGTACGTCAGTCAAATTTAAAATCGGATGATTTTAAGTCAACGTTAGAAAAACTGTTGTGTAACGGTCGTGATCGGCTTTTAAGTATGGCAGAAAATGCTCGTGGTCTTGCTATGCAGGGTGCGGCTACACAAGTTGCAGATTTATGCTGTAACTTGATGTTAAAACCTGAACAAGGCATCTCTAATGGCTGAACTGATGAATAATGTTAATGAACGCAAAGGTCGTTTAGGGATGGGCCGAATTCGACGTATACATTTTGTAGGTATCGGTGGTATCGGCATGAGTGGTATTGCTGAAGTGTTATTAAATTTAGGGTATGAGATTTCAGGTTCAGATATTCAAGAAAACGCAGTGACTAATAGATTACAAAGCCAGGGTGCAACTATTGTTATAGGTCATGATGCATCAAATATTTTAGGTTGTGATGTCGTTGTAACATCAAGTGCTGTAAATCGATCTAATGCTGAAGTTAAAGCAGCTATTGAAAATCGTATCCCTGTTGTGCCTCGCGCTGAAATGTTAGCGGAGTTAATGCGTTTTCGGTATGGCATTGCTGTAGCGGGTACACATGGTAAAACAACAACAACCAGTTTAATTGCAACTGTATTAGCAGAAGGAAATCTAGATCCTACGTTTGTCATTGGTGGAAAGTTAAATAGTGCTGGATCTAACGCGCGCTTAGGTGATAGTCATTACTTAGTTGCCGAGGCGGATGAGAGTGATGCATCGTTTATGCATCTACAACCTATGATGGCAATTGTGACTAATATTGATGCCGATCATATGGAAACTTATGATGGTGATTTTGAAGTGTTGAAACAAACCTTCTTAGAATTTCTACACCATTTACCATTTTATGGTTTAGCAATAATGTGTCTTGATAACGCTGTAGTGAAAGAATTACTACCCAAAATTACTCGCCCAGTATTAACATATGGTATTCACAGTGATGCTGACCTTAGAGCCGTTAATATTAAACAAATTGAAAATAAAACATCTTTTACTGTTGTATCAAACAAAACGGATTCAGAGCTTGATTTAACATTGAATATGCCAGGTGAACATAATGTATTAAATACATTGGCAGCCATTGCTGTAGCACGAGAGCTCGATGTTGCTGATGATGCGATTAAGTCGGCATTTGAAAAATTTGAAGGAATCGGTCGCCGCTTTCAAATTAATGGAAAAATTAAAACAAGTAACGGTCTTGTATTACATATTGATGATTATGGGCATCATCCAACTGAGGTTGAAGCCACGATAGATGCTGTTAGAAAAGGTTGGCCTGACAATCGATTAGTTGTTGTTTTTCAACCTCATCGATATTCGCGTACTCGTGATTTGTTTGAAGATTTTTCCAGCGTCTTATCAAGTACTGATGTATTAATTTTGCTCGAAGTTTATTCCGCCGGAGAAGCGCCTATAACGGGTGCCGATGGTCGTTCGCTTTCTCGAGCTATTCGAGTTCGTGGTCAAGTTGATCCGATTTTTGTAGAAGATATTACTAATTTAGCAATAACGGTTAATAGTATTGCGCAAGAAGGGGATGTTGTTGTGACCTTGGGAGCTGGCAATGTTGGTTTAGCTGCGGCGAAACTTGAAGCAGAGTTATTTTGCTTAACAGAATTGAAATGATGCAAGCGATGAATATAAAACAAAATCAACAACTGCGTGGCGACTTAACATGTAATGAGTCTATGGCAAAACATACGTCATGGCGTACAACAGGTGTTGCAGAAGTATTCTATAAACCAGCAGATATTGATGATTTAAGTTTATTTTTAAGTATGCAAGAGAGTACTGCAGAAATCACATTTGTTGGATTGGGTAGTAATTTATTAGTCCGTGATTCGGGTGTGAATGGAATTGTTATTTATACTAGTAGTGTTTTAAATACAATTGAAGAAAGAAATAATTCAACATTGTATGTTGAAGCTGGTGTGCCAAGCCCAAAACTTGCTCGTTTTTCAGCAAAACAATCTTTAACCGGCGCAGAATTTTTATGTGGAATACCCGGTACGTTTGGCGGAGCTCTTGCTATGAATGCAGGTGCTATGGGTGGTGAAACATGGAGCATTATTCAGAATGTTTCAACAATCGATAAACTTGGCAATATTCATGTTCGTGACGTTAGTGAATTTGATATCGCGTATCGTTCAGTGAAATCAAAAACAGGTTCTGATTTTACCATAGGTGTAGATGAATGGTTCATTGGTGCGATGGTGAAATTACAACCAGGTCAACGAGAAGAAAGTGAGCAAAAGATTAAATCACATCTTGCGCGTCGTGGTGCAACACAACCAACACAACAGCCTAATGCGGGTTCAGTTTTTAGAAACCCAGAGAATGATTTTGCTGCGCGTTTGATTGAGTCTGCTGGGCTAAAAGGGTATTGCATCGGTGGTGCATGTGTTTCGGATAAACATGCTAATTTTATTATTAATACGGGAACTGCAAACGCCAACGATATTGAAAGCCTCATTGATTATATACATCAATCAATAGTTGATGAATTTGGTATTAATTTAATTCGCGAAGTTCGAATAATAGGTAATAGATAGTGGCAAACTGCATAACTAAAAATGATGTAAAAGACTTCGGTCGTGTTGCTGTGTTAATGGGTGGCTGGTCAGCTGAACGTCCTATTTCATTGCAAAGCGGGCAATCAGTGCTTGATGCATTATTACGTCAGGGTATCAATGCTTTTGGTATCGATGTTACTAAAGAAACTATTTTAGATGATTTAAAAAATGAAAAAATTAATCGAGCATTTATTGCTTTGCATGGAAAGGGTGGTGAAGACGGTGTTATTCAATCGCTACTTGAGATTTTAGATATTCCTTATACTGGAAGTGGTGTGGCTGCTTCTGCAATCGCGATGGATAAATTACGTACCAAGCTGTTACTCGAAGGTGCGGGTTTACCGACACCATTATTTGTTGTGATGGATTCGTTGTCAGATGGTGACAGCATTGCAGCAACGTTAGGCTTTCCTCTAATCGTTAAACCAACTCTGGAAGGTTCTAGTCTAGGGATGGCCCGAGTTGAATCAGTAGAAGAATTAAATACCGCTTATACCAATGCGAAAGACTATGCTGGTGAAGTATTAATAGAACAATGGATTACGGGTGCAGAATATACAGTTGCTATTTTGGGACAAGATGTATTGCCTGTCATTCAACTTAAAACATCACATTCTTTTTATGATTATAGTGCAAAATATCAATCAAATGATACTGAGTACTTATGTCCTTGTGGATTGTTGAAAGAAGAAGAAGGTCATTTACAACGACTTGCATTGTCTGCTTTTAATAAAGTTGGAGCTTCCGGTTGGGGACGTGTTGATTTGATGTGCGACGCAAATAATAAACCTTGGATAATAGAAATTAATACTGTTCCGGGAATGACGGATCATAGTCTTGTACCCATGGCGGCAAAAGAACATGGTTTAAATTTTGATGAGCTAGTGTCTGCGATTTTGAAGCAAACGTTAGAAAATTCGAGTTTGCATTCAATCGATAATTCGATGAGGCCATTAAGTGTTTAAACGTAATCAACAAGCAGTAAGTGCTTCTGAGCCGAGTATCTTTATCGGAATGTTTAAGTGGTTTCGTTTAACTTTAATGTTAGCTGTGTTTGTTTCGGTTTGTGTATGGAGCTATTTGAAAGTAAATGATCCTGCAACATTACCTATAACCAAAGTGAGAGCGTTGGGTGATTTCAGTTATGTTACTGAGGAAATGCTCCATTTAGCACTCACAAATGGTGTTGAGAAATCTAAAGAAAATAAAGGTTTAAGTATTTTTGAAAATAAAGGCTTTTTTAATATTGATGTGGATGTAATTAAAAGTCGAATTGAAAATATGGCCTGGGTTAAGCAAGCAT
>Ga0316209_1001617_pt1 | contig 22048 bp, 13 predicted proteins | sample 6monopyrite_MG_FD_204945 | JGI IMG/M metagenome (GOLD analysis project Ga0316209, IMG submission 204945) | Microbial mat bacterial communities from mineral coupon in-situ incubated in ocean water Damariscotta River, Maine, United States -... | ecosystem: Environmental > Aquatic > Marine >...
ACATCTTGGTAATCGAATAACAAAAATTGCGCCTTGACCGGGGCATCCCTGAGCAGTGATCGTTCCAGAATTTGCTTCAATAAGTGTTTTGCAAATCGCCAGACCAATTCCCATTCCTCCTTTTTTGGTCGAATAAAACGGTTTGAAAATATTTTGGGCATCACTTTGTAAGAACCCCGCCCCGTTATCTTCGATTGAAATAACTCCATCACCTGCTTCTGTTGCTGTTTTAATTGTAATAACAGGACTACGGGTACTGGCAGTTGATAAAGCTTCGAATGCATTATTGATTATGTTTTGAATGACGTGAACCATTTGGGCTCGATCAACACGAACCCAGGCATCATCGCCCTCGTTCAAGCGATTCAAATGAATATTTCTATGGCGAATATCTGAATAGGCAACTTCCAACACATTTTCGACAATCTTCCCAATTGTCTGGAGAGAATATTCTCCCTCAGCTTCGTGAATATAAGAACGAATCCCTCTCAATACGCTTGTTGCTACTTTTGAAGACTGTTCAATTTTCTGCAAATAGTTGGCAGCCGTCGTGTGATAATTCCCGCGGTCTGGCATGATCAGTAAATGTCTTGCTGCAGCCGCATAGTTACAAATGGCGGTGACCGGCTGAGTAATATCATGAGCAAGACTGGCTGCAATTTCGCCCACTGCTGAAAGTCGAGTGATTTGCAGAAGTTCTTTTTGCAAATCTGCAATTCGGTCAGCCGTCTCTTTAGAACTCGTAATATCCAGGTCGGTCCCAATCGCAATCCGCTCAGAATCGTTATTCGAAATGTAACTTCCCTGTGTTGCAATCCAAACCCAATGCCCTTTCGCGTGCTTCATTCTCTTCTCGATAAAGAGTTGATCAGTCTCTCCTCTGATAAATTCTTCATAACGCAACTTGGTCTGCTGCACGTCATCGGGATGAATGTGATCCATCCATTCTGCGATGCTGTTAAAAACCTGTTGTGGATATCCAAGAATCCGAGAAAGATTTCCATCATCGTGAACATTATTCCTGAGAAGATTCCATTCCCAGACCGATATTTTCGCATTCCTGGTTGCCAGATGATACCGCCTCTGGCTCTCTTCCAATGATTTTTGAATGTGAAAGCGAGCAGTGGTATCATGCACTAAAAAGACGATCGCACTCTGGTTCCCTCCATAAGCAACCTGGGAACTGGAAACAAGAATATTCTTCCTCTCGCCATGCTTGTTAATAAATTCAAACTCTTCCTCTTCTAATTGATCTCCCTCGATCAATTGACCAATGCGGTCCAACGTGAATTGGCGTCCCAGCTTGTGGCTGACCATGCGACCAAGCCAATCGGTCTGATTAATTTCCTCTAATGAATACCCAGTTAATTCTTTGAGTTGATCGTTCCAAATGGTAAACCGTAAATACGGTTCTTTATGGCTCGCAATACAAACACCAATTCCTTCAGTCGCTGTCCGAATCACTGCTTGCTGAAAAGAATTGGCTTGCTTCAGTTGAGATTCAACTTCTTTCAAGTCGGTAATATCGTGAGTGATTCCACATAAGCCAATCACGCTTCCTGCAGCGTTTCGCACTGGAGAATTGATACCCCGATAGGACTTGATGCAATCGTGGAGTTCAATTTTTTTCTCCTCTCGAACGGTTTCCCCTTGAAGAACTCTTTGTTCAACGGTCGTCTTGCGATTGCCATCATGCTGTTGCTGTAACAGTTCTTTGTCAGTTTTTCCTAAAATTTCTTCCCGGGATTTACCAAGTAATTTGCAAAAAGCATCGTTAATCAAACAGTATTTCAATGAGCGATCTTTAGCGAAGACTGAATCTGGAATGGAAGAGATAATCGTATACAACGCAGCACTTTCGGTCTCTTTTTGCTTTTTCAAAATCAAACGGGAAAGTTCACTCACCGTTCTTTGCAGAATCGTTGAAATCTGGTCAGGCTCATCTTGTTCATGGTTCAACGAAATACGAGCAAGCACTGATTCAAGCTTTTCAGGAATCCCTCGAAACAAGAAATAAGATTCGTGAGGCCACTCGCCTGTCTGGGACAGGCAAAGTTTTGCTTCAACGAGTTCTTTGCAGTTTGTGTTTTTGTCAAAATTATTTTTGGAATTTTCTTGAGCAGTATCGGATACAATGCTATCAACCTGCTCGCAGTTTCCTGGAAAAACGGAAGGATCATTTTCTTGAAATCGATTTAATTTCAAATTATGATTGGAGCTTTGATCACTCGAACTTTGATCACTCGAACAAGGGGGGCGAACCCACTTCGCGACAGCATGATCGCTATCATCCTGAGGGGAATTATCAAAGAAATTACTATTCAGGAAAGCCGAAATGAGCGAAACTTCTTCTGCCTCGAAATGGTTTCCGAGCCACTCGCAGGCTGAATTTAAGAAAGCCTGCTCAATCCTTGTACAAAGCAATAAGAACTGCTCTGATGCACTATTGTCGAAGAGTTGAGCGATGTGACGTTGGCCCATAGAACGGTTTACTTTCACTCAGAATGAATGTCAGTTTGCTTATATGTAGTTGAGACAGCGTTAAATGTCAATACTATCACTTATATATTTTTCTGACAATGTACGCGTATCTCTCGAACACGAACGACGCTGGAATTGAACTCCAAGTGGTACTTTTGGTATTATCAAGTTATAATACGATATCTTTCTCATTTATATTTAGTCCTGCTGGAAACAGAATTCCAATGAACGATTCTACTTCACACCATTCCCCCAATTACCTGGCAATTTTTGGCATTTTGTGTTTGTTGACTGCGGTTTCTGTCGTTGCAGACCTCGTTTCTATGCCCAGCCTGGAGGTGCTGATCGTCGCTGTTGTACTGCTTGTCGCAACAGCCAAAGCTGCTTTTGTGATGCTGTTTTTTATGCACCTGAAGTTTGAACGCAAGTGGAAATATGCCATCCTGATGCCTACAATCATTCTGGCGATTGGCTTGTTGATGGTGCTGATTCCCGATATTTCTATTCACTATTACGATTTGGACATCCCTCAAATCCCTTAAATGAGTGATTTCGAGTTGTGTCAGAACCTCTACGAATTCCCTGCAAATGACTTCAGAAGATGCTGACTCTGGCGAAAAAATTCGCCCTTCAAAAGTGATGAGCCGCACGATTAGCGGTATCCTCTGGCTGCTTGTTGCCGTTTCCCTGCTGGTGGTGATGAAAACCAGACCTGCCAATAAGAATAATAATCGCAATGACAGTAACAATGCAGGCAGCAAGGCATCGCAGGTCAACGAACTGGTCAAGACCAAACCGCTTGTTATCGAGCAGAAAGAAGTCAAACTTGTTCCCCGCAAAGTAACAGAATTTTCTTTGACCGAGCGCAGCGGCAAGACGATCACTAATAAAGATTTGCTTGGCAAGCCGTGGTGTGTCAACTTTATCTTTACCAGTTGCACGATGACTTGCCCCACCAACACCAAAGCGATGATGGAGTTGAGCCACGCCTGCAAAGATCTGGACGTTGAATTTGTCACCATTACGGTCGATCCTGAACGGGATACGCCTGAGCGGTTGAAACAATACGCAGAAATCTATCAAGCTGATCCCGAAAAGTGGTTGTTTCTGACTGGCAAACAAGAAGAAATATTCGATCTGATCCGCAACAGTTTTTTGCAAATTGTTGAAGAACGCAAAGGAAAGAGCCGTCTGTTTGGGATGGAATTTGCCCATTCAGATCGTGTGATGCAAATTGACGCGAACGGCATGGTCGTCGGGCAGTATCTGTTAACTGATCCGAAAGAGATGGTCATTTTAAGACGTGTCCTCGCAGGCAAAATGGAAATCCCGGAAGAGAATCGGTTTCTTGTTCCGGAAAATCTTCCGAATCCATCAATATCGAATAGCAAAACTCCAGAAGAAAAACCAGAAGCTGAAGAGAAAACAGACAGCGACGAAACGACAGAAACTCCTGCTGATAAGATAAAGGAGAACAAGAAAAATGTTGTAGCTCCCGATTGGCTTTTACGTTTGCCTGCGTTGAACGCGATCCTCAATGGCTGTGCCTTAATTCTGCTGGTTGTTGGATACCGGTTAATTCGTCAGGGGAACCGCGAAGCTCATAAAAAAACAATGCTGCTCGCGTTTGCCGTTTCGGTCGCGTTTCTGGGAAGTTACTTAACTTATCACTGGGGTCTGCATCATTACACAGGGGCTTCTTCGCGAAAGTTCCCGGAGATCGGCTTCCTGCGGCAGGTTTATCTTTCCATTCTTTTCAGTCACATTATCCTGGCGGCGTTGGTCCCGTTTCTTTCGGTCGTTACGATTTATCTGGGATTAAAGGAGAAGTGGGAAAAACATCGCACATTGGCACAAGTTACCTTCCCAATCTGGTTGTATGTTTCCGCGACTGGTGTCATAATTTATGTGATGCTGTACCATATGGCTGGTGCTTGAAAAATATTTGTAGGGTCCGCTATAGCGGACCACGCTGGGGATTTGACACCCCTGTTTCATGCGATGGTCCGCGGGTAACGGACCCTACGAGATTGGATTTTTTTTATGATCAAAACAATAAAACTACTTTTACTTCTAACTTCGATTTTTTGTTTCTCATTGAGTGCAGGTGCCTCTACGGTCCAAGCCTGTCCGATGTGCAAAATTGCCGCCGAGGATGCCGGGAATGATCGACAGCCGCAGGCTTACATGGCGAGCATTCTCACAATGCTTTCCATGCCCGCGGCTCTGTTTACTGTTCTTGGAGTTTCACTCTATCGCATCTCCTCCAAAGAACAGCAGATTGCAGACGAACTGAATAAAAAAGCGACGAAGTAGGGTCTGCCGTGCGGACCCTACGAATATTCTATTTCACACTGCTTTTGATTGAAACTACTATGGCTGAAGATATTTCTAAATTAAATTTTGCGACTCGTGCTGTTCATACCGGGGTGAATAAGGACTCTCTGTTTAACAGTTGCACAACGCCGATTTATACCTCATCGACCTATTACTGGAACGATCTGGAAACGAACTCCGGCTACGATTACACACGTTCTGCGAACCCGACACGCACCGCGCTCGAAGAAAATATTTCAGCCCTTGAAGGAGGTGTTGGCGCCCAGGCAACCGCAACGGGCATGGCTGCCATCACCGCAGCGATGCACCTGTTTTCGCCTCACGATCACATTATCGCAGGCAACGATATTTACGGCGGCACGTATCGTTTATTTGCAGATGTCTTTACAAAAATGGGGCTGGAATTTTCTTTTGTCGATATGAGTGATCCACAAAATGTGAAGGATGCGATCAAGCCGAATACCAAGTGCATCTGGATTGAAACACCCAGTAATCCGCTGCTCAATTTGGTTGATATCGCAGCCATGACGGAAATCGCAAAACAGGCTGACATACTGACGATTGCAGATAACACTTTTCTTTCGCCTTACCTTCAACGCCCGTTTGAATATGGCGTTGATATTATTGTTCATTCGACCACAAAATATCTCAACGGTCATTCCGATGTCGTCGGCGGCTGCGTTGTTTCGCGCACCGAAGAACTGGCAGCGAAAGTTGCTTACACGGTTAATGCACTTGGACTCGCTTGCGCTCCGTTCGATGCCTTTCTGGTTTTGCGAGGTGTCAAAACTCTCGCTCCACGCATGGAAGCCCATCAGCGAGGAGCCGAAGCATTGGCGACAATGCTGGATGAACATTCCCATGTCGAAAAAGTTTATTATCCCGGTCTGGAATCGCATCCGCATCATGAGTTGGCAAAGAAACAGCAAAGCGGTTTCGGCGGCATGTTAAGTTTCGATATTAAAGCAGGCCGACCGGCTGCTGAAAAGCTGTTCGCAAAAATCCAACTCTTCCAATTGGCAGAATCACTCGGCGGTATCGAATCGCTGATTGAATACCCAGAAACAATGTCCCATGCTTCGATGACATTAGAAGCCCGCCGCGAAGCCGGCATTTCCGAAAACACAATCCGCGTTTCGGTAGGCATCGAAGCCCCGGAAGATTTGGTGGCTGATATGAAACAGGCACTCGAAGAGTGAATTGAATGTGAAGTGGTGGTAAGTCATAAAAGCAGAGCAGATGCCAGAATTAATTTTTCTTATCGAATAAGCTCCTGAGGAGGGGTATACTGCCCGTGCATTGGGGGAATCAATTTTCACCGAAGCAGATTCGCTTGACGAACTTCGCACCAATATTCGTGAAGCTGTTACTTGCCACTTCGATGAAGGATCTGGACCACGTTTGATTCGCCTGCACTTTGTAAGGGAAGAGGTACTCGTGCCGTGAAGCTTCCCAGAAATTTATCCGCAGCGAAGTTAATAAGGGAATCATCTCGTGCAATTTGCAAAAAAGTCTCATCGTTCTTACCAGAGCAATTTAACGAAAAAGCACCCAGCGACTTCATCAATCATCCAATTTACGGCCGTTTGCGTAGTCTTGCTGGCGTCTCTTCCCGCGGCCTTACTTGCTCAATCAATTAATTTTGATCAGCAAATCGCACCGATCTTTGTTTCGCATTGCCTGGAGTGTCACAGCGGAACCGAACCTGAAGGGGGACTTTCTTTAGGTGAGGTGAAACTTGCGATGAACGGGGGCGATAGTGGCAAGGCGATTGTTGCCAACGATGCCGCGGGGTCTTTTTTGTGGGAACAGGTCAGCGATGACGAAATGCCTCCCAAGCATCCGTTGAGCAAACAGGAAAAAGCGATTCTCAAAAAGTGGATTGATGAAGGAGCCAAGTGGGGGAAAAGTCCACTTGATCCGTTTTCGATCAGCACTTCCACAAGAGCCGGTCGCGACTGGTGGTCGCTCAAACCGTTGCAGAACATCCAGCCGCCCGAAGTGAAGGGATCGGATTGGGGAAGTAACCAGATCGATGCCTTTATCTTGCATCGCTTGCGAAAAAATGGTTTGCAGCCCTCGCCGCAGGCTGATCCGCGAACGCTTATTCGGCGACTTTATTTTGATTTAACCGGACTGCCTCCCACACCCGAAGATGTTATTTTATTTCTTGCTGCTCCTTCTGAAAAAAGGTATCAGCAAATGGTCGAAAGATTATTGGCTTCAAAACATTACGGCGAACGATGGGGCAGGCATTGGCTCGATGTAGTTCGATTTGGAGAAAGTGATGGGTTTGAGCGAAACTTTCTTCGCGAAAATGCCTGGCCTTATCGTGACTGGATCATCGATGCGTTGAATGATGATCTACCTTACGATCAATTCGTGCGCATGCAATTGATTGGAGATCAACTGACCGGCGGGGTTGAAGGGGCATCTGCGACCGGTTTCTGGGTCGCGGGAGTGCATAACACGACCGTGGGCGGCAGCGAACGAATGAAGCAGCTCGCCCGTCAGGATGAAATTGAAGAAGTGCTCGCGACTCTCGGGCAGACCTTTCTGGGCCTAACAGTTAATTGTGCCCGCTGTCACGATCATAAATACGATCCGATTTCACAAAAAGAATACTATCAACTCGCCTCCTCAATTTCCGGGCTGGGTTATGGCGAGCGTGTTGAGCAATCCCCCGGCTTTCAAAGAACATTAACCAGCCTCAAAAGGCATTTGTCACAGTTACAGCAAGAGTTATCTGTGATTGACGCACAAGCTCGACGAGAGATTTTAGAGGCGCGGACCCAAAAGCAGATTGCAATTTCCAAACCACCTGCTGCGATCGCGCGCTGGGAGTTTGATGGCAGCTTTGTTGATTCCATCGGTAACCTGCACGGCAAAGCGATTGGTAATGCGAAAATCGAAAACGGTGCGTTAATTCTTGATGGCAACAGTTTTGTCGAAACTCCACCTGTTCCGCAGGACATTGCCGAGAAAACTTTGGAAGCGTGGGTGCAGTTAGATGACCTGGATCAACGCGGCGGAGCAGCGATTTCAATTGGGACTCGAGCCGGCGATGTTTTCGATGCGATTGTGTTTGGCGAACAGACACCGAAACATTGGATGCCGGGCAGTAACGGTTTTGTTCGTACCGATTCGTTTGGGGGTACCGCAGAAGAAGAGGCGATAAATAAACCAGTGCATGTTGCAATCGTCTACCAAAAAGAGGGGACGATTATCGGTTATCGAAACGGCGTTGCTTACGGTCAGCCGATTCGTAAGTCGCCACTTTTTAATTACAAAGCGGGAGAGACCGAAATACTATTCGGGTTACGACACAAGCCGCCTGGTGGGAATCGTTTTTTGAAAGCGAAGATTCATCGAGCCGCATTTTACGACCGAGCATTATTGCCTGAAGAAATTGCAGCCTCAGCAGGGGAATCGGCAAAATATGTTTCAGAAAAACAAATTGTCGAATCGCTTGATCGCAAACAGCGAGAGCGAAGAGACGCATTGAAGTCTCACATCGAAATGTTGACAGCCTCCAGAGACAAAGTTGCCAAGCTGGCGAACCGGCGTATTTATACGTTGACAGCAGGTAAGGGAAAGAAGACGAATGTTTTTTTACGTGGTGATCCCGATAACGTAGGCGAATTGGTTTCCCCCGCTGCGCTGACTGCGATCAAAAGGCTTCGTTCTGATTTCGGTTTGACCCCCGATGCACCGGAAAGAATTCGTCGTCGTAAATTGGCCGAGTGGATCACACATCACGAGAACCCGTTGTTTGCCCGTGTGATGGTGAATCGGATTTGGCATTATCATTTTGGTGTGGGGATTGTCGATACCCCAAACGATTTCGGTTTCAACGGCGGGCGTCCCAGTCATCCGGAGTTACTCGAATATCTGGCGTGGCAGTTTCGTAAAAATGGTTACCGGATGAAACCAATACATCGGCTGATCGTCAATTCCAGCACGTATCGCCAGGCGGCATTCGGTTTATCGAAAACGGTACGACAAAAAGCAGAATTGAAAGATACCAGTAACCGTTTATTATGGCGGGGAAACGTAAGGCGACTGGAAGCGGAATCGTTGCGTGATGCGATCCTGGCGGTTTCAGGAAAATTGAACAACGAAATGGGCGGGCCGAGCTTTAAAGATGTTTCGGTGATATTGAACAAAGGGACAACCTATTACGAACCGATTGATGTCGATGGTCCGCAGTTCTGGCGGCGAACGGTTTATCGCTTCAATCCACGTGGTGGGCGTAGCGCATTGCTGGATACTTTCGACTGCCCCGATTCTTCGACGACAACACCACGGCGTTCAGTCACGACAACACCACTTCAATCGTTAAGTTTGATGAACAACTCATTCGTGTTGCGGATGGCGGATTATTTTGCAAAGCGGATCGAAGCGAAGGCTGGTGAAGATGTAACGGCACAGGCCATCTACGCCTGGCAACTGGCGATTGCACGAAAACCGAATGAAAAAGAACTAGAGCTTTCCAGAAAACTGGTCTCGAAACATGGCTTGCCGGCGCTTTGCCGGGGACTGTTTAATTTCAATGAATTTGTAATGATCGAATAACATGATGAATAATCCCATCACGCCGACACGTCGCGATTTTTTCCATTGGGGAATGAATGGACTGGCTGCGACTGCGTTTGTTTCTTTATTGAACCAGGAAACAACCGCGGCACCAAAAGATGCCAGGACGATCGCACCGAAAGCAAAACGGGCAATTCATATTTGCCTGGTTGGCGGGATGAGCCATGTTGATTCGTTCGATTACAAGCCTGAATTAAAAAAGCTCAACGGTAAGTCGCTCAAGACGGATGAAGAGGTTGACCTTTTCTTCGGACAGATGGGCCTATTACGCAAAGAAGACTGGGAATTCAAACCGCGCGGAATGAGCGGCTTGATGATCTCCGATATGTTTCCGCACATTGCAGAAATGGCGGATGAATTGACGATACTGCGATCAATGGAATCGAAATCGGCCAATCATACTCCCGCCCTGTTTCTTGCCAACAGCGGTTTTGAATTCAATGGCTTTCCTTCGATGGGAAGCTGGATTTCTTACGGGATGGGTTTGGAGAATGAATCGCTGCCCGCTTATGTAGTGTTGAATGATGAACGCGGGGCGCCCAATACGGGAGAATCGACGTGGAGCAGTGCGTTTTTGCCTTCGAATCACCAGGGCGTTGTTTTGCGTAACAGTAAGCAACCTGTGCGAGATCTGTTTCCCGCCTCCAAACTCGCTGAGGGAACCGATGAAGCGACCCGGCAGTTTATTCGTTCGATCAATCAACAGCATCTTCATCGTACGAGAGCTGATGCAGCGTTAGCAGATCGGCTGAAAAGTTACGAACTGGCTGCAAAAATGCAGACATCTATCCCCGAAGTCAGTAGCTTTGCGAAAGAGTCGGCAGCCACGCAAAAGATGTACGGCATTGACGAGAAACAAACCGCAGACATGGGACGACGCTGTTTGCTCGGTCGCCGGCTGTTGGAAAAAGGTGTTCGCTTCATTCAACTTTTTTCTGGAGGGCCGGTCGCAGGTAACCCACGCGCTAGTTGGGATGCTCATGAAAATGTCAAAGAAAATCATACGATTGAAGCGGGTCGCATCGATAAACCGGTTGCCGCGTTATTACGGGATTTGAAACAGCGGGGCATGCTGGAGGATACGCTGGTATTGTTCACGACAGAATTCGGACGCACGCCGTTTGCCCAATCGGCAGCGGATAAAGTTGGGCCCGGTCGAGATCATAATCGTTACGGTTTTAGTTGCTGGATGGCAGGGGCCGGTTTGAAGCCGGGGATCGCGTTTGGCAATACCGACGAAATCGGCTGGAAGGCAGTCGAACGCCCGATCCCCTGGCACGATTTTCATGCGACTGTATTGCATTTATTTGGCATCAATCACGAACGCCTCACCTATTACCATAACGGCATTCAACGCCGTTTAACGAACGTGCATGGCGATATTCTCAAAGAAATTCTTGCGTAGATACCGGGACTCATCTGAAATGCCTCTCCTTGCAAAACAAGTGCTGACTGTTACGATTACGATTTGCCTATTTCGTTTCGCTTCAGGTCAATATTATGAACGCAGATTTTGATCCCATCTCTTCACTGATTTCGGCAATAGAACAAAGCCCGAATAACGTACCGTTACGCCAGTCTCTTGCGGAGCTATTTCTTTCGCGTGGACAACTGGAAGAAGCGGAAACTACTTTCAGGAAGGCGTTGGCGCTGGATACAGGCAACCAGGAAGTTAAACTCGGTTTGGCTCGCTGTTATCTTCAACAAAGTAAAGACAGCCATGCGTTAGTCATTGTCGAAGCGATGATCAAACAGTCAAACGCGCCTGCGATGGCGCATCTTCTTTATTCTCGGTTGATGTGGCGAACCGGCGATGTCGGTCGAGCGGTTGCTAATTACAAAGCTGCGATAGAAGAAGAGCCGGATCTTGCTGATGAAGAATATGCGGAACGTCTCGGGATTACTGCCGAGGTTGATTACGAAAGCGAATCGGAAATTGTCGATGGACAGATGCGGGCAGGCTGGAATCCTCCTGAAGATTCACCCGAAATCGAAATTGAAAGACCGGACTCTGCCTTCAAAGATGTAGGCGGCATGGAAACTGTCAAAGAGGAAATTCGGCTGAAGATCATCTACCCGCTCGAGCATGCAGAAATGTATGCTGCTTATGGAAAAAAAGTGGGCGGTGGCATTTTGATGTACGGACCACCGGGTTGTGGTAAAACACATCTTGCTCGCGCAACCGCAGGGGAAATTAAAGCAAACTTTCTGAATATTGGCATTAGTGATGTTCTCGATATGTGGATCGGCAACAGCGAACGAAATCTGCACGACTTATTCGAATCGGCTCGGCGAAATAAACCGTGTGTTTTATTTTTCGACGAAGTTGATGCGCTCGGTTCGCGGCGTTCCGATATGCAAAAAAGTGGCGGTCGGCATCTGATCAATCAGTTTCTTTCAGAGTTGGATGGTGTTGAATCGAACAACGATGGACTCCTTGTTCTGGCGGCAACCAACGCGCCCTGGCACATGGATCCTGCCTTCAGGCGACCGGGGCGATTTGATCGCATCCTGTTTATTCCGCCGCCCGATAAAGAAGCTCGGGCAGAAATTCTGCGATTGGAATGCCGAAAGAAACCAGTCGCAGATCTCGATTATGATTATCTCGCAAAATTATCGGAGGGGTATTCCGGGGCAGATATTAAAGCTGTTGTCGATCTGGCTGTTGAAAGTAAGCTACAGGAAGCGATGAAAGCGGGAGAATTAAAGCCGCTTGCCACAAAAGATTTGAAAGCAGCCATCAAAAAACATCGACCGACCATTAAAGAGTGGTTCAGCACTGCAAAGAATCACGCGATGTATGCCAACGAAGGCGGCATCTACGACGACATTCTCAAGCATTTCAAAATGTAACGTTTGCTTCTTCAGAAAACCGAATCGCCCTTTGTGATCAGAGTCCCAATCACGCCTGTTACGGTGCAAGTTCTTCCCATAGTTTTGCACTGGCGAGTGTGCCGCGGTAGAAGTTTTCCAGAAGAAAATGTTCGTTGGGACTGTGCAGGTTGTCGCTGTTTAATCCCCAACCGAGCAGTAGCGTTTCGATGCCGAATATTTCCTGGAATGTCGCAACAACCGGAATCGAGCCCCCCTCACGAATAAAGACGGGTTCGGTCCCAAACGCATGAAAAATCGCCTGGCTGGCGGCTTGGAAATACGGTCCGGATGTATTGAAGAAGAGTCCTTCACATCCATGGAAATCGGCGAATTCCATCGTGACACTAGCCGGGCAGATGCTTTCAAGCTGCGATTTGAGAGCAGCCGTAAGCTGGGCAGCATTCTGATTGGGTACCAATCGGCAGGTAATTTTTGCAGTCGCGGTTGAGGGGATAATTGTTTTGGGGCCTTCGCCGCTGTAGCCACCGAAGATGCCATTGACATCGAACGTTGGCCTGGCCCAGCGGCGTTCGGTTGTCGAATAACCTGCTTCTCCCTGCACAGCGTTTATCCCTAAATCGTTCATGAATTCTGCTTCATTGAACGGAAGCTGCGCGAACTGTTTCTTTTCTTCATCGCTCAATTCAAGAACATCATCATAGAAGCCAGGGATGAGAACTTTTCCGTGATCATCTTGCAGACTGCCGAGCATTTTCGTCAAAATGTTGATCGGGTTGGCGACCGCCCCGCCGAATACGCCGCTGTGCAGATCTCTGTTCGGACCGGTCAATGTGACTTCACATGCCAAAATTCCACGCAAGCCATAAGTGATCGCAGGCAAGTCGGGAGCATACATGCTGGTATCACTGACCACTGCGATATCACAAGCGTATTCCTCTTTTTTATCTGCCAGGAATAGATCCAGATTGTTACTGCCAACTTCCTCTTCTCCTTCAATAACGAAGATGACATTGACTGGAAGTTTTCCCGTTGTTTTCAACCAGGCTTCAACAGAAAGCACGTGCGTGAGCATTTGCCCTTTATCATCGGTAGCGCCGCGAGCATAGATTTTCCCATCGCGTACTTCCGGTTCAAAAGGGGGAGAGGTCCACAATTCAAGCGGATCGGGCGGCTGCACATCGTAATGTCCATAAACAAGAACGGTCGGTGCCCCTTCCGCCCCGCGCCACTCGCCGGTGACAATGGGATGGCCTGCGGTGGGATGAATTTCTGTTTTCAAACCGGCTGCATCAAGACGATCCCGGACAAATTCGGCCGTCTGTTTCATTACTTCCAGACAATTTGAATCTGCACTGACACTCTCGAAACGCAAAAATTGTTTCAGGTCTTCAAGTGATTGATCCCGGCGATCCTTCAGAAAACTTTTGATCATAGAAAACATAAAAAATTAATCTCCAGCCTGTTGTGAATCTCTATTGATTTAAAAATATTCTTATTGAGCGGGGGGGAAACATTCCTGTCTGCCTGTAATACAGCATACTCTTACGAGACAGACAGGAATGTCTGTACTCCTCTTGAATATATTGCGGTTTCCTGTGGTGAATTCTGGAAAGACTTGCTTGGTATCGCTCGAACAATTACTGTCTGGTTTCATCTGTTTTTTTGGCCTTCAGCCAAGGAAATGGAATATCAAGGATACGGCAGTTATTATTCGAATGCCACTTAACGATTAATGGTTAAACAAAAACTCTTTCGTACTCATAATCGCCCAGAAGACGTCTTCGACCACTGCCTGTTCGTCGCCTGTGCCAACATCGGGAAGCATTTTGAGAAGTTGCTCCCGTTCCCTGGTGGTCGGAAATCGTGAGACCGAACAGAGATAAATCTGATCGATCAAAGTTGCATCCGACATCCCCTGTTTTCGCAATTTGACCAACTGACTGGCTCGACTTTTCTTATCACTTAGTTTGTCGTTAATTGTTTTTCCGTTAGAAATATGCAGCACCTGCACGGTGCTTGGTTCGTTCGAACGTTCACATTCGCAAACGATATTTCTCGGGTTTCGACCAAACGAAGAAAGAAAATAATTTTCAACTGCGGAATCGTAAAGTTGAACCGCGCGGGTGCCTACGGGGTAGAAGTCTGTCTTTTGTCGATCTGCACCGGGATAGCCGATAAATTCAAACTTTGTGGGTACTTGCGATACTTGCACAATCGCATCGTGTAAAACTTCCGCCATCATTCGTTTGGGATAATATCGCGAATAGAAACGTTTCTCATTCGCATTGCCCGGAAGTGGTTTGCTGGTACGTTGATACGCATTTGAACGCAGTATCTCCCTCATCAATTCTTTCAAATCAAATTTCTGTTTAACCAGATGATCCGCACAAGCCTGTAGCAATTCCTCATTAGTAGCGGGGTTGGAAACTCGCATGTCATCAACAGCTTCGACCAATCCAACGCCGAAATATTTCGCCCAGATGCGATTGGCAATCGAGCGGGCAAAGTACGGATTTTCCGGTGAGGTAAGCCAGTTTGCTAGCGCCACTCGCCGGTCAGTCGGGTCTTCCAACGCCAGTGGTTTTTGATCCAACGCAGCAGGGGGTTGTGGTTTACCGGTTCGTGGTTGAACAATATCACCCACTTCTGAAACATACAACGTACGCAATCCGTCGCCGTTTCGTGTTTCGCCTCCCCAGCCTTTCGCTTTAACGCGTGCGAATAAGTTCGCCATCCCGTAGTATTGATCGTTCGTCCATTTTTCCAGCGGATGATTGTGACATTTCGCACAACCAATCGAAAGCCCCAGAAACGCCTGACAGACATTTTCGGTCATATCTTCCGGCGTCTGGTGAAGGGCATAAAAGTTGGTCGCACCGTTTTCGTAACTGTTTCCCGTTGCGGTCACAATTTCTCTCACCATCTTGTCCCAGGGCGTATTCTTCTTCAGATGACCATGCAGCCAATCGTAATACGCTTTGACAGCCTTGGGACGAAGCAGCGTGCCGTTGATCATCATGACATCGGAAAACTGATAGCTCCAGTAATCAACAAAATCGTTGCTGGCTAAAAGCTGATCGATCAGCAGGTCTCGCTTTTCTTTTCGCGAGTCTGTCAAAAATTGTCGAACTTCCGATTCCTCGGGCAATCGACCAACGGTATCGATATATACGCGACGCACAAAAACCTGATCGGAACAGGCACCCGAAGCTGGCAGGTTGAGTCGTTTCAATTGATGATCGATCATTTCATCAATAAAGCCACGCGGCTTGCGAGTTTCGATCAACTTCGCCGATTCTTTTCCCGGATCAATCACCGGATAAGGAACCGTGATGCGGGCAATGGCTATCTGGCTGGAATACCACGCCATAATCGCCCCTTCTCCCGAACCGATAACCGTTACCTTGCCCGCCTCATCAACCGTGCAAACAGCTTCATTTGTGGAAGTCCACTTCACCTGCTTGGTTGCATCAAGCAGGTGAGAATCGGAAAAGTGAGCCTGCACAACCATCTGCTGTGTTTTGCCTTTTTGTTGAATCGAACGTTTGGGGAAAATACTGATCGAATTCACATCCGGATCGTTAGCTTGCGGTCCGACTGCTCCTGAAGAAATCCAGCGGGCGAGAAGTCGGTATTCGGGCGAATCCGTTTCAAACCGAATCCCTCCTTTATGAGGCATCCCGCCAGAAGGTTTCGCAAGAACAAGACTGCGACCCGGATCAGCAAATTCAACCCGCCTGCCTCGATCCTGCTTCAACATGTTAAAGTAATCTGCATCCGGGTCGTAACCAAGCAGCGATAATCGAAAGCCTCCCTTCCCCGCGAGCGCCCCGTGGCAAGCCCCGGAATTACAACCTGTTTTACTAAGAATAGGTAGCACATCGTGACGAAATGAAAGAGGCGATTGCTTATTGAAACCAACCACTTTCACGACAAGTGTTGCCGTCTCTTTTCCGACTTGGACAACAATTTTTGTTTCGCCATTCGATTTCGGCGTGAGTAAACCGCTGGCAGAAACTTCCACAATGTTCGGCTTTTCCGATTTCCACTGAACGCCATCAATAATTTGCGAACCGGTCTCTTTCCCTTTTTCGTGAGAGACAACTTTTTGAATCAGCAACTGCTGGGAAGCTACCGGTCCATGAAGTGTGACCGATGAGGGCAACAGCACAACTTGCGCCAACGAAATAGAATTCAATAGAAAGAGAAACAAGAATGTCATTGTAAAAATTTTTATGTGTTTCATAAGGAATGCCATTCTGCTGGTAGGGGCGTTGTAATAGATCAGATTAAGTTACTGATACATATAAGCAAAATACCAGTAAATTTCAATGCCCCATGACGATCACTCGCACAATCGCCTTGTGGGTTTCATCATCCAGACTCTACTTTGAATCACTGATCTTTAGGGGATCATCAATCTCCCTAAAAACAGGATACTCCCCGTTGCTTCGTCTCGAATAAGAAACAGAAACGGATGATCCGCACGAAACTCGGGCGGATTAAGTACTCCCCCGCTAAATTCACCGGTGCTGGCAGCGCCTGCAACTATCCCAGTTTCATCCACTTGGATAATTGCTTGCGTGTAGTGGTTAGATCAATTCAGAGATCACCTCGCCATGATCGATCGCAATATTCGGGCGACCGGTGTGGTCGTTGAAATAGAGTTCCGGGTTGATTCCCAACACGTGAAAGATGGTGTGATGAATATCGCCGGGACGTAGTGGGCGGGAGGCCGGTTTTTCTCCCAGACGGTTGCTGGAGCCGACAACCTGTCCCCCCTTCAATCCGCCGCCGCCGATAAGAACAGACAGCACATTCCCCCAGTGATCTCGCCCGGGCGTTCCTTTGCTCAGTGGTGGTCCGCCGTTGCCGCCGTTGTTCATTTTAGGAGTTCGTCCGAATTCACCCATCACAAGAACAAGTACGTCATCCGATAACCCGCGTTGATCCAGATCAGTAAACAACGCAGAGACCGCTTGATCCACTTTCGGAAGATATTGTTCCATGCGAGCCTGATGATCCCAATGACTATCCCAGCCCCCGAAGTGACAGGTCACAAATGTGGTACCCGCTTCCACTAACCGGCGGGCAAGCAATGTGCTTTGCCCCCAACTATTTCGACCGTATCGATCTCGCAACTCTGGCGATTCCTGTTCAATATCAAACGCAATGCGTGCCTTATCGCCCGTCACTAATTCAAACGCCTGCTGTTCAAATTCATCCAGAGCAGCAAATTCCTGGGAGACTTCTGCATATCGACGCAGGCCATCAAAATGCTTCTGCAAAGATCGCCGGTCTTCCAAGCGAGAGACCGTTAGATTCTTGGGAAGTGTCAAATTATTGACACTGAATTTAGCTGCGTTGGGATCACCGCCTGTATTGAACGGATCGTACTGATTGCCAAGATAATGCCCGCCGAAATATCCGGGACGCAAACCGACACTCATGCCGTAAGGGACAGAAACATAAGGAGGCATTCCCTTTTGACGAGCACCGACAACTTTAGTCGCGACGCTTCCGATAAACGGATACTTGCCCGCTTTCATTGCCCCGTTGACGCCGCCTCGTCCGGTGAGCATCCAATGCGCCCCGTTAAAATGATCTCCCGTGTCGTGATGAACGGAACGCAATATCGAAAACTTATCAGCCACTTTCGCCTGTAACGGGAATAGTTCGGTTATATCCATTCCGGGAACAACGGTGTTGATCGGGTTCCAGATGCCCGCATATTCGCGCGGGGCTTCCGGCTTCGGATCGTAAGTATCGTGCTGGCTTGGACCACCATCAAGCCAAAGTAGAATGACGGAAGTCTGCTTTGTCGCCCGTCCAAGCTGCCGGTTCGCTTCTTTCGCCCGCAAGATGGAAGCCAGGCTCAAGCTGCCCATGCCCGCTAGCCCAACCTGCAAAAAACTTCGACGATTCACTCCCGCACAATTTGCTTCTGATTTTCCCGCCAGAATTTTCATTGCATTCCCCTGCTCTCTGGAAACCAACAGACCGGAAAAGCCCCCCGGCTCATCTTCAATCTATTGTTTCAAAGTCTGATAAGCAAGAGAGATCTGGAAAACGGCGGTTTATCCTGGCGTAAACGGGCCGAGAAATGGAATAGTTGACCAAGAATTCGGTTATAGAATTACCATTATGCAGGTACGGCTACGGCTGATAACAAACTTGCTGAGCTGTTACTTTTCATCTTTATCAACAGCAACAGGTTTGCGAAGCGGTGGCGCCCCTGGGGCGACCGACAGGCTGGCTGGAGGATTTTTCTCGATGAAATCCTTCAACGCCTGAAGTTTAGCTTTAGAAACCGGCGGGATTTTCGTTTTGGGGAGCGGTTTAGGACTACTGTAAATGGCATTGATAATCGGCAAAATTTGCTTGTAAGTCTCTTCAACATTGGTTCGATACTTGCCCAACAGGCTACTTTTGATGCGATCAAGCAGTGCTTTGTCTTGTAAGTCGCGTTTGCGATAGGCTGTATACGTTAGGAAGACACAACTCTTCCAGTAATACTGTCTCGGTTTTCGATTAAACTGCACAGCCAGGTCGTAAGTGAAGCGAGCAATTTCGTGATTGACCAGAGGCAGATTGATTTGCCCATCCATTTTTGCCCGACCCAGTGCATTGGCTGCTGTTGCCCGAACCAGCCAGGGTTGTTGATTGTCAATCAGAATTTCACATAACGTCTGAATGATATACGGCTTTCGGCGAGCATCGTACAGGTCGTCTACCACGCCAAGCGTGGCAATACAAACCCGCTTGTACCAGGGATCTGCCTTGGGGTTATTTAGTTCTGCAACTACAGCAACACCAATTTTTTTCCGCATACTAACTTTCAAGCTGGAATCTTTACAAACTCGATAAAGGCCATTCACCGCAGCAATCTTCACCGCCTGGTGTTGTTTTGGATCTTTGATAACAGAAAGCAGAACCTCCGTTTTCCCTTCATAAGGAACAGCAGGAAGTCTTTTGGCTAAATTTGCCTGCGTCTGATTCAGTTCCCCAATCAGCAAAACGGCATTCAGTCGTACCGGTAACGGGCAGTTGAGCAATTTCTTGCATTGCCTGGTAATCTCTGCCAGCAGTAATTCAGTCGCTGCTTGAGAAGGGCGTAGAAAATTCTGCTTGACTGTTTTGCGGATATCAGGAAGAGACTTCCTTTTTTCCTCCAGGCTCATTTGTAAAACCTGGATTCTCGCAAATTCTTTGATGACATTGATATCAGCCTGAGAAAGATTGCCTTTATTCATCGCCTTTCTGAATTTTTGAGCAGAGGTCCTGAGGATGATTAAATCATCAGGGTTGATCAAATCTTTGCATTCAGATTCTGCTTTCGGTTTATCCTGAGCAGTCAATTCAGAATTATTGACCACAAACATGGCAACCCAGGCAATCAGCAAATGGAAAGACAAACACAACAAGTTTCCCCGGTGTGCGGACCCTATTTGCTGAGAACAGGCTCGTAAAGAATTACAAAGTATCGAACTCATGATGCCTAACAATATCGAGTGGGTGAAATCAGGGTGATGTAACTAAGCTCGAACGGTTGAACAAACCTGTTTCCGTAACCAGTTTTAGTATGAGAAGTATGCAGAGTAATTCCAACAGATTAACATCCGAAAGTGAAACCTGCACCCTATCCGTGCTAATTTATCTTAAACAATACCGAATGCAAGGGTTACAGAAATTGTAACGATTTACAACCCCAGAGGTGAAATCGGAAATACTTCCGCTCAAATGTACCATCAACGCATACTGTGATGAAAACGAGCAGAAATGAAAGAAGAGGTATAAATGAAAGGAGTAGTTGAAACGAACCTCAAAGAGAAATAAGAGGAATTCATAATCGTTGGATTATACGAAGCGAAGACGACCGCAGGAAAGCGAAATCCCTGTTTCGATACAGATTTCTTGAAAATTCACATCCTGGACGTCCATTCGTAACTCAATCAGTTTCCTGATATTACCAGATTCTCTAGGCAGCCTTTTTAGAAGCTGGCTTGAGTGACGATCTCATTCCTTTCTTTTCATCACTCTGCTGGTGCGTTAAACTCTGGCAATGCGTATTCAGATTCAAAATCTTCACAAAAAATATCAACGGGGCGATACCGAACTGGAAGTTCTGCGGGGGGTTTCGTGTGAATTTATAGCCGGGTCTTTCAATTTTATTCTCGGGCCATCGGGCAGCGGCAAAAGCACGCTGCTTTATCTGCTGGGAGTTCTTGATCAACCTTCTTCAGGGAAAATTCTGATCGATGATTCTGCCATCGATTCCTGGGACGAAGCGAAATGCAACGCTTACCGAAGAAACGATGTCGGCTTCATCTTTCAGAATTTTAATCTGATGTCGAACCTCTCTGCACTCGATAACGTACTCGTTCCGTTTTTGCCGCAGGGGATCGATCAATCACTCACGCAAACAGCGATGCAGTTATTGGAACGGGTTGGCTTAAAAGACCGAATCGATCATAAGCCGAATCACCTTTCCGGTGGCGAACAACAACGTGTTGCGATTGCGCGGGCGCTGCTCAAAAAACCGCAACTGATTCTCGCAGACGAACCAACCGGCGAACTCGACAGCACCTCCGGCAGAATGATTTTCAAGCTACTCCGCGAACTCGGGCAAGAACAAAACGCAACCATCATCGTTGTTACCCACGACGAACGACATATTGCCAACGAAGATGTCGTCCACCGCATTCAGGATGGTCTGTTTATTGATATTGATGTACATGGAGAAAAAGAGTAGGGTTCGTATCGCCCGTAGGGTCCGCTACCTGCGGACCAACATTAATGTTCCAGCCTACGAACCTGAAACCGCGTATCATAAGGAAGTGCCGTGATGACAGTTAAGTCCATTTTTCTGACAGGTTTTGTTGTACCCTTGCTCGTTCTTTCAACAAGTGCCTTCGCCGACAAGCAGGCTGAAGAACAGAAGTTAATGATGACAATTCAAGTTCTTGAGATAAACGATAATGGATTGCCTGATCCTGTTATAAAAGTATTAGCCGCACCAACGCTTGTTACACACAGGGGAATTCCAGTTCAATTTTTATCTGGTGGAGAGTTTAAAGTACCTGGAGATAAGGACCTTACAGGGCTTGGTCTAAATGTAAAGCTAAAGCCGGGACCAATTACACTGGAAAAAAAGGGAAACAAAACCGTAAAAACAGTACGAGTTGATCTGCGAATATCACACAGTTCGCTTCAACAATCAGAAAAAGTAGAATTTCAGATTGACTCGACTTCCTCAAGAATAATCAAAGTTTTCCAGCTCGATAAAAAAGAACGGATTCCGTATGGAAATTCAGGAAACCAGTTTATTGAACTCACCATCTCCGAATGGAAATGGGCGTCTGAAGAATAATACCCATGCGAAATTCATTACCTCCTACGACGCAGTCCCGTAGGGTCCGCTATTGCGGATCAACATTTACGCCCCAACTTATGATTGAATGCAAATTGAACCGCAGAGTTCGCGGAGAGTCGCAGAGATTATGAGGTGACGACGAAAAGTACGAAACAGACGAAAAAAGAAAAGAAAAAACTTTGTCAAATTTGTGATTCTGCAATGGGAGAGAGCTTCTTTTACATTCTCTGCGAGCCTCCGCGAACTCTGCGGTCTCTCTTTCTTGAGGCATGGCTATGTTACTCCAGAGCCTCTACGTGGGACTTGCTGATAAAGTCGTAGGTCAGGCTGTGCCTGACGAAAACAGGTCGAGTTTATACTATTAAACTCAACTTAAAATGATATAACCGGATTGACTGGAATATGTTACGACAACAAAGCAACCAG
>Ga0316209_1001618_pt1 | contig 22044 bp, 22 predicted proteins | sample 6monopyrite_MG_FD_204945 | JGI IMG/M metagenome (GOLD analysis project Ga0316209, IMG submission 204945) | Microbial mat bacterial communities from mineral coupon in-situ incubated in ocean water Damariscotta River, Maine, United States -... | ecosystem: Environmental > Aquatic > Marine >...
ATACCTGGGGGCTTCGTGCCATGTCCGAACAGCAATCATCTCTCGGCGCCACTCGCGTCGAGTCAACACCTTCCACTCATGACAGGACTGCCGCTTCAGGTGGATCCGGTCAGGAGGCAGCGCTCGCTGGCAGCCGTGCAACCGGACGCCGGCGGAGCGATCGTATCATTTCCGCGAGCGCACAAATGCAGGAAGTCGTCGATCAGGCGAGTTCGATTGCACGCTCCGACGAATTGATCGTGCTCTCCGGAGCGAGCGGCAGTGGTCGTAAGCATGTCTCGCGAGCGATCCATCAGTGGAGCCCCCGAGCCGGTGGCCCGCTGGTCGAGGTCCAACTCGCTGGAACGAGCGAGCCGGCGCAGACGCGGGAGCTCTTCGGAGACGAAGGCGCGGCCGGCGCCCTCAATCGAGCCCAGGGCGGCACGCTGCTTCTTGAGAATGCCGACCAGCTCAGCCCGAACACGTTGACCCGACTCGCGGACGCCCTGCGCGGCGCACCGGGCCGAACGCGACTTCTCGCAACCGTTGGCCTGGGTCAGGAAGGCGCGCTGGCCCCGCTCGGTGGAGAGCGCATCCAGATCGCCGGACTCGCCGACCGGACCGAAGATATTCTCCCGCTGGCCGCTCATTTCCTGGCGGAGTTCGCAGCAGATGAAGGCGTCGAGCCGGTCGGCTTCAGCGCCGATGCGCGCCGCTGGCTGATCGAGGAGCCCTGGTCTGGAAACGTCCGCGAACTCCGCGAACGCATCCGACAGGCGATTCGCCTCGCCGGTCAGGGAGCGATCTCGGCGGAAGCGCTGATGCTTTCGACCGAGGGAGACGAAGTGCCCTCCTTCAAAGATGCCAAGCGCGCCTTTGAGACGCGCTACGTCGAAGGACTGCTGCGCCGCTGCTCGGGCAACATCAGCCGCGCCGCGCGCATGGCGAAGAAAGACCGCAAGGACTTCTACGACGTGATCCGACGAACGGGTGTCGATCCGGGCCAGTTCCGCGGCTAGCGCCGGGCTGGGCTTTGATTCCTCGGGCTAACGCGGATTCGCTGGGCTGACGTGCGCGTCGCGATCGTTCAGGTCTGCTCGGATGATGACCTCGCGGGCAACCTCAAGCGCGCGGAGCGTGGCGTCGCCGAGGCCGCGGAGCGCGGGGCCACCTTCGTCAACCTCCCCGAGAACTTCGCCTTCATGCGACGCGAGGGCGGCCGATTTCCCTGCGAACAGGGGCCGGACGGCGAGATCATTCAAGCCGTCTCGCGCTGGGCGTCACAATATGGTGTCTGGCTGCTCGGAGGGACCTTTCCCGAAGCGATCGACGGGGACGACCGGGTCTACAACACGAGCATCCTGTGTTCGCCCGAGGGCGTCGAAGTCGCGCGCTACCGGAAGATGCACCTCTTCGACGTGAGCCTCGGCTCCGGCGAACAAGGCGTCTATCGCGAATCCACGCATTTTGCGCCGGGGAACGAACTCGTCTTGGCAGAGACGCCCTTCGGCGGTGTCGGCTTGAGCGTCTGTTACGACCTGCGGTTCCCCGAGTTCTATCGTGCGCTCACAATTCGCGGCGCGCGTTGGCTTGTCGTGCCCAGCGCCTTCACGCGCGAGACCGGCAAGGATCATTGGGAGGTCCTGCTCCGAGCGCGCGCCATCGAGAACCAGGCCTATGTCATCGCCCCCGCACAATGTGGCGAGCATTCGGCGGATCGCGCGAGCCACGGCCGTTCCATGATCATCGATCCCTGGGGCCTCGTTGTCGCCCAGGCCGGCGATCAACCTACGGTCCTCGTTGCGGATTGCCCGACGACGGAGATCGACCGGGTCCGCGCCGAGATCCCCGCGCTCAGCAACCGGCGACTGCGATCCCCAGAGGCCTGAGCCCACCTCCACGGGCCACCCCGCAGCCTCGCTGACAGCCGCGGAGCCCCTGGAACCGCCTCTAAAGCGGCCGCTCCAGCGGGACGATATGAGCGGAAGCGCGGGACTCCTGAATCACTCAGGCAGTCGGCGGCGGGACTTGCGAGGAAGACATGGCGGACGGCCGGCTCGAGATCATGAACGGAGGCTTCGAAGGCATGACCTACGACCTTCGGGACGACGAGATCGTCATTGGTCGCAATCCGACGACGGACATCACGCTGCTCGACGAGGGCATCAGTCGCGAACACGCGATGGTCCTGTTTGACGAGGACGCGAACGCCTTTGTGATCGAGGACCTGGCATCGACCAACGGAACGAAGCTGAACGGCAAGCGCATCCGCTCGGCCCCGCTCTCCGAAGGCGACCAGATTCAGGTCGGACAGACGCTCTTCCGCTTCGGTTTCGTCAAGGAAGACTGAGCCGATCGTCGGCTTCCCCGCCGCCTTTCGCGCTCGCAGGTTGCGTCGACCCCTCATGGACCGATAGCCTCCCAGGGTCGTGCACTCACCGTGTGCGTGGCATGGGGGGATTTACGGTGTCTCGAGACTTACGCGTTTCGTTCTTGACCAGGATGCATCGACCGAGCGGATCGCTCGTCGCGCTGGTCCTACTACTTGCTTTCGCCGTGGGCTGCACGAAGCCCGCGCCGCTTCCGCAGGCGCCGCAGACGGTGGACTACATCGTCGGCGCTCCGGATGAACTCTCGATTCTGGTTCTGCCGGATCCCGTCATCGAGCGAACGGTTACGGTCCGGCCTGATGGCATGATCTCCGTCGATCTGATCGGCGACGTTCAGGCCGGCGGTAAAACGCCGATGGAAATCGCTGCCGCGATCCAAGAGAGCATCTCGCGCTTCAAGCGCGACGCGGTCGTGAACGTGACCGTCGTCTCTTCCCCGAGTCAGTTTGTCACGATCTATGGCGAGGTCGCCCGACCGGGGGTGTTCCCGCTGGATTCGGAGACGCGGGTCTCTGAGGCCATCGGCCGGGTCGGTGGAACCCGTCCCTTCGCCAACCTCGATGGCATCCGCTTGATTCGCGCGGCCGGTACCGGCACTCAGGTGATCAACGTCGATCTCGCGGCGATTTCCGAGGGTGATCTCTCGACCAATTTCGTCGTCCAGCAGGGAGACCTCATCGTCGTCCCTCCGACGATCCTGGCGAAGATCGGCTACGCGATGCAGATGGTGCTCTTCCCGATTCAGCCCTTCCTGAGTGGCGCAGCCCAGGCCGGCGCAATCTACGCCGGTGCTAGCGGGATCGCTCGAGGAGCGGACTGAGCCGCGCAGGCTCCCTCGGTGGCGCCGGCGTAGTGCTGGGGCGTAGTGCTGGCGTAGTGCTGGCACGTGCTCTTGGGGTGGTGCTGTCGGCGGGCCTTTCAGGGTGACCAGGAGCTTGAAGAGTCGAGTCCGCCGACTTGCCTGTGGCGTGCGGTTGGCGTGCCGTCGATCCGCCGATAGGATCGAAAAAGAGACGGGCTAGACTGCGATGCGGAGGATTAGTCCGACCCCAAGACCTGCGGAACGTCCACTCACGGGGGGCCTCTAAACGGTCCTGAGATCGTTTCGTTTTGCCGAGACACCGCATTAGCTTAGTCAGGACGCCAAACGTCCTAACCCCAACACTGGCCCTGAGCGCGCCGAGAAAGGAGCACCCTCGCAATGTACGAAAGCTATTTCGGCCTGCGTGAGCTGCCCTTCTCGCTCACGCCCGACCCCAAGTTCTTGTGGCTCTCCGATACCCACGAAGAAGGGCTCGCGACGCTCGTCTACGGGATCACGCGGCACAAGGGATTCCTGCTGCTGACCGGTGAAGTCGGCACGGGCAAGACGACACTGCTTCGGGCGGCGCTCCGTGAGCTTCCGCGCGACACCGACACGGCGCTGATCATCAACACGATTGGGCTGACGCCCCTCGACCTGTTGAAGTTGATCGCGGCGGAATTCGGCATCGAAGGTCGCTTCGAATCGACCGCGGATTACCTCATCGCGATCAACCGCATGCTGCTCGAGCGACTGCGCACGGGACGGAACACGGTGCTCATCATCGATGAGGCCCAGAATCTCGACTCGGCGACCCTCGAAGAGGTCCGGCTGCTGTCGAACCTCGAGACAGACACCGCCAAGCTCATGCAGATCGTGCTCACAGGACAGCCTGAGCTGATCCGTAAGCTCTCGAGCCCGCAGCTCCGGCAGCTGCGCCAGCGAATCGCGATCGAGCACCACATGGAGCCCCTGACGCCCGAGCAGGTGAAGCCTTACCTGGCCCATCGCATCGATGTCGCTGGGGGCCGCTACGAAGAGATCTTCGAGCCGGGGGTCGAGAGCGTTTTCTACTGGTTCTCGCAGGGATGTCCTCGTCTGATCAGCCTGCTCGCCGACCGGGTGCTGCTCTCGGCCTACTCCAAGCAGATCGCGCCGATTTCGCCCGACTTCGTCGAGGTCAAGGCGAAGACGATGAGCGCAACCCGTGCCGCGGGCCTCGCCTCGGATCTCCATCTGGGCGACTAGCGCGCGACGCACCGAGAACGCCTCGCCCAGAGACCTGACACACCCCAAATCAAAAAGGGACGTAGGAAAGCCTGAAGGCTTCCCACGTCCCTTTTCTGTTAGAGCGCTGCCGGGGAGTCGCGCGTGCCGCCGACGCGCTGTGAGCGCGCGTGGCGGCCTACGGGCGACCCGGAAGAGCGGCTAGAAGAGCGTGTAGATGAACGGCGCCGCGGCGGTTCCGCCGAGCAACACGAGCAGGCCCAGTCCGAGGATCGCGATCACGATCGGAGCCAGCCACCACTTCTTGTTTTCCTTGAGGAAGTCGGTGAATTCCCCGGCCAGCCCGGTCCGGTCACCGGAAGCCTGCGCTGCGAAATCTTCGTTCGGGTTTTCTTCGTTGGCCATGTCGTTTTCTCCAGCACGTCGATCCTTCGATCCGCGCGAATCATGAGTTCGGTCTTCTGTCGCCCGTCGATCTAGAACTGGCGGAAATAGCTGTCCTTGCCGCGACGCGGGCGCGGATCGGTCCAGTAGCTGGCCGCCGCCGGATCGAAACTGCGATTCAAGGGGTCCTTCCCGATCACGCGAAAGATCAGGCCGAGTGGCGTGATCATTCCGAAGAAGAGAAAGCCCATGATGACGTAGGAAAGGACGAATCCAATCGGATACGCGAGCACGGTCAGGCCCACGTAAATCGGAAGGTTCGCCTTCGGCGCGACCAGCGAGAACAGCGTCGAAATGATCGCAAGAGCGCCGAACACACCCGCCACGGTCGTTCGCATTCCATCCGGAAGCGCCGCAAAAACCAGCAGCTGGAACCATGCGAGCGCCGCCAGGAGCGAGAAACCGAAGAGCGCGATAAAGCCAAACTGCTTCAGCGTCGCCTCTTCCGGCTTCCAATCAATCTCAATCATCTTACTCATGTCGTTCCCATTCTCAGTGCGCCGCGTCGAACGGCCAGCTGAAGCACCCAAGTGCCATTCTGTCATGCGCGGAGGCGCGTTGCGCCGACCGAAAGGACTAGTCCAGCGCGAATTCCTTGAGATACGCGTCGACGTCGATCTCCTTGGCGTTCGGCTGGTCCTGCTTCAGGATCACGAAGTTCTCGAGAATCAGCGCATCCATGTTCGTGTACATGAAGCATCGGAACGCATCTTCCGGCGTGTTCACGATCGGCTCACCACGAACGTTGAAGCTCGTGTTGATGACGACCGGGCTGCCCGTCTTCTCCTTGAATTTCTCGATGATCTTGTAGAAGCGCGGGTGATGCTGCATGTCGATCGTCTGCACCCGCGCCGAGTAGTCGACGTGCGTGATGGCCGGAACAACCGAGCGCACTTCCTTGAGCTTATCGAGGCCCTTCGCCTGATCCGCTTCGGAAACCGGCAGGCGCTTCTCTTCCTTGACCGGCGCGACCATCAACATATACGGACTGTTTTCGTCGGGCCGCATCTCGAAGTACTCGTGAACATCCTCGCGAAGGATCGCCGGCGCAAAGGGCCGGAACGACTCTCTGAACTTGATCTTCAGGTTCATCGTTTCCTGCATCTGCAGCGATCGTCCGTCGCCCATGATCGAGCGCGAACCCAGCGCGCGAGGCCCAAACTCAGCGCGGTCGGAGAAATGACCCACGACATGCTCACTCGCGATCAGCTCCGCGACGCGATCGACGAGGTCTTCATCCGTCTCGTAGTAGTGATAGACCGCATCCGCCGAATCGAGGTAGGCACGGATCTCATCGTTCGTGAACTCAGGCCCGAGCAGAGATCCGAACTGCGAATCCTGTGGCATGACTTCGCGCGGCTTGTCGAGCAGCTCGTGCCAGGTAAAGAGCGCGGCGCCGAGCGCTCCGCCCGCGTCACCCGCGGCGGGCTGGATCCACACATTCTCGAAGGGGCCCTCGCGAAGCACGCGTCCGTTCGAAACGCAGTTGAGCGCAACGCCACCGGCCATCGTCAGGTTCGTGGCCCCCGTCAGCTCGTGCACGTAGTTCGCCATTTTGAGCACGATCTCTTCGGTCACGGCCTGGATCGACGCCGCGATGTCCATCTCGCGCTGCGTGATGTCGGTCTCGCTCTTGCGCGGCGGACCGCCAAAGAGCGAATCCATCTTGGGCGTGGTCATGATGTCCGTATGGCAGTAGCCGAAATACGACATGTCCATCCGGAAGGAGCCATCGTCCTTGATATCGAGCAGCTTCTCGATGATCAGGTCCTTGTAGATCGGCTCACCATAGGGAGCCAGGCCCATCAGCTTGTACTCGCCGCTATTCACGCGGAAGCCGGTGAAATACGTAAACGCCGAATAGAGCAAGCCGAGGGAGTGCGGGAATCGCATCTCCTTCACCATCTCGAGGCGGTTGCCCTTGCCCATGGCGATCGTCGCGGTCGCCCATTCGCCGACACCGTCGAGGGTCAGCACGGCGGCTTCCTCGAAGGGTGACGGGAAGAACGCGCTGGCCGCGTGGGACTCATGGTGTTCGGTGAAGACGTAGCGGCCCTTGTACTTCTTCTTCAGACCGAGATCGAGTTCGCGCGGCGTATGCAGCTTCTGGCGAAGCCAAAGCGGCATGCCCATCAGGAACATCTTGAAGCCCTGAGGCGCGTACGTGATGTACGTCTCGAGGAGTCGATCGAACTTGAGCAGGGGCTTGTCGTAGAACGTGACGAGATCGATGTCTTCCGCGGTGACCCCGCCCTGCTCGAGACAGAACTCGACAGCGTTTTCCGGGAAGCGATAGTCGTGCTTCTTCCGCGTAAAGCGCTCTTCCTGCGCTGCGGCCACGATCCTGCCGTCCTGAACGAGACAGGCCGCGCTGTCGTGGTAATACGCTGAGATCCCTAGGATATTCAAGATCGTTCCACCTTCCGGTCAAGCCGGCATTCGGTTCGTGTCTTCCAGCATCGGATCAATCGACGGGAGACGTGTATTCGGGTTCGCTTTGATGTGATCTAGCCGCACTTCTCACGAGTGCTTCTTCGTCGGCACGCCCGGCCCTTGAGGTGAGTGTCTGACGCCTAAAATCGGTGACTGCCGAAGACCCATCGAGATGCACTTTAATTGGCTGGCAGTTCCTACGCGCTAAGGCGGAAAATGGGAGCGAATTCCGACCACAGCGGACCGCTTCATTTCTTGAAGAGGTCTTCGAGTGCGCTCATCGCCTGCTTGCGGGACTCGGGTTGGCCCCCCTGAGCGCTGCCGTCCCCCGGTCGAAACCACTCACAGCGATTCGCGCGATCCCGATCACCCACCCTCTCCGAACTCGATTCCCGACATTCGTTATAGGCACTCGGGTCGTGGTGAGCACAGTTCAGGCAGACGTGGAGATCGACCTGACATTGATCGCAGGCCTCCCGAAACCCGATCGACTCACCCGCCGCGATCGGTACGTCCGTCGCACAAGCGTGGCATCGCATGGCGAAAGCCTGCGGCAAATCCCGCGCAATTGCCATGAAGGGAGTCGCCCTCGGGTCGACATTTTTTCGAGGGATCACAGGGCCTCTAGTTTCGCTCTGAGCTGGCCGATGACCCCCACAATGTTCGAACGAAAACCGCCTATCCGATCGACGCAAGAAGACGTCGTCGAACTCGCCGAGGACATCGATCGCTTCGTGATCGGCCTCGCTGAGCGCATCGACGCGATTCAGGACGCCGAGCTTGCCGACAAACCCGGCGAGACCGCCGAACTCGCCCGCCTGCTCTCCAACGACGCCGACCGACTCGGCTATCCTGGGATGGCGATGAGCGCGAAGGGCGTGGCGCATGCCGCGGAAGACGACCAGCGAGACGAACTCCAGGAAACGATCGTCGAGCTCACCGAAATGGCCCAGCGCATCCGCCAGGGACATCGCGGCGCGGCCTGAGAACGCCGAACCCGGTTCTTCCCCGGCCGCCTTCGAGCGCTGTCGCTAGACGAAGAACCAGAACGTGAAGGGTGTCCCATCGGGATCGGTGATGAATCCGCCGCCCCAGATCGCCAGCGCGAGCAGTGCGCCATTCGTCACGCCGTGCACCAGCATCACGGAGCTGAGGCTCTTCCGGTAATAGAACCACAGGTTGGTCAGAACGACCCAAGGCACGCAGACCCACCATTCCCACGGAACGTGTCCCGCCGTGAAGATAATCACGGTGACGACCATGCTCCGGACGGTGAAGCGCGCCATCGGCAGGTCGCGGAAGTCTTCCACTTCCCAGGCGTCCGCCATACGCATGACGAAGCTGCGAATGAAGAGTTCTTCAAAAATGGGCGTGACGAGCGCGTAGCCGAAGAGCCGCACCGCCAGAATCAGGCCGATATAGGCTTCGCCGGCCATCGCCGGGTCGAACTCGCCCCCGGGCTCCGGGCGCATACCCGGAATGAAGATGAAGGGCAGGATCCAGACGATGGTGAGCGCCAGGCCGACGGCGATGTCCATCAGACCGCCGCCGAACCCGATCCGGGCGCCCTGCCCGCGCCATTCCGGGTAGGCCCCCTGCGCACGAAACCAGAGGATCATGCCGAGCACGATCGCGGGCTTGATCGCGAGCAGGTAAGGCGCGGCGCCGTCGGGCAATCGCCCACCAAACTCCGTCATCAGGAGGAAGCTGGCGTAGGGCACCAGGTAGGGCCACCAACCGTGTCCTTCGTGCTGGACGGGATTCTCGTCGACCGACTCGGGCGGCATCTGGGTCTTCTCCGAATTGCGTTGCGCGATGCGTGTGCCGCAGGAGCGCGGAACGGGAACTCTCAAGCGTATCGATCCGCCGGCTCGAAAGGTTGACCACTCAGCCCGCATCCCGTGACTCGCCCGAGATGGGCGTCTAGCCGGGCAGGTTCAGAATCTCCGCCGCCTGCTTCGCCGTCGCCACGGGGCGCCCCACTTCCGCACAAAGCGCAACCGCTTCGTTGACGAGCTCAAGGTTGCTGGGCGTGCGCGACCCCGCGTAGTCCTCGAGTCCCACACGAAGATGACCACCGCGTTCGAGCGCGTGACGTGCAAGATCGCCTTCTAGGGCGTCACCGGAGAGCACTGCGATCGACCAGGGCATCGGGCAATCGCCCAACATCTCGAGATAAACGTCGAGGGAAGATTTGCGCGGCGGCAGGCCAAAGAGAAGATCAACGGGTCCTTCCCCGCGGTAGCTCCGCTCTCCGCCAAAGTAGAAACGCAGGAAGGCGCCGCGGGGCATCCCGCCCGTCGCGTGATAGGCGAGCGCCGTCCGCAAGAATCCGGGCTCGAAGATCGCCATCCCCGGACCGAGCCCGAGCCGCTCACAGAGCGCGTACTTGTAGGCGATGTCCGAGGGCGAATTCGCGTAGACCCAATCCGCCTGCAGCGGCCGCCCCGCGTCATCCGTCGGCATCAGGTTCAATGAGCCCGGATCAACGAAGCCCATCCGAAGTGGATACGACTTGGCGAGCGCCTCCACGTGGCTCGTCTTCTCCTCGATGGTCTGACCAAACACGATCGTCGGATAGAGGATCGCGTCGGGATGCTTTGCATGGACCGGCTCGAAGTGGTCGAGGTATTGGCGCGCGCCTTCTTCCCCGCCGACGGAAATATCCGGCGCGTGGGTATGCACGATCGCGGCCCCGGCTTCGATGCAGGCCAGCGCGTCCTCGACCAGGCGCTCCTGGGTCTGCGGCGAATTAGGGTTGCGCTCGACGGGTGTAGCGCCGTTGATCGCGACTTCGATGATGACCGGTATATTGTCGCTCCCCACTCAGGCGTGTCCGAGCTGGGTCGGGCGCTGCCCCGGGCGCTCATCGAGTGCGCTCGTAACGACTTCGCCGTCTTCCGAAATGGGCGTGCCGTTGACGAGCACGTGTCGGATGCCGCTCGGGTTATCCGCGGTCAAGCGATCCGCGCCGGCCGGGAAGTCCTGGACGCGACGAATATCGCCGGGGCCCACTTCGTTCGGATCGAAGACGCAAAGGTCGGCATGCGCGCCCTCTCGGATCACGCCGCGATCCTCGAACCGGAAGATGCCCGCCGGTTCGCCCGTCAGCTTGTGTACGGCCGTTTCGAGCGGAATCACTTCGCGCTCGCGAACCCAATTGCCGAGCAAGTCCGTCGGCAGGGGCGCGTCGCATAGCATCCCAACATGCGCGCCGGCGTCGGAGAGGCCGAGCGCCATCTGTTCCTGCTGGAGGAGATGCTCGATGCCCTTCTCGTCGTCGTTCGCGAGGATGTAGCGGAAGCGTGTTTCAAGATTCTCATCGAGAGAGAGAGCGACCATCGCGTCGAAGGGATGCTCTCCGCGCTCCTTCGCGATGTCGACGAGATTCCGATTCAGCAGATCCGTATGGACATCGGACTCGGCGAGCTCGAAGTTCTCCCAGCGCGTGGGCAGCGGCGTGTTCGCCAATTCCTCGACCGCCCGCTTGCGCCACTCCGCGTCCTTGTATCGCTCCTCCCGCGCTTCCGGTGCTTCGGAATAGAGCTCGGAGAAGATGTTTGCCTGGTCAAACGAGAACGGGCTCTTCAGTTGCTGCTGGAGTGTGACTTTGCGGACCGAGATCTGGGGCCAGACGCCGGTACCGCCCTTCGCGACTTCCTGCGCGTGCACCTCTGAACCGTGCTGCCACAAGCCGGGGATGGCGAGCAGCGCCGTGTACGTGACGGGAACGCCGATGCGTCGCTGAAAGTCGTAGATCTCATCGAAGGCGAAGCCCGAACCAAGCGTCGCCTCGATCACGCCGCGGTTGAGCGCGGAGAGTTCTCCGGCCATCGCTTCGAATTCCGAGAAGTCACCGACCCGGCTGCAGATGGGTCGACCGCCGACACCCACGTGTGTCGGTGCAAAACTCGTGGCAAGCCCAACCGCGCCGGCTTCCATCGCCTCGCGAACCGACTGGCGCATCGCATTCACTTCCGCCTCGGTCGCGACGCGCTCATAAGCGTCATCGCCCATATGGAAGAGTCGAAGTGCGGTATGCCCAACGTAGGCCCCGTAGTTGAGCAGCGTGCCGCGTCGCTCGACCGACGCGAGATACTCGGGGAACGTTTCGAAGTCCCAGGGAATCCCCTCCATCAACGAGGCCGGGTTCATGTCCTCGACCTTCTCAAGAGTCAAAGCAATCGTCTCGCGATCCGCCTCGCGCGTCGGCGCGATGGTGAAGCCGCAGTTCCCGGCGACGACGGTCGTCACGCCGTGAAAGCAGGAAGGCGTGAGTGCCGGATCCCAGAAGACCTGCGCATCGTAATGCGTGTGGATATCGATGAACCCGGGAGCGACGACGGCGCCACTCGCATCAAGCTCACGATCACCCGAGAGTCCGGAGCCGATTTCGGCGATGCGGCCGTCCTTCACGAGAACGTCTGCGGAGATGCCCTTGGCGCCGGTTCCGTCGATGACGGTTCCGCCGCGAATCACGATCGAGTTGGACGACATGGCTTGACCCTTTCACGAATCACGAAGGCGCGAACCGGGACCTGGAATTGGCCGCGCAGAGGTTCGGTCGAGCATCGCAGTCGGGACGCGTCCCTGCCAGCACGATCCCGCTATGTTGAGCGGCATGTCAGAAGCAACTTCGCAGCGCCCTGTCGCGCTGATTACCGGCGCGAGCCGCGGTATCGGAGCCGCGAGTGCAGCCCGGCTCGCCGCCGCAGGATTCGACCTCGTCCTGACGGGCCGCAGCGTCCAGGCGTCCGTCGATCACGGTGGGCACACCCTCGCTGGAAGTCTCGAAGACGTGGCTGCTCAAACCCGCGCGGTCGGCGCGAACCACGTCATCGCAGGAATCGATCTGCTCGACCTTAACTCGATCGATGCGGCGGTGGACGCCGGGCTCGAACGCTTCGGGCGGATCGACGCGGTCGTGCATTCGGCGACGCACGTGCCCGGATCGGTCGGGACGCAGGACCTTCTCGATACGGATCTCGTAGCCCTCGAGGAGAGTCTGCGCGCGAACGTCGTCGGCTCGACACGACTCCTGCAGCGCGTGCTGCCGGGGATGATCGAACAGCGTGCCGGCGTATGGATCTCGCTCGTGAGTGGCGCATCCGTCCTCGACCCGCCGCATCGCGCGAGGGATGGTGGCTGGACCTACGTGTACGGCGCGCAGAAAGCGGGCCTCTACCGCCTCGCGGGAAGCGTGAACGCGGAGTACGGCAGCAAGGGCATACGCGCCTACAACCTCCAGCCGGGGATCGTTGCCACCGAAATCCTGCGTAAGACCCTCGGCAGTGACGGGCCGCTCGAGGAAGCCTGGGGTGCCTCCCCGCCCGAAGTCCCCGCCGCGGTGATCGAGTGGCTGATCAGACAAGACACCAAGGGAGAGCACCTCGGCAAAGGCGTTCACGCCCAACGGGTTTGTAGAGACCTTGGGCTGGTCGACGGCTGGACCCACGCCCCGCCCCGCGGTTAGTCCTCCCTTCGTCACGCCCCACCCGGGGTGCTTGACATTCTTGAATGATCGTTCAAGATAGAGAGATGCCAAGACCCGGAAGACATGCCCAGGGCGCCGAGACCCGGGAACGCATCCTCGAAGCCGCTGCTGAGCTCATTGCGGCCCAGGGCTATGCCGCCACGTCGATCGCGCAGATCAGCCGTGCGTCCAAAGCCAAACCGGCGTCGATCTACTGGGCTTTTGCGAGCAAGGAAGGCCTGCTCGCTGCGGTCATGGAGCGCGCCGCCGAGAACTTCTTCGATGCTTTACCCGCAGAAGATCTTCAGACCGACGCCTGGGAATCGCTCCGCTCCTTGTTCGCCTACTTCGAGGGTGGCCCCGAATTCCTCCGCTTGATGCTCGTCCTTTCACTCGAGCGCCGAGACGGCGATCCGACCGTGCTTGAGGCCGCGCGCCGCGTTCGGACCACCGCCGCGGAGGGATTGGCCGTCACCTACCGGCACGCGTTCTCGATTCGCAGCAGCGTCCGCGAACAGGCGGTCGCCGATGAACTCGCCCGCTTCACGCTGATGCTTTTTGATGGCGTCTTCATCGCCAGCCAGATCGAGCCCGACGAAACCAACCTGAAACGCGCCTTCGACGTGATTTCGACGAGCGTGCGGGCCACGGGCGAGCAGTTGCTCCTCGCGGCGCGCGCCGCTGATAGCGCTTCCTGAGGAGAATCGAATGTCCGCTGCCCCCGCCCCGCTCCATCAGGAAGGCCGCCCGCTTTCGGGAAGCGACATTCTTGACAACGCCCGCGCCCTTGCCTCGCGCGTGCGAGAGAAAGACCTGGCCGCGGAATATGACCGCATCCGTCAGCTCCCCGCGGACATCGTCGAAGAGATCCGTGAAGCCGGAATCATGCGGATGAACATGCCGGAGATCTGGGGCGGGCCCGAGATGAATCCGATGGAACAGGTCGAAGTCATCTCCGCTCTTTCGCAGGCGGATGCTTCGATCGGATGGTGTTCGTTCATCTGGACCGACTCAGGAATCTACTCGGGGTATCTAGAGGACCCGGTCGCGCGAGAGATGTATCCGCGTCTCGACATGGCGACCTCGGGTTGGATCTATCCGATCGGCCAGGCCCACCTGAAAGGCGATCACTATCACGTCGAGCACGCGCAGTGGATGTTTGGCAGCGGTAGTAACCACTGCGATTGGCTCGCCGCCGGATGCATCGTCTTCGAAGACGGCGAGCCGCGACTGGATGCAGAGACGGGGCTCCCCGAGTGGCGCATCCTACTCGCTCCCCGCGACGAATACGAAATTCTCGACACGTGGTACACGACGGGCCTGCGCGGAACCGGAAGCAACGACTACACCGCCACCGATCTCCGTGTCCCTGTCGAACGCACCTTTAGCCTGACCGAACCGGCGAAACGCGAGGGTCCGATTTGGGCGCGGCCTGATCACCTCCTACGCAAGATGTCGGGCATCCCGCTCGGTGTCATGGAGGACGCCATCCAGACCGCGCGCGACCTGCTTGCGGATAAGGTCGATCGGGTCGTTCACACGCCCTATCGCGATGTTCCGCGGGTTCAAGCAGCGATCGCGGAAGCGCAGATGCGCTATGGCGCGGCGCATAGCTACGTCTTCCGCTCCCTCGAAACGGTTTGGACCAAGCTCCTTGACGGAGCGGAGCTCACCGTCGAAGACCGAACGCATACCTTCCTGTCGCGCCTCAACGCGTTTCAAGAAGGCCGCGAAGTCACGCGACTGCTCTACGACGTGATCGGCGGCTCGGCGATCTATACGAAGAAGAGCCCCTTCGACCGACACTTGCGCGACATGCAGACCGCCTGCCAGCACATCGTTGGGCAGACCAAGGGCCTCGAAGGCATCGGTAGCCTCTTGCTCGGCGGCGGCTATTCAGGGCCTGCGCTGATCTGATCGGCGATGGCTACGATCGGCGATGGCTATGTTAGTCGAGCGGCAGCACGACCTCCGGCAACGGGTGTCGATAGAGCTTCGCCGCGTTCTGCGAAAGCATCATGCGCAGCTCGTTCGCCGGAATCTCGCCCCAGACGTCTTCGACGAGCTGCTGGCATCCCGGCCACGTTCCGTCGCCATGGGGATAGTCCGTCTCGTAACAGATATTTTCGACACCGATGCGATGACGCGTGTTGATCGTGCCCGGATCATCGAGGGTGCAGAACCAGAAGTTGCGCTTCAGCACATCCGCCGGCCGCTCTTCCCAACCCATGCCATAGCCCGATCGATCGATGATGTTGTCGAGGCGATCCATCAGCATGGCGACCCAGCCGATACCGCCTTCGCTCATGGCGATCTTCAGGTTCGGATGCTTGATCGGATACTCACTCCAGAGCCATTCCGAACAAGCCGCGAGCGAGAGCTGCCCGAACATCGTCGCCCCGAGCTGGAGCATGGGCGAACCCTCGGGCGACGGATACATGCCCGAAGATCCGACGTGCAAAGAAATCACCGTGTCCGTGTCGGCGCAGGCCTGAATGATCGGGTCCCAATGCGCGCGATCCCACAGGTTCGGCATGCCGACCGCGTGGGGCCGTTCAGGGAACGTGACTGAGACGAACCCGCGTTCGGCGTTGCGATGAATCTCTTCGACGGCCCACTCGGGGTCCTGTAGATAGGTGATGCCGCAGGGAATGATGCGATCGGGATAGGGCTTGTACCACTCCTCATAGAGCCAATCGTTCCAGGCCCGAACGCAAGCGCGTCCCACTTCCTTGTTCTTGGCGTTGGCGAAGATCCGGCCGCAGAAACCGGTGATCTGGGACGGGAAGTTCATCTGTGCCCAGATGCCGGCAAGGTCCATGTCGGCGATGCGCGCTTCGATGTCATAACAACCGGGTCGCATCTGTTCGAAGCGGAAGGGCTCGAGCTGAACCGTTTCCGGTCGGCGACCTGCGACGGCGTTCATGCCGACCTGGGTAAAGATCTCGCCTTCGAACTGCCAGACCTGATGGCCTTCTGGCGTTTCGATCAGCTGCGGGCCCTCAGCACGAAGATTCGCCGGCAGGTGGCGCTCGAAGAGCCAGGGCGGCTCAACCACATGATCATCGACGGAAATGATCGTGTACTTCTCGACGGCCTTTTCAGGATCGGGGAGGAAGAGCTTCGGGTCGAGTTCGGCAGCGGCCATGACGGGTCTCCGGTCGGGTTGCGTTCGCCTTCGAGTCTATGGAACGCGGACGGGATTGGCAGCTACTGATTCGCGCGGCTGCCCGACGTCGATCGGGGCTTGGCGCGCGGTCGGGACATGCGAGAATGCCCCCCATGACGACAAAACTTCGATTCGATGACCGAGTGGCAATCGTAACGGGTGGCGGCGGAGGCCTCGGCCGCGAACACGCCCTGCTCCTCGCGTCCCGCGGCGCCAAGGTCCTGGTGAACGACTACGGCGGCGACACCGTCGGCCGCGGTCGTTCGGACGGCCCCGCGCAGGCCGTTGCCCGGGAGATCGAAGCTGCGGGCGGGATCGCCGCAGCAAATGCCGAATCCGTCGCGGAGTCCGACGGCGGTGCCGCGATCGTGGCCCAGGCCCTCGATCTCTGGGGCCGCGTCGACATCGTGATCCACAACGCAGGCATCGGCGGCGGAACCGGCCCCTTCGAAGACATCCGCGACGAACGCATCGATGCCGTCCTGAAGACCCACCTCTACGGCGCATTTCATGTGTTGCGCCCCGCGTGGCGCGCCATGAAGGCCCAGGGCTACGGACGCATCGTCAATACCAGCTCCGCGACCGCCCTCGGCATCGACGGCAGCTTTGACTACCCCGCCGCAAAAGCAGGCCTAATCGGACTCTCACGATCCCTCGCGCGCGAAGGACAGGAGTTCGGCATCAAGGTCAACGCGATCATGCCCCTCGCCTACACGCGCATGGCGGCAAGCGTCCCCAACGAAGAGATTCGCAGCTGGATGGAAAAACAATTCCCCGCACACAAGGTCGCCCCCCTCGTCGGCTGGCTCTGCCACGAGGACGTGCCGGTCTCGGGCGACATCTTCACCGTCGGCGGCGGCCGCGCCGCGCGGGTCACGACGAGCGTCTATCCCGGCTATCGCGCTGACGACCCCTCAATCGAAGACTTCCGCGACGGTTGGGGTGAAGTGATGGCGGGCGGTGATCCTCAGATCGCGATCGATGGCTCCACCGACGCTGCACTGATGGACCCGGGCTACAGCACGCTCGGAAGCGACTCCATGAAAGGCTAACGCCTAACGAACCGGCCCCTCTCAGCCGCCCTGCAACTGTGCAATCACCTTGCGCGCCGCCTCGTCGTTCTTCGGGTCCTTCGGGACCGGGAACAAGATCCGTTCGCAAACATCGTCGTATTGCTCGAGCAGGATATCCCCGATCTCGTCGTAGGTTCCTTGTGGCACGAAGATGTCGAGGATCTCGTCCGTCACAAGATCGTTCATCTCGGCCCATTTCCCTTCTCGTGTGAACTGGCGCAGCGCCTCACCGACATGCTTGAGGCCGTGGTACTCAAGCGTCGGCCAGTAGGCGGGCGTACTCAGCGTAAAGACCAGCGCCTGACGTGCATCCTGCACTTCCGCCGCAACCTCTTCCGCGTTCGCGCCCGTCGCGATCATCGCCCCGCCCGTGAGTTCAATCCGAACATCTCGTCCAACGGACTTCGCGCCCTCTTCGAGCCGCGGTCGCGTCACTTCGCGCAAGAAGCGTGCTTCGCTGTTCGTCGGGTGCGTCTGGATTGCATCGCCCACCTTGCCGACCGCCTTCGTCATGAGCGGTCCGACCGCACCCATCAAAATCGACGGCGGTCCCTCCTCCAGTGGTCCCGGATTAAAGAAGGGCTGCATACGGTTCAGCGTGTAGGACTCGCTCACGAAGTTGAGCGGCGCATCGTTCTGAAACGTATCGAAGCACGCGCGCACGGCGCCCACGTAGTCTGTGAGCCGTGCCGCCGGTGCGCTCCAGGGCATCCCGAAGCGGCCGATGATATTGCCCTTCACCTGAGTGCCGAGCCCCAGTTGAAAACGTCCGCCGGAATAGGCTTGAAGATCCCAGGCGCCCTGTGCTGCGAGCATGGGACTGCGGGCGAAGGCCACGAGCACCCCTTGACTCACGCGAAGACGCGTCGTCGCTCCGAGTGCGGCCATTGAGGAGAGCATTCCGTCGTGGACGGCTTCCGCGACCGAGAGCGTGTCGTAGCCGAGGGACTCGACGCGTTGGGCGTGGGTAACGACGTCGCGAAGGGCGACGTCCGCCCCCATCGTGGCGGTGACTTTCAACATGAGAACGGCTCCTGGCTGGCTGATCTGGCTAAGCGAAATTCGGGCCTAACGCGGAATCGCTGTGAGCGGCGCGTATTCGTCGACCCGAGAGAAAAGACCGGCGGCGTCGAAGCGAAACACGACGCAGACCTCCGGTGGTGAAAATTTCTGGCCACCGGGCAGGATGACTTCTACGCGGTGTTGTTCGATAACGGTTTCGTCGGCGATCGTGCGGCGAACGTCGTAGTAGCGGACGCCCTCGACGCCGTTCTGGCTCCACTCGACGAGCTGATCGACCGTGAGCTGCTCCCCGTTCTGGAAGACCTCGGCATCTTTGGCAAAGCAGGCACGGAACGTGTCGAAGTCGCTCTTCGCGGCGGACTCAAAGAATCGCTCGACAGCGGCTTCGAGCTGCTGGGCTCGATCATTTGCGACGTTTGGCATCCGAGGTCTCTCCGGCACGGAAATTCGCGGGTCGCGAAGAGTAGTCGGCCGGATGCGGAAATGCCGCCCAGATCGATACAGTCTCTCCATGCCCAATGAAGCCCGCCCCAAGCGCATCGTGATCGATACGGATGCCGCCAACGAAATCGACGATCAGTTCGCGATTGCCTGGGCGCTCCGGTGTCCGACGGAGCTCCAGATCGAAGGCATCCACGCCGCTCCCTTCTCGCACGGCCAATACTTCTCAGCGCTCCGGCGCGTCGCCACCGCACGGGGTGGAGCGCGGTCGCGCCTCGAAAAGCTCGCCGTCAGCTTGAAGCCGGACCTCCTCGCCGCGCTCGTTGAGCGCACTCCGGCAGAACTCGGCATGACCCGAAGCTTCGACGAGATTCTGAACGTCTGCGAAGCCGCAGGGATCGATCCGGGGAATCGCGTCAAGCGCGGTTCCGCCATATTCATGACCGCTCCCGATGCTCCGGTCGAAAGCGAGGCGGTCGATCACCTGATTGAACTCGCCCACTCCGCCTCACCGGAACAGCCGATTCACGTGGCGACGATTGGCGCCCCAACCAATGTCGCCTCCGCGCTGTTGATCGATCCTTCGATCGCCTCGAATGTCGTCGTTCTCTTCCTGGCGGGATTTCCGACCGGGGCCGGACTCGACGACGATAGTTTCAATCTCGTTCAAGACCGGCACGCGAGTAACGCTCTCTTCGGGTCCGAGGCGCGGCTCGTCTACGTCCCCGGCTATCACATCGCCGAAACCCTTCAGCTCTCCCGACCCGCCGCACGCGAATGGTTGGGGAACCAGGGCAAGCTCGCGGACTACCTGCTGTCGACCTATGAGAACAACCCAATCAATCCCGAGGCGGACGCCGTCGGGCAAAGCTGGGTTCTCTGGGACATCATCGCCACGGCCTGGCTCCTCGATCAGGACTGGGTTCCGACCCGAACCGTCCCCCGCGCCTACGTCGATGAGAACCATCGCTGGCAGCGCCTCTCCTCGGGCGAGATGCTCGAGGCCTATCATGTCGAACGAAACACGGTGATGCGCGAGATGCTGACCGATGTGACGCGGAGCTAGGCGATGAGTAAGAATCCCATTCGCGTCCAGTTCATCCACGGCCTCGAAGGCAGCCCGCAGGGTTCGAAGGCCAGACTCTTCGACGAGCATTTCGACGCGTATACGCCATCCATGCCGACCGAGGACTTCGAGGCGAGCGTCCTGGTTCAGACGGAGGCGATCGCGTCGTTCGGTCCTGAGATCGTGGTGGGGAGTTCGTTTGGGGGCGCTGTGGCGGTTGAGCTGCTCAAGCGGGGGCTCTGGACCGGGCCGACGCTGCTCCTCGCCCAGGCGGCCTATCGCTACGATCCGGACGCGTTGCTGCCGAAAGGTGTTCCGGTTTGGATCGTTCATGGGCTCGGCGACACATTGATCGACATCGAGGACAGTCGTCGGCTCGCGGCAACAGGGGATCCCGGGCTTGTTCGGTTGATCGAAGTGGATGACGATCATCCGCTTCATGCGAGCGTTGAGTCGGGCGCGTTGATCGAATGGGTCAAGGCACTCGCCCGCGCGAAAGCCCCGACCGCCTGAACTCCCGCTCCGTCCACCTCTCCTCGCTCGACCAGAAAGCAAACCCACATTGCCCACCGCACTCCGCTTGAACATGACCGGCCATAGTGACGACCCCAAGATCGAGTCCGGCCGCTACCGCGCCGCACTCGAGATGGCTTCCTTTGCCGAAGAGAAGGGCTTCTCGGTCGTGAGCGTTGAAGAACATCACGTCGCCGAGAATGGCTGGTTGCCGTCACCCCTCACCATGGCCGGCGCGATCATCGGTCGAACCGAGTCGATCGCCGTCAACTGCACCGCACTCTTGATCACCCTCTACGACCCGATCCGCCTCGCCGAGGACATCGCGGTCCTCGACTTGATGAGCGGCGGGCGCTTCAGCTTTGTCGCCGGGCTCGGTTATCGCCCGAAGGAATACGCTGCCCTCGACAAGGACTGGGCGGCACGGGGCAAGGGCATGGATCACATGCTCGAAACGCTGCTCAAGGCCTGGAGTGGCGAGCCCTTCGAGTACAACGGCGAGACGATTCGCGTGACGCCGACGCCCTTCTCCCGGCCCCATCCCATGTTCGCCATTGGCGGAATGAGCAAGGCCGCGGCACGGCGTGCGGCGCGCTTCGGGCTCCCCTTCTTTCCGCCGATGGAGATGCCGGATCTGGGCGCCTTCTATCTCGAGGAATGCGAGAAGGCCGGTAAGCGCGGCTTCGTCGCGTATCCGGCGGAAGAAAACTCGATGCTCTTTCTGGATGACGATCCGGAGCGCGCCTGGGTGGAGCTCGCGCCCTACCTGCTTCGGGAATGTCAGGAGTATTCGGCCTGGAAACTCGAGGGCGTGCCGCGGCCGGGCGAGCGGCCGGTCGAAACGATTGAAGAACTCAAGGCGGCGAAGCGATATGAAATCCTGACGCCCGAAGAATGCCTCGAACGGATCCGCGCGAGCGGTCCCGACTTTACGCCGTGCCTCCATCCCCTCTGCGGAGGTATCCCGGTCGAGCGCGCCTGGGCGGGACTCGAACTCTATGCGGACCGCGTGCTCGGTGCGCTCGCGAACGACTGATCGGGCTCCGCACGGAAACACCCACACACGAATCGACGGGGCGGCCGCCCTGTTAGGGAGTATCGATGCCCGCGCGTACGCCAGCGACCCTTGCGGTCGTCTTGATGCTCTTGTTCACCGCGTGCTCCGACGACGCCGGCGAAAAGTCGCGTCAGGATCAGACCACGAATGTCATTCTGATCACCCTCGATACCGTCCGCGCAGATGCACTCGGCGCCTATGGCGATCCGTCGGGCGCGACCCCGACACTCGATCGGATGGCCTCGGAAGGCGTCCTCTTCGAGCAGGTTTTGAGTGCGGCCCCGCATACCCTCGCGTCCCACGCGAGCATTATGACCGGGCTCTACCCCTTCATCCACGGCGCCCGTGCTAATCATGGCGGACGGCTCGCCGTCGAGAATGAGACGCTGGCCGAGATTCTGCGCGACGAGGGCTACAGGACGCGTGCCGAAATTGCGGCGCCCGTCCTTCATGCGACGACGCGCATCTCCCAGGGCTTCGAAGACCCGACACGTCGACATGCATCGACGACGAAGCCAGCGCACACCGTTGCCGCGACGCAGCAAACGAGTCAGCGCCGCTCCGCCTCGAATATCACCGACCGCGGAATTGAGGCGCTTCGAGATTTCGGCGATCGGCCCTTCATGTTATGGCTCCACTACTTCGATGCGCATCTTCCCTACGCGCCCTGCGAACCGGAATGCAGTCGCTACGCAGGCAATCGCTACCTGGGCCAGATCGCGGTCATCGATGCCCAGATCAAACGCATCCTGACGGAACTCGAATCGCAGGGGGTTCGCGAGCGGACGCTCGTCGTCGTGACGAGCGACCACGGCGAAGGACTCGGTGAGCACGCCGAACCGACCCACTCGTACTTCGTCTATGAGTCGACCATGCGTGTCCCGCTCATTTTGTGGGGACCGACGGGACTCGCACGCGGGCTTCGCGTGCCGGATCTCGCGAGTACGGTCGACA
>Ga0316209_1001619_pt1 | contig 22043 bp, 23 predicted proteins | sample 6monopyrite_MG_FD_204945 | JGI IMG/M metagenome (GOLD analysis project Ga0316209, IMG submission 204945) | Microbial mat bacterial communities from mineral coupon in-situ incubated in ocean water Damariscotta River, Maine, United States -... | ecosystem: Environmental > Aquatic > Marine >...
GCCAAAGTAAATTTAAAGTTTATAATAATTTCGAAATTTATAACCATTCTGCTATTGATTTTGATTTACTTTTAAATCAATTAGACATTGAAAAAGTGGACTACTTAATTTCTAGCCTACCACTTGCAATCTTAAATAAGGCTGATTTAGATGTGTTGTTCAAAAAAATACCACAGTACTTAATTAACGATGGTAGCTTTGTACAATACCAATACAGTTTAAACAAATACAAGTTTTTAAAAACTGTTTTTGATTCTGTAATATTGGATTTTACTCCAATAAATTTGCCTCCTGCGTTTATCTATAGATGTACTTAACGTTTTTAAAACTCTAGTTTTTTCGCTTTGCAATAAAATTGCCTTGTGGTTGAATTACTTTAACTTCATCAAATTTATTTTTGTCATTTTCTATAAATTCAACTTTAAAACCATCTATTATTTTAAAATTAAATTTGTGTTTAGCGGTTGCTACTAATTCATATTCTGGTTGATTTGGCACGAATAAATAAAGTTTTTCATTTTTAATATAGACTTTCAAAGTCATTCCTGCCAATTCATATTCCCCAACATAACTTTCAAGTGTTTCTTTGCTTACATCTATAGTATTGGGTTTACGTTTAAATTCTATTGGATCTTTTAAAGCAGGTTCTATTTTTGATTTCATACTTGAAATTTCTCCAGCATTATTTGTTATAAAATTAAATCGTAAAGGTCCTGAATCTGTAGTGTCAATGCCAGTTTCTTCAACTTCAAAAGGCTCAAAGACATCGTAGTGATAATGTTTAAGCCACATTTTCATTAACTTAAATTGTGCAAACAGCGAATCTCGTTCCACATTAATTTCAAATGAACCATATCCAGGATTGGAATATGTACCAGCATATTCTTGTTTTATATGAGATGGTCTAGTATTTTCTACTCTTTCAGAAGTTTTAGATGCTTTAGCTTCTTTCTCAGCTTTATTTGCTTTTTCCTGAGCATCAATATATCGTTGAATCCAATCAGTTTTATGGACATTTAGTATTCTGTCAGCGATGGTATTTCTAACTAAATTTGGGACTCTGGATCCATTTTGATTTGCCAATACAACAATACCAAGACTATCGCTAGGAAAAAACGCAACGTTAGCTGAAAAACCATCAATATTACCACCATGATTTACTCTATAATGGCCTTTATAAGATGACAAAGCCCAACCATAACCATAATTATTAAAATGTAATCCTGGAGTTTCTTCATCAGGAATAGCACCATTAACTACCATTTGCGAACTTATAGCTTCTGTAATATAAGCCTCAGGAATAATTTCTATGCCTTTGTATTTTCCTTTGTTAATCCAGGTAATTAACCATTTGGACATGTCGTTTACACTACTATTGATGCTTCCAGCAGGTGACATAGCTGCAATGTCATAATAATCCATTTTACTAATTATATCGTCTTTTTTAAGCTCATAACCAAAAGCGGCATTACTGGCAGTTTTCATTTCACCAATAGAAACATTTGTTCTAGACATTCCCAAAGGTTTTAGAAAACGTTCTCTAATGTTATCCTCCCAACTTTTTCCGGTAATCTTTTGGGTTATAACGCCTTGTGCCAAAAACATAAAGTTGTTATAATACCATTGCTGTCTAATGCCTGTAAAAGGTTTTTGATGTTTAATACGTTGTATTAAACTGTCTTTATTAAAAGTTGGAAATAAATACCATGAAAAATCATGACGTGGTAGTCCTGTACTATGGCGCATTAAATCTTTAATAATGATATGGTTGTTCATATCATCATTGTAGAACTCAAGTTCTGGTATATATTTTATAGGGCTGTCATTTAACGACAATTTATCCTCGTTTCGTAATTGCCCAAGAATAGCCGAAGTAAATGCTTTAGTCGATGATCCAATGGCAAACAAGGTATTTGCATCTACAGGAATTTTATTTTCAACATCCCGGAATCCAAATCCTTTAGCATAAACAATGTTGTCTTTATCGACAACCGCAACTGCAAATCCTGGTGCTTTGGTAGCCTCTAATATTTTATTTAATTGGGCATCTACACCATCAAGACGTTTGTCGGTTTGAGCTAAGGTTGTAGCTACTAATAATAATATAAATGCGGAAGAAAGTAATTTTTTCATTATGGTTGGTTTTAGATTATATAGAAATTAGCAGGAAAGAGGCGTATAAAGTTACTGTTTTTTATGTGTTTTTCTAAAAAATTACAATTCATCTTTCAATTATTACAGTTCGGTCATTCTGTTTTTTAAAATAAGAGGTTTCAGAAGATATTTGCTTTATAAATTAAAAAACGAATCAATTATGCAAAAATTAGCACTCTTAATCGCATTTATTATTTCAGGAATTGTAAGTGCACAAACCAATTACGAAAAAGGCATGCAAAAGGCTTTTGAGCTTTGGGGAACAAACCCAACCGAAGCGTCCAACTTATTTGAACGTATTGCAACCGCAGAAACTAACAACTGGTTGCCTTCATTTTATGCAGCTCAGGTCTTAGTTTTACAAGGCTTTGAAATTAAGGATAAAGACAAGCTTGATGCTCAGCTTAAAAAAGCTCAAGATTTAATTAATGATGCCACAGCAATTTCTAAAAACAATCCAGAAATTTTAGTACTACAGGCTTTATTGCACACGGTTTGGGTAGCTTATGATGGTGCGACTTATGGTATGCAATTATCACCAAAAGTTGCCGCTTTATATGAGCAGGCTTTTCAGATTGACCCAACAAATCCACGTGTAGTTTTAAATAAAGCAGAATGGGATATGGGAAGTGCACGCTTTTTTGGGCAAGACACAGCTCCTTTTTGTAAAGATATAGAAAGCGCCTTAGAACTTTTTGCTAACTTTAAACCTGAAACACCTTTTCATCCAAATTGGGGAAAGAAAAGGGCTGAGGAAGTTTTAGCTTCTTGTAAAGAATAATAAATATAAACAGATGAAAGAGTTTATTAAAGTTATTGGTGTAAGTATTATAATTGCAGCAATTTTATTTAGCGTATTTACTATTTATAGGTATTCTGTTGGTGTAGAAATACAGTATGACATAACTCTTGTTATAACTTTTGGTTATTACCTCATGTATAGCTTTCCGTTAACTATTGTAAACTCATATTATTTTAATTATTTAAATCATAAAGTAACATGGAATAAATATAAAAGGTATCGTTTAATGATTGGGTTTATAGGGTCTGTTGCCATTACTTTAGTCACTGTATTTTTGGTAAGGGCTTTTCACAGAATAGTTTTAGACGATAAAACTTTTGAAGAATTTTTAGATTCCGAAAGGTTTCAATTTTATTTCATTGCTTTATTAATAACCATAGTAGCATCACTTTTTTTCCATGTGTTTTATTTCTACAGGGAATTACAAAAAAATAAAGTAAAAGAGCAAAAGATAATTGCAGGAACTGCAAGTGCAAAATTTGACGCTTTAAAAAACCAGCTGGATCCACATTTTTTATTTAATAGTTTAAATGTATTAACCAGTTTAATTGATGAAAACCCAGAAAGTGCACAAAAATTTACAACAGCGTTATCAAAAGTATATAGATACGTTTTAGAACAAAAAAACAAGGATTTAGTTACAGTTGATGAAGAATTAGAATTTGCAAAAACCTACATGTCTTTATTAAAAATGCGTTTTGAAGACAGTATTGTTTTTGAGATCCCAGAACAGGCTTCAAATCCTGAAAGTAAGGTAGTACCACTATCGTTGCAATTATTATTGGAGAATGCAGTAAAACACAACATGGTTACATCCAGTAAACCATTACACATAAAAATTATCGAATCTAACAATATGTTGGTTATTGAAAACAATTTACAACCAAAACAAATTGTAAAAAAGAGTAGTGGTGTTGGATTGGATAATATTAAACAACGCTACCATTTATTAACCGATAGAAAAGTAATCATCAATCAACAAGCAAACAGTTTTGCAGTAGCAATACCAATGCTTACAAAACAAATATCAGTCATGAGAACAAGAACAAAAGAACAATTTGACGACAGTTACGTACGTGCACGTAAACACGTTGATGAAGTAAAAGAATTTTATTATAGCCTAATATCGTATGTTGTAATTATACCATTTTTAGCATTTATTAATTACTGGACATTTTGGGGTTACCAATGGTTTTGGTGGCCAATGTTAGGTTGGGGAATAGGTTTATTATTCCATGCTTATAAAGTGTATGTAAACGAAGGTGTTTTTGGACGCAATTGGGAACGCAAGAAAATTGAAGAGTTTATGCGTGAAGAAGAAGAAAATAATCGTTGGAATTAAATAGAGTGTCATGAACAATTCAGATAAAGAAAGAGCATTTTTAAATGCACAACGACGTGTAAAAAAGTTGAGAGGTTTTTATAATCACCTAGCAGTTTACCTAGTAGTAAACATAGTTATTTCAACATTTAAAATTATAAGAAACCTTAATAATGGAGAATCACTTCAAGAAGCAATTTTTGATTTAAGTTTTTCAGGAATATGGTTGCTCTGGGGAATTGGTTTAACCATACATGCAGTTGCAGTATTTGTATTACCTCTATTTATAGGACATAACTGGGAGGAAGAGAAGATTAAGCAATTTATGGAAGAAGAGAAAAAGAACAATTATAATTAAATTAACAATGAAAAAATACGATATAGAACCATACAACGATGAACAATCAAGATATGATTTTGAAAAAGAAGATGCTTATTTAAGAGCAAAAAAGAAACTAGACAAACTCATTGGTTTTTATTGGCATTTGGCTGTTTATATAGTTGTAAACGTGTTTTTGTTTATACTTATAGGTGTAAATTCGGGAGAAGGATTTTGGCACTTTGGTGCCTTTGCAACCCCTTTATTTTGGGGAATAGGTTTACTGTTTCATTTCTTAGGTGTTTTTGGACCTAATTTTATTTTCGGTAAGAACTGGGAAGAAAAAAAGATTAAAGAGTATATGGATAAAGATAAAGAAGAACATAAAAGATTTCAATAAATAATTTTAGTTAATGCAAGTAATTATTATAGAAGATGAAAAACCATCGGCAAGACGTTTGCAGCGTATGTTGAAGAATTTAGATGTTAATGCTAATGTGATGTTACATTCGGTTGAAGAATCTATTCATTGGTTTCAAAATAATGCACATCCAGACTTAATATTTTTAGATATTCAATTAAGTGATGGTTTGTCCTTCGAAATTTTTGAAAACAGCGACATACAGTCTGCAGTAATTTTCACTACTGCTTATGATGAATATGCCTTACAAGCCTTTAAACTCAATAGTATTGATTATTTGCTTAAACCTATAGATGATGATGATTTAGCAAAAGCAGTATCTAAGTTTAAAGAACGTTTACCAAAACAACAAGCCGTTACCTTAGATTTTAACGATATAAAAAATTTATTGGTAAACCCTATTGAGCGTGAATACAAAAAGCGATTTTCAATTAAAGTAGGTCAACATCTTAAACTCATTAATGTTGATGATATCGAGTGCGTGTATAGCGAAAACAAAGGGACTTATGTGTTTACTTCCGAAGGGAGAAATTATTTATTGGACACAACTTTAGAGCAACTTGAGAATGAATTAGATCCACACACGTTTTTTAGAATAAACCGAAAATTCTTTGTGAACATCAATGCTATAAAAGATATGGTAAGCTATACCAATTCACGACTGCAAATAAAGCTGAATAACTATAACGAGGAAGATATTATTGTTGCTAGAGAACGTGTAAAGGATTTTAAGGATTGGTTGGAGTGACACAATTTCTTATTATCGGATAGAATAGTTTTTTAATTTAACCGATAATTTGTATATTTGTAGGGTGTGGACAGTAGATATAACATATAGGGAAAATTTAAATGCAACATTTAAACGTTTATTTGATAAGGTAAATGTACTAAATGAAGCTCGTCCTATCCCAAAACCATCACTTTTAAAATTAAGGGAAGCGTTGCTGGTGGAGTGGACCTATAATTCCAATAGCATAGAAGGCAATACCTTAAGTTTGCGTGAAACCCAAATGGTTTTGCAGGAAGGTGTTACTATAAAAGGCAAATCGCTGCGTGAGCATTTTGAGGCTAAAAACCACGAAACAGCCATACATCAATTATATAATTTAATACATCCAGATTATACATTATCAGCCAAAGATATTTTAATGTTACATGGTTTTGTGATGCGTTCCATAGAAGATGAATTTGCTGGTCGTTTGCGTAATTCTGGAGTGCGTATTGCTGGAGCCAATTTTGTTCCACCAAACGCAGCTAAGGTTTCTGGGCTTTTTAATGAGCTTGTAAGTTTTGTTAACACAAACCCATTAACACTCAATGCCATTGAGCTGGCAGCAGTTTTTCATCATAAGTTCGTTTATATTCATCCTTTTTTTGATGGCAATGGTCGTACAGTACGTCTAGCCATGAATTTGTTACTTATGCGTCATGGATTTCCGCCAGCAATCATATTAAAAACAGATAGAAAAAAGTATTACGATGCTTTAAATCAGGCTAATAAAGGTCAATATCATAAGCTTATGTTGCTTATGTGTCAAGCGTTGGAGCGTACCTTAAATATATATTTAAGCGCATTGCCCGAAACCGATACCGAGTATCAAATAATTTCTAATGTGGTTAAAGAACCAGATGTTCCTTATGGTCAAGAATATATAAGTTTATTGGCAAGAGAAGGTAAAATAGATGCGCATAAAGAAGGCAGAAATTGGTTCACTACCAAAAAGGCAATATTGAATTACATGAAAAACAGAGCACGATAGCATTTGTGTACCTGAAGTAAATTACACACAAGGATTTAAATGGTATTATCTCTTAAACTGTGTAAGTTTTTAATATCTCAGGTTAAAAATATAATCTGGGATTTTTAGTTTTTATGAACAAGTTGCTTTCCAATACTCAAAACATTTTCAATTAAAATATCAAAATCTTCATTAGTAACACGATGGCTGGAAATAGCACAACGTATGCAGTAAGCACCATTTAAAGTCGTGTAACCTGGTAAAGCTATGGCTTGTTCTTCCAGTTGTAATTTAATTTCTTTATTTAGGGCGTTTAATTCTTCTAAGTTTTTGCCTTTTGGATGATATCTAAAACATACAATGTCCATACCTATAGGAGCCAGTAGTTCCAAATCTTTATGTTTGTTAACTAAATTTCCTAAATAAAAAGCTTGTTCCACATTACGAGTTATCATTCTTCCAAAACGCTGGCTTCCATGTTCTTTTAAGGACATCCAAATTTTTAAAGCACGAAAGCGTCTAGATAACTGTAAACCATATTCACTAAACCAATTTTCACCAGAAGCTAAACCTCGAGTATTTTTAGCTAAATATTCAGGAATTAATGCGAATGTTTTTTTATGATTGTCGTTATCTTTTATAATAACACAACCAGCTTCAAAGGGCATGTGTAACCATTTATGTAAATCCAATGCAACCGAATCGGCACGTTCAATTCCTTTAAGTTGTGGTTTTAAAGTGTCTGAAAGCATTGCAATGGCACCAATGGCACCATCTACATGAAACCAAAGGTTTTCTTTTTCGCAAATACCTGCTATGGCATTTAAATTATCAATGGCTCCAGTGTTAACTGTTCCCGAAGTTGCAATAATACAAATAGGTTGTAAACCATTTGCTTTATCTTTGGTTATTTGCTTTTTGAGAGCATCAATATTAATGGTATAATCTTCATTTACTGCAATTTTTTTAAGTCCTTTGGTTCCTAATCCTAAAAGTTCTACAGCTTTGGTATTGCAACTGTGTACTTCGGTAGATGCATAAAACACCAAGTTGTTTTCTTTTAAGCCTTCTTTACGAATATCGTAACCAGCTTTAACATTTCGTGCTACTGCTAAGGCTGCATAATTAGCCATAGAGCCACCACTTACTAAAAGTCCGCTGGAAGATTCCGGAAATTCGATAATTTCTTTAATCCAGTTTATTACTTGCTCTTCTACCTTGTGTCCAGCATGATTTCCGCCACCTAAATTTGGGTTGATAATAGATGCCCAAAAGTCGCCCATAACTCCTGATATGGTACCATTTCCCATATACCAAGCCCAAAAACGAGGATGCACATTTCCCATAGGATAGGGTAGCACATTTTTTTGTAGTTCTTTATAAACAGCTTCTGCTTTATTTGGTTGTTGAGGTAATTTAGAAGTAAAGGTTTCAAGAACATTATCTGGCATTTCTTGCCAAATTTTACGTTCTCTTACATTTTTTGTGTAATCAAAGGCATCATCTACCATTTGATGCATTAGCGCTTTGGATTGCTCCCAATCTTGAGGATCGAGCGTCTCAAAGCTATCAGTATGCTTGCTCATATTGATAGGGTTATTTGTTTGTTGGTTTTTTTTCTTGTTTTGGAGGCATTGGACCACGTAAATGAATTATTAGTCCGTCGAGAAAATTGCGCAAAAACTGGTCACCACATTCCATATATTTTGGATGGTTTTCGTTTCTAAAAATAGCTCCTAATTCACTTTTTGTGACTTTAAAATCTTTTAAAGCGCAAATTTTTACAATATCGTCGTCACGTAATTTATGTGCTACACGTAGTTTTTTGAAAATGTCGTTGTTTGTAAGTCCCATTAAGTAAAGGTAAGTGTTTTTAATATAAAAATTAAGGATCTTCAATCCTATTATCATCAAATGCCGATGGCAAAAGCTTTGGAATGAATTTTACCAATAAAGGCAGTAATAATGCACCACCTGGAAGCATAAAAATAGCCAAGCTAGGAATAGATTTAATCACATCAATTAGTTGCTCCTGTAGTTTTTTTTGCTCTTCTTTGCTTAGATCCCTAATGGTCGATTGTCCAATTAATTTCATAAGTTCTTTGCTTTGAACTAATTCTTTCTGTAAACGTTTTTTGTTACGGGAAATGAGCTTAGAGACCATTTTGCTAGAATTATCATAGAAGTTCTCAACAATATTTCTAGAGCTTAATAGGTCTATGTTATCTTTATGTTTTGTATAGAAAGCGTTTACCGAAGTTATAGAGCTGGTAATTGTTGTTTTTAATAAATTTAATTCTGCACCAATTTTATGTAGGTAAATTTGCTCTTTTTCGTCAATAATTTTATCACTCCAAGTTGACATACAGGCAATATCAAACAAGTACCATTTTTCATGTTTTGAACTCAAGTTGGCAATAGCTTCGGCATGGGAGATGTATGCATTATCTTGGTACCGCATTGATGATTCGAATAGCTTGATTAGACTTTTATCGTACTTGGTTTTAGTGATTTTTGAGTTTAAAACATCCAAGACAATTTTTTCGATGGATGCTTCCAGTTTTTTTATGTAACTAGCAGATATTGAATTGTTTAGTAAAAATTCTTGATAAGCCAAAATATCAACATACAGCAAAGCATTTATGACAAAATAATTAAAGTTTTTAATTAAGATATTGTCATCTATTTGAACACGTTTATGAATGATTTTTTCAAGAAGACTGTTCGAGATTTTTTCTGAAAATAGTGTGCTAAAAAAAGACGATTTATAGACATCGATGTTTTTATAAAAATCAATAATGCTATCTAAAAACCCTAATTTACTCTTAGATTTGTAATGTGCAAAAAATAAGGCAAAGAATAAATTTACCTTGCTCATTTCCTCATCAGATAAATCTTGAACCTCAATAAATGTAGCTATAATACTTTTACTATTTCCATAAATAAACCCAGCATCTTTTAAGCTACAGTAAAATGATGCATCAGTTTGATTTAGGAATTCTTGATTTTTTGATAATTCCTTTAAAAGTTTAGTAATCCATCCACTTGCTGAAGGGTTCATTAGTCTTTTTAATATAATGTATTGATAAAAAAAGCTGCTAACGCAGCTCTTATCACTATAATGATTTTATAATTATTGAATCACACCACCACAACTTATTCTTCCACCAGCTGCTCCTGTGGGTTGTGTTGTGAAATCGTCGGTTCCTTTGTGAATAATAATGGCTTTTCCTAAAATATCTTTAGTCTCATCACCACAACCCATACACCATTCGTCAGTAGAAAAAGTATAGGTTGCTTTTCCATTTTCACTAGCAGTAAAGTTGCCTATGTCTCCTTTATGGTAACCCTCTTCAGCTCCCCATTTTCCGTGTGGTTGCCCTGTAGGGTTCCAGTGTCCACCAGCAGAAGTGCCATCTTCGGCAGAGCAATCACTTTTTTCATGTAAATGAATTGCGTGTGCACCTGGCTCTAGACCATTTACTGAGGCTAACATTGTAATACGATTACCTTCGGTTTCAAAAACTACGGTTCCTTTTACAGTACTTCCACTTTTTGAGTTAAGGGTTACCCACAAAGCACCGCCATTATAAGGTTTTTGCTCTGTTACTGCATTCGTTTCTGTGTTTTCTACTTCGGTTTCAGTGTTTGTATTTGGTTCTTTTTTATCAGATTTACAAGCAGTAGTAAAAGCTAAAGTAAATGCAATAGCAAAAACATATATTTTTTTCATAGTAAATAGGTTTTTATTTAAAAGTGAAAGTTAAGTAATATTTATCTATTTGCAAATTTGCTATATGACATAAATCATATTTTATGGCACTGGGTTGCATTAAATTTGTTTTTAACAAAAGTCGGGTTTAAATAGTAGATTTGTATAGAAACATTTGTATGGTTTTTTATTTGTTACTTCAAGGTAAAAAGGCAGATGCATAGTTGTTTGGATGACTTATTAACAAAGCACTAAAAAAAAGAAAACATGAAAAAAATTATTGTACCTATAGATTTTTCGGAGCACTCAGAATATGCTTTAAAAACAGCTGCAAAACTCGCAAAAAAAACGAATGCAGAACTTTTAGTATTGCACATGTTGGAAATGTCTGATGTTATTCTTACCAAAAGTGATTCTGAACAGCAACAGAAGACAGTTTTCTTTTTAAAATTAGTCGAACAAAAATTTGAAGCATTTTTAGATAAAGATTATTTAAAAGATGTTAACGTTACACCAATAGTTAAACATTTTAAAGTGTTTAGAGAAGTGAATGATGTTGCAAAAGAACATGATGCAAGCTTTATTGTGATGGGTTCTCATGGAACAAGTGGTTTTAAAGAGTTTTTTGTAGGCTCAAATACTGAGCGTGTGGTTAGAAATTCTGAAATCCCTGTACTTGTTATCAAAAATGAAATAAAAGACATTAATTTTAGTACTGCAGTATTTGCAACCAGTTTTGAAGAAGAAAATGTGCGTCCATATTTAACCGCAACAAGCATGTTTAAATCCTTTGGGACAAAATTAATATTACTGTATGTAAACTTACCAAACGAACACTTTAAAAGCTCTGTTGAGATTGAAAAAAAAATAGCCGAATTTTTAATTACTGCTGATGGTAATTTAGATAGAATTAACGATGTGGCTTATCAAGCAGATTATACAGTAGAGCAAGGTGTAATTAATTATGCCAATAAAGTGGGTGCAGATATTATTGCAATACCTACTCATGGTCGAAAAGGTATTTCTCATTTTTTTGCAGGAAGTATAGGTGAAGATATTGCCAATCACTCACCTTTACCAGTAATGACATTTATGATTTAATATTTGACTCAAAATCACCTTTCTTAGATTTTAAATAAACTAAAGCGAGTATATTTATACTCGCTTTAGCCAATAATCTTTGTTAGGGATTTTTAATACAGTGTCAATTGATATTAATCCAACAAATATTCTAAGAAAGAATCTTAGACAATAGACACAAACAATTTCAATGCCAAGGATACTATGGGTTGATAAAAAATAGGATAAAGCCTTGTAAATTAAGAAAATATAATTTTGCTCTTTTTTAAGAGCATATTTTTATTTACGGTATTCCGTGGTTTTCTAGATAATATATACACTATAAACACGGAATACCGTGAAATTATTTAAAGTTGTTTTATATCAAATTTTTTCATTCAATCTCGTAGAGTACTAGGTTTAATATCGAGTATTTTGGCAGCACCACCTTTTTTGTCTATTGTCCATTGAGTATCAATTAGCTTTTTTAAAATATGATTTCGTTGCAATTGCTTTAAAGTTATTTTATGATTTTTAAATTTGACCTTTGTGAAACCTATTTCAAACTCTGGAATGACTAAAATATTAGAGATTATGATGGCGTTCTAAATATCACAATCCATTGCGGCATTGGCGACATCATATATAGGAGCAGGAGAGAGGTAAGGTATTCCAAGACCAAGACCTCGTAGTATAAAAAGCGCACCAATTAGAACTATAAAAACTGGAATGGCTTTTTGAATATGTTGCCTTATATTGCCTTTTAAAAATTGACTAAAATAAATGGCAGTCGTCATTAAGGGAATGGTGCCAAGACCAAAAGCGAGCATATATAAGCTGCCTTGTAGTGCAGTTCCAGAGGCTATAGCTGCAAAAACTGCCATGTAAACCAAACCACATGGTAAAAAGCCATTTAAAAAACCTATGGTAAGAAACGTATCTGGAGTTTTCTTTTGCAACTCTTTTCCTAAAGCACTTTTTACTTTAGAGATGAGTTTATACATAGGTTTTGAGAAATTATATTTATTAAAAGTTTGATAAGGAATTAAGGCAACCAAGATCATTAAAACACCAATAACAATAGATAGCTGCTGTTGTATGCCAAATATATAAAGCCCTTTTCCAACAAGGCCAAAAATTAAACCTATGATGCTGTAGGCTAATAATCTGCCAAAATGATAGATAGCAATTTGAGATAGTTTTTTTAAAGAGTTTGTTCTGTCAACGGGAAGCATAAAAGCAATAGGTCCACACATACCAACGCAGTGAAAACTTCCTAAAAGCCCTAATACTAATGCCGAAAGTAACATATTAATAAATTAATTCTTCTTTAAATAAATAAGATTTTCCGTTATATTGCCAATCTATTATAATGTTCCAACGACCATCTACCAAACGTTTGTCAGGTATGAGCAAATGTGATTTAGATAATGAAAGTGTAGTTTCAAAATCCAATTGTTTGTTAGATGGTCTATATAGGAACAATTTTCCTTCAATTTTCCCTGGTTGCAAATCCTCAGGAAAATAAACAACCAAGCCTTCGTTGGTTTTTTTGTAGGTAATATTTTTAGATAATAATTTCGAGTTATTTTGTTTATCAATATCTTTTTGGTATTCAAGTTCGGCTTTGTAGTAATCTTCAGTTACTAGATCATGAGTTAATTCTTTATTAACAATCATATTAATAACAAAGAACATAATAAAAGCGATAAAGCCTATAAATGCTAATACAATTCCTGTTCCCCAGTTTAGTTTCATCTTTATTTTTTTAATTATAGCTTCTTGGTCCTAAAAAGTTGGCGCTTGTGGTTTCAATAAGTTTATTACTGGCATATACACCAATTTTAATAGTGTTTCTGTCTCCCGATAATTTTGAGTTGTCAATTTCAATGAATATGGTTCCTTCGGCCATTCCTTGAGCTGGTACTACAAATGACTTATGAGTTGATACCGGTTTAATGGTGCCGTCGTGAGACATTAACTTTAAGCTTACATTTTTTATCTCATTTGTAGTTTTGTTCACAAGTTTATAAGTAAAGACATTGCTTATTATGTTATTGTCTTTGCGTTCGTAGAGTTGACCAGGTAGCCTAAGCACTCTGGCTTCAACATCATTTCTTAAGAACAACATTCCAATAAGGACTCCTATTAAAATTATGAGTACTGCAATGTAGCCTTTTACCCTTGCGGTAAGTTTAAATTTTGTTTTGTTTTCAATGTTTTCTTCACTCGCATAGCGTATAAGTCCTTTAGGTAATTTAATGCTTTCCATAATATGATCGCACTCATCTATGCAGGCAGTACAATTTACACATTCCAGTTGTGTGCCATTTCTAATATCAATTCCTGTTGGGCACACATGTACACATTGCATACAATCTATACAATCGCCATGGCCAAGAGTAGCTCTGTCTTCGTTTTTCCTGAATTTTTTCCTGCCTTTTTCCCCTTCACCTCTTTTGTAATCGTAAGCAACAACAATAGACTTGGTGTCTAATAATACACCTTGAAGCCTTCCGTAAGGACAGGCAATAATACATACCTGCTCTCTAAACCAAGCAAAAATAAAATAGAATATGCCTGTAAAAATAGTTAGGGATATTAGGGTGTTTAAATGTGCAGATGGACCATCTATAATATATTGGATAAGGCGATCACTGCCAATTAAATAAGCCAGGAAAATATTGGCAATTAAAAATGAAATGATGATAAACACTATAAGTTTTAAACCTTTCTTTCTAATTTTTTCTTTAGTCCAAGGTTGTTTTGATAATCTAATTTGTTTACCTCTATCACCTTCAATCCAATACTCAATACGTCTAAAAACCATTTCCATGAAAATAGTTTGAGGACAAACCCAACCGCAAAAAATACGTCCAAAAACGACTGTAAAAAGTGCAATAAAAACGACACCTATAATCATTGAGATAACAAATAGGTGGAAATCTTGTGGCCAAAATGGGAATCCAAAAATATTAAAACGACGTTCTAATACATTGAACAGTAAAAACTGATTTCCATTTACTTTTATAAATGGTGCCGAAAACAAAAATAGCAATAGAAAATAACTAACATATTTTCGATAGTTATTAAATCTACCACTAGGTTTTTTTGGAAACACCCAAGCACGTTTGCCGTCTTTGGTAATGGTACCTATTGAATCTCGAAAGTTTTCGTTTTTAGGTGCTTCCAATTTTATTATTATTTAATAAATTTATGTATGTTCAAGACTTTATCATTCTACCCAAATTTCGCCTTCTGGTGCTTTTGGGTTAGCTGGTGTAGTGCCTTGTAGTGTTAATATATAGCTAGATACCTGTGCCATTTCTAAGGGTTTTAATAGTTGTTTCCAGGCAATCATTCCTTTACCGTCTCTACCACCTTCAGAAATGGTTTGGAACACATTTTTTATGCCACCACCTAGAATCCAATATTCATCAGCCAAATTTGGTCCAATACTACCTCCACCATCTGCCATATGACATGCCACACAATTAATATCCCAAATGGCTTTACCAGCACTTAAATCTTCAGCGTCTGTTAACATTGTAACGGTATTAATATCTACTAAATCTTTTGCTGTTTTTTTGTATTCTTCAACATCAGTTTTAGCTTGAGCCATTTTTGCTTCAAATTCTTCTATTTGAGATGGCCCATCAAAAACATGGTATCTTAATAAATAAATTGCAGCGAAAATAATTGATATATAGAAAGAATATACCCACCATGGTGGTAGTGAGTTATCTAACTCTTTTATACCATCATAATTGTGGTCAAGGATAATTTCTCCTTCTTCTTCAATTGGTTTACTGCCCAATAATTTTTTATAGGTGTTTTTAACCCATTTAAATTCATAAGTTTTATTCTTTTTCTCTAAAAAGCGTGCTTTTGTTTCTTCGTCCATTTTATGAAGCATTACGTTTTCCAATGCTCCAATAATAGCTTCGATGGCAATTAATATCAATAACACCAAGAATAAGAATAGCGATACTGCTGGATATTCTATAAATGCTGGTTTTTCACCAGAGTCTATCATGTATTCTATAATTCCAAAAATTATAAAGAATATAACTGGAACTCTTATGTATGAAGGAATTAGATGTCTCATAATATGTTGTTGTTTTGGTTGTCTAATGGAATATTGCTTACGGTTTGTATATAGTCTTTTTTGGCAGAAATGACCCACCAAAAAAGCACCACAAAAAAGAGAAAAAATATGAGCAAAGAGATTATAGGATAAATTTCTATCCCTGTAATGCTCTCCATATGGTTTTTTATATATTTTAACATGATTCTAAATTTTTGGTTATTGTTGCGCTGTTTCTACTTTTATATCTGTGCCTAATCGCTGTAAGTAAGCAATTAAAGCAACGATTTCTCTGTTGCGCATTTCAACAAAACTGTCGCCTCCATTTGCTTTATCATTTTCATAGTTTGTAGCGAAGTCAGGATCTGTTTTAAGATTTTCTTCAATTTGCGTTCCTTGAGCTAACATATTCTCTTGTGCATTGGCTATATCTTCTTCGGAATATGGGACGCCAAGAGTGGCCATGACTTCCATTTTCTTTTTGGTATCAGATGTATCAAGTTCATTTTTAATTAACCATTGGTAACGAGGCATGATTGAACCTGATGATATACTTTGCGGATCGTACATATGGTTAAAATGCCAGCTATCGTTATATTTTCCACCAATTCTATGAAGGTCTGGGCCAGTACGTTTACTTCCCCAAAGAAATGGGTGGTCGTAAACATATTCGCCTGCTTTAGAGTATTCGCCATAGCGCTCTACTTCACTTCTAAAAGGACGAATCATTTGTGAGTGACAGGTGTTACAGCCTTCGCGTATATAAATATCCCTACCTTCTAATTCAAGAGGTGTGTATGGTTGTACACTACTTATGGTTGGTATATTTGATTTTACCATAATTGTTGGTATAATTTGTACTATACCACCAACTAAAATGGTGACTGTTGCTAATAAGGTTAATTGTACAGGACGACGTTCTAACCATGTGTGCCATCCTTCACCAGAAGTACGTTTTTTAGTGACTCTTGTTAATGCAGGAGCTTCAGCCAATTCGTCTTCTACTTTGCTTCCAGATCTTTTAATTGTAACAACTATATTATAAACTAATATTAAAGTTCCAACCAAGTACAACGTACCACCAATGGCTCGCATCCAATACATTGGCATAATTTCGGTTACAGTTTCTAAGAAGTTACCATAGACTAAAGTTCCATCTGGATTAAACTGATTCCACATACTTGCTTGTGTAAATCCTGCTACATACATTGGTAATGCATAAATAATAATACCTAAGGTGCCTAACCAAAAATGCATATTGGCAAGGCCAGTAGAGAATAATCTAGTTTTAAATAACCTAGGGATTAAGTAATAAATAATACCAAATGCCATAAAACCATTCCAAGCTAAGGCACCAACGTGAACGTGAGCTATAATCCAATCTGTATAGTGTGCAATAGCATTTACATTTTTAAGAGATAGAGTAGGGCCTTCAAAGGTTGCCATACCATAGCCTGTAATGGCTACTACCATGAATTTTAAAACAGGATCTGTCCTAACTTTATCCCAAGCACCTCTTAAAGTTAATAACCCATTAATCATACCACCCCAAGAAGGCATTAAAAGCATTACAGAAAATACAACACCTAAATTTTGTGCCCAATCTGGTAATGCCGTATATAATAAATGGTGTGGTCCAGCCCAAATATACAGGAATATTAAAGACCAAAAATGTACTATAGACAATCTATATGAATACACAGGTCTGTTAGCTGCTTTTGGCACAAAGTAATACATTAACCCTAAGAATGGCGTCGTTAAGAAAAATGCCACTGCGTTATGGCCATACCACCATTGCACAAGGGCATCTTGCACACCAGCATATACCGAATAACTCTTCATTGCCGAAACAGGTAATTCTAAACTATTAAAAATATGTAGCACTGCAACAGTAACAAAAGTTGCCAGGTAGAACCAAATAGCCACATATAAATGGCGTTGTCGTCTTTTTAAAATAGTCCAAATCATATTTACGCCAAAAACTACCCAAACTAATGCTATGGCAATGTCTATTGGCCATTCTAATTCGGCATATTCTTTTGATGTTGTTAGACCTAGTGGTAATGTAATTGCTGCAGCTACTATTATTAATTGCCATCCCCAAAAGTTAATATTACTTAAAAGGTCACTTGCCATACGAGTTTTTAGCAATCGTTGGAGTGAATAGTAAATACCAGCAAACATGGCATTACCAACAAAAGCAAAAATCACGGCATTTGTATGTAATGGTCTTAAACGTCCAAAACTTAGCCATGAGATGCCATTGGTCATGTTAGGGAATAAAAACAATAAGGCTACTATAAGACCTACAAGCATTCCAACAACGCCAAAAATAATTGTAGCATAAAGGAATTTTGTAACTATTTTATTATCGTAATGAAACTGTTGCATTTCCATAATTAATTTGTGTTATTCTAAATTGGTTAGTATTATTTTTTGGACTTTTCTTTAATAATTTCGTCTTCAAACAGCATTCTTACAGAATGTGTATAAGAATCGTCATACTGTCCTTTTTTTACTGCAATAATAAAAGCAATAAAAAAAACAACAGCTACAGCAATACTTATTGCTAGTAAAAGATAAATGACACTCATACCTGTTTGAGGTTATAATTCAAAAATAGTTTCATAAGCTTATCTAAAATATGATTTTTGTCATGTTTCAAATGTATGTGTTTTATTGCCTTTTTGTGGTTATTAACCATTATTATAATTTTGTTAGTATGATTAAATTTATAGTTATTGTGTTTAGCATCAAGTTAACTTTCGGCCTAAAAAATTAGTTGTTACAGTTGTAAAAACGACAATGCTAATAGAGCTTAATGGCATTAATATAGCAGCTATAACAGGAGCTAATTGACCTGTAACCGCAAAGTAAAGACCTATAATATTATAGAAAAATGAGAGCACAAAACTCCATTTTATAATTTTTATAGCAGCTTTTGAAGTTTTTATATAATTATATAATTGGTTGAATTTTGATGCATCAAGAATTGCATCACAAGCAGGGGAAAAAATATTTACATTCTCTGAAATTGCAATGCCAACATCACTTTGTGCTAATGCACCTGCATCATTTAAACCATCGCCAACCATTAATACCTTGGCACCTTCGCTTTGATGGTGTTTTATGTATTCTAATTTATCATCTGGTTTTTGATTGAAAAGCAACTTTGTTTTAGTTGGGAGTAATTTGGTCAAATTGCTTTTTTCACCTTCATTATCTCCAGAAATGATAGCTAGATTGTAATCGTCTTTAAGTTTGTTAAAGAGTCTTGAAAGTCCTTTTCTATAGGCATTGTAAAAAGTAAATTTACCTTTGTAAATATTATTTGTGCTTACGTGCACAGCAGTGTTAACAGTTGTTGCATCTTTGGCATATCCTACAAAAGGAGCAGATCCTACTTTAATTTGTTGTGTCTCGAATTTTGCTTCAATCCCTTTTCCTAAGTGTTCTTTGTAATTATCTAAAGTTACTATTTTATGCTCATCTAAAATATCATATAATGCCCTACTTAGCGGATGGTTAGAGCCTCTAAGTGTGTTTTTTAGCAAGCTTTCTTCTTCCTTAGAGAAGCGCTCACCTTCATAGGTGATTTTTGAGCTTTTATTAGCAGTGATTGTTCCGGTTTTATCAAAAATTATGGTATTTATTTTTGCTAATTGTTCAATAACATTAGCGTTTTTTAAATAGAATTTCTTTTTTCCTAAAATACGTAATACGTTACCTAATGTAAAAGGAGCAGATAAAGCAATAGCACAAGGACAGGCAATAATTAATACTGCCGTAAATACATTTAATGCCTTACTGGAATCGTAAATAAGCCAAAAAGTTGTTGCTAAAGCTGCAATTAAAAGCACAGCAATTGTAAAATGTTTACTTATTTTATTTGTTAGTGTGGTAAAGGCAGCTTCCTTATTTGTTTTAAATACGTCGTTGCTCCAAAGTTGTGTTAAATAACTTTGCTCTACCGATTTTAAAACTTCAACCTCAATAACACCATTTAGTTGTTTTCCGCCAGCAAACAGTTTATCTCCTGATGTTTTTGAAACTACTTTAGATTCACCAGTTACAAAACTATAGTCAATTCTTGCATGACCAGTCATCAAGACACAATCTGCAGGAATGAGCTCTTCATTTCTTATAAGTAAACGATCTCCTTTTTTAATATCATATACTTGAATGGATGATTCTTTTCCATCAGCAAAAATTTTAGTAATACCAATTGGAAAGTAGGATTTGTAATCTCGTTCAAAGGATAGAAATGCGTAGGTTTTTTGCTGGAAGAACTTACCAAGCAATAAAAAGAAAACCAGACCAGTTAAACTATCAAAAAAGCCAGTACCAATATCTAAAGCTATTTCGGTGGTACTTCTTATAAATAGAACTGAAATTCCTAATGCTATTGGAACATCTATATTTAATAGTCTTGCTCGAATGCCTTTATATGCTGATATAAAATAATCTTGAGCTGCATAAAAAACCACTGGAACTGAAAACGCAAACATTAGCCATCTAAAAACATGTTTGTAATTTTCTAACCAAATCCCTTCTACTTGTAAATACTCAGGAAAAGAAAGAAACATTACATATCCAAAAGCAAAACCAGACAACCCGAGCTTATAGATTATAGAGCGATCAATTTTCTTTTTTCTATTCTCAAAATTTTCTAAACTTATATAGGGCTCGTAACCAATTTGGCACAAAAGATTGACCAATTCTTTAAGCGATAATTTGTTACCATTAAAAGTTACACGAACAGTTTTCTCGCCAAAGTTTACCATAGAGCTACTTACTTGTGGAAGTAGTTTATTTAAATTTTCTAGAACCCAGATACACGAACTACAGTGTATGTGCGGAATATACAACGAGATTATGCGAATCTCACCATCATTAAATTCAAAAAGTTTTTCTGTTATTTTTTCATTGTCAAGAAAATTATACTTGCCTTCAATTTCTTTTGGCGTAGCTCCTGGAGCAGCTTGCAAATCGTAATAACAGCTTAAATCGTTTACAGAAAAAATCTCGTAAACAGTTTTGCAACCATTACAACAAAATGACTTCTTGTCGTGTGTTATTCCTGTTTTAGAGGCATCTAAGCCACAGTGGAAACATGTTTTATGGTTCATGTTTCACCTAACGGATTTATTTGTTTGAAATTGGACAGATGTAATTTACCAATGGAAAACTGCGATGGAATCAAAATTAATAATTGACTCATATTTATAAAATTTGCTCAAAATATACCTAGTACAAAGATGTTAAGTTAATAAAAATTTAAATATGATATTTATCATGTTTTAGTTATTTTTGTGTAACTTCGAAATTAGGTATGAGTAAGTGCGAACAATGTATAGTAAGACAATTTAATTCTCTTAAGGCTTTGACCAAGGAAGAGTTACTTAGGATTTCTGCTTGTAAAACTTCTAGAATAATTAAAAAAGGCGAAGTGATTTTTGAAGAAGGAGAATCACTAAATGGCATATTTTGTATAAAAGATGGCGTTTGTAAGCTTACAAAGTTAAGCGCAAATGGAAAAGACCAGATAATAAAATTGGTTGAAAAAGGACAAATACTTGGTCAACGATCGTTAATTAGTGATGAACGTACAAATCTAAGAGCGACCGCTTTAAATGATATGGAATTATGTTTTATTCCAAAGGCTGAAATTATAAACGATTTAAAAAAGAATAATAATTTCACAATGGACATTTTAAAGAATATGGCAGATGATTTAAGGGAAGCCGACGATGTTATTGTAAACATGGCTCAAAAATCGGTTAGGCAACGTTTGGCTGAAGCTTTATTAGATATTGACGAAAATTTTGGCACAAACCCTGATGGCACCTTAAGCGTACTTTTATCACGTGAAAACTTTGCTAGTATTGTTGGGACTGCTACCGAGTCGGTAATTAGAGTTTTATCTCAGTTTAAAAAAGAAGGATTTATATCTACTATTGGGAAGTATATTAAAATAGAGGATATTGACGGTTTGAGACGCGTAGAATAAAATTAGTCACTTAAAAATAAAAAAAACGCTCTGATATTTTCAGAGCGTTTTAAGTTTTTATCAATTAATTATTAATCCAGTTTAAAAGATTTAATGTCTTTAAAAGGCGATAAACTTAGATTTTCCATTGAGGCTTTATAAGACTTCCATTCGTCATTAAAAAACGTATTGGTTTTTTCAAGTGCACTATTTAAAGCGTCTTTGGCATTTTTCATTAAAGTACGTTCTGTTGAAGTGATGCCACTTTTTCTTGATCTAATATATCTTGCTGCACCAAAAATACGTTGACCTACATTCCCCACATCACGGAAAAACCGAGATTAATTTCTATAGCTAACGAAAAGCGCGTACCTTGTTTACGACTCTCTGCAAGGCCGATTTCATAAGTGGTGCACAATAGCCCGTGCTTCATTCTGGTT
>Ga0316209_1001620_pt1 | contig 22021 bp, 20 predicted proteins | sample 6monopyrite_MG_FD_204945 | JGI IMG/M metagenome (GOLD analysis project Ga0316209, IMG submission 204945) | Microbial mat bacterial communities from mineral coupon in-situ incubated in ocean water Damariscotta River, Maine, United States -... | ecosystem: Environmental > Aquatic > Marine >...
TCAGGTTTTATACGGATTCTAGATTTCAAGCCAAGCCTGTTGGTGCGGTCTCTCACTTTCCAGATCGTGCGGTGTTTTGCATAAAGGTCATATAGTTTGACGATGATTTCTGACTCAGATGGATCAATCGTCAAGCTTCTCCCATTTGCTTGATATCCGATCGGAACGTTACCGCCCATCCATAGCCCTTTTCTTTTCGACGCAGCCAGCTTGTCCCGAATGCGCTCTGCCGTCACCTCGCGCTCAAACTGTGCAAAGCTCAGCAGCATGTTGAGCGTCAGACGCCCCATGCTGGTGGCGGTGTTGAACGATTGAGTCACAGATACGAAAGACGCTTCTGCTGCATCAAGCCGATCGACAATCTTGGCAAAGTCCGCCAGTGAGCGTGTTAGCCGATCAATCTTGTAAACAACAATGCGATCGACCTTACCTTCATCTATATCGGACAGGAGCTGTTGCAGAGCGGGGCGATCCATGGTTCCACCAGAGATCCCCCCGTCATCGTAATGATCCAGCAGCATTTCCCAGCCCTCTGCTTTCTGGCTGGTGATATAGGCAGCACAAGCCTCTCTCTGGGCATCAAGCGAGTTGAATTCCTGTTCCAACCCGTCTTCCGAGCTTTTGCGGGTATAGATGGCGCAGCGGATCCGTTGCATCAGCCCAGCCCAAAGAAGCGCGGGCCGGACCAGTGCGCACCCGTGATGCGTTTGGCAATCGCCGAGAGTGAAGCATAGCGTTTGCCATCAAAAAGAAAACCCTTTTCCAGTACTTCGACTTGATAGGTACGCCCGTTCCACTCCCGCACCAGATGGTTGCCGGGTTTGAGGGTATGGGTGTGCACCCTGCCCTGGTCTTTGCCCGATGCCAGTTTCGAGAGTGCCTGTATCGTTTTGCGTGATACGCCATCCTCAACGCGGCACTGCGCCTCATAGGCTATCGCGCGTTGCATAAATCGAAGCGACAGATGCTTGGGGGGTGGTCGATCAAATACATCACGCCACCGATCCAGACATGCATCGCGATCAAGAACCTCGATCGTGGCGAGCAGATCAGCTTCCGTCGTTATCGGGGCATTCATTTTTCGGCCCCCGCAGATACGATGCGATAGGCTGATCCGCTTGACGTCTGGACCTTTTCGATATTCTCGCCCGCTTTGCGAAGGCTGGATATCGCAGCTCTGACACTGTGCGGCTGCCAGCCAAACGCAGTCTGGATTTTGTCTATCGTCGCGCCTTTCTTACGCGACAGCAGCGATTTGAGCTGTTCCTGTCTGGTTTTGCGTTTTAGTTCATTTATTGTTCTTGGCTTAGCCTTAAGCGTCGCCACCTTGGGTTTGCCGGCTTTCGATATTACTGGTTGGGTCATTTTAATCTCCGCTCATCAGCCCTAGATCATTCCAGAGCCTGCTACCGAGCAGAGCCCGGAGGTCCGGGCGAGCATTCGCAATACCGACACTGACGCTTGCCGCGCCGCAGAAGTCCAGTGGTTTGTGGGGATGCCGCCCAAAGCGGCGTTTTTCGTAAAGGGTTTGATTTGAATGTTTTGAGGACCGTGGTAATTGATGGAGTGCTAGGCCTCTTTAATACGCATTTAATAGTCAAAAAGGCTTTGCCCAATTGACCTGTCTTTCACTCGCCATCCGCAACAGAACCGGTTCTTTACGTCTTGCTGACCACGCCAATAGTTGCGTCAACGCATCAACCTGATCATCATGGCGGGTGTTTGGAAACCCAAGAAGTTCGCGCTCAAAACCATCGAGCCAGGGGGCTTCCTCTGGCAATTGAAGCTCTCCATTCTCGATGCGCACCGTTTGCGCGGAAAAGCGGGTGATTTTATCCCCGTCGGCCTTTCGTGCGATCGGAAGCGGCACACCTTGAGGCGCGTCCACACGCAGCTGCTGAATGAGCTGCGCGCCACTTGACGCGTCTTCAATTAAAAGCACATTGGTTCGGTATCTATTGGCAAGTTCCTCTACTTTTCGCCGCAGTGCCGGAAACGTCAATTGCGCCCGAAACACATCAATAACATAGACCCGACGACCGCGCACAAGTGCCGTAACACAAACCGACCAGTCATTGAGCGGACCCTCTTTGGAGGCGGTATCCCAGCTTTGCACAATTTGACTGCCAGAGCCTTTTTCGGGCACTACCTTGTAGCGCTGGAACCAGGCGCGCTGCACCAACGTGCCTTCTGCCGGCACTGGCGCCTGCTGGTACTGGGCGGAAAAAACAGCCGAGCCCATAATGCGTTTCTGAAGATCGAGTTGCGCCACCGGTTCGCGTTCGGGATGTAAGGCGTCGCCCGCTTTGCGGTTAATAAACCGCCTGTCATTCAATTGAATCTTTTCGGGGGTTTCGGCTATGGCCGGCAGGCACAAATGCGCCCACCCGCCAGCCTCGAGAAAGTGACCAGCCAGATCATCTTCATGTAAACGCTGCATAACCAGAATGACCACCCCGGTTCGTTTATCGTTTAACCGCGATGACAGCGTATTGGCATACCATTCCTGAACCTTCTTGCGCGCCAGCGCCGACATCGCCTCTTCAGGCTTCAAAGGATCGTCAATGATAATGATATCACCGCCTCGCCCGGTAAGCGTACCGCCCACCGAGGTCGAGAACCGCCCGCCTCTCTTTGTGGTTCGAAAGTCCATCTCGCTGTTGCCGCCACGCGGAATAACCGTTTTGGGAAATATCCGCCGATACCAGTCCGATTGCATAATGGCGCGACAGTCATTGGCATGCTTCTGGGCAAGGTCGGATGAATAGCTCACGCAAACAAACCTTTTGGACGGATCATGCCCCAGTTGCCAGGCAACCCACGCCACCGAAATGGTAATTGATTTGAGATAGCGCGGCGGCATCGATACAATCAGTCGCGTGTTTTTACCGTTGCTGATTTGCTCGAGCTGGAAGCCAATGGCTTCAAGATGCCAGCTTGGCAGGAACCGATCGCCTGCCGAAACGGTTTCAAATGCTTTATGCAGAAAAGCCATGAAGTCTTGCCGAAGCAACGCGTCGAGCAATGCCGCCGCCTGATCATGATTTCTCATCATCTTCTCCGTTAGAATTTAGTTCTGGGGTTGAAGACTTCCTCTCCAACGCCTGTGCGATGATTTCCAGATCGATTGCGGAAACAGCAAACCCCGATTTTACAGCCTCGCCGTCCGGTCCAAAGATGCTGAGTGTGAGGCCCATCAAAATATTGATGGCCCGAATATCACCTTTTGCGGCTTTTTCTGTCAGTCGCTTCACAACAACCTGTTGCTTGGTGTATTTTTTAGTCTGACCGTTTTCTGTCACGGTTACGCGGCTGCCCAACTCCTGCTGCAGGTCGGTCTTTAGGCCACGGGCGCCTTTTGGGCGTCCTTTGGGATTCCCCGAAGCGCCCTTCTTGAAGCGGGTACCTTCCGGCGGCTTGCCGTAGCCGACTTCGTAAGTTTTCTTGCGTCCCGTCATCAGCCTGCCTCCGCCAATCGCCTGGCAGCAACGTCAGCGAAGAGCTCACCCGACCCTGCCAATGTGGCCTGCGCGCCCGTTTCTTGTTCAAGTCGTTTGACACTCAAATCACAATAGGCCGGATCAATCTCGATCCCGGCCGCGCGCCTTCCGGTTCTATGCGCCGCAACCAGTGTTGTGCCGGATCCGGCAAAGCCATCCATGACCAACCCGTTGCGTGTTGAGCAATCCATTATGGCATCGGCAACCATCTGGACCGGTTTAACCGTTGGGTGTGCTGCCAGATCCTCAGTACGGCCCGGCCGGAAAGTATTGGCACCGGCATAGCTCCAGACGTTGCTGCGATGGCGGCCCTTTTCACCGAGACCAAAATTATTGATATGGGCACCCTGCCCTGCCTTGAATACAAAAACCATCTCGTGTTGTGAACGGTAAAAACTGCCCATACCGGCATTGGTCTTCACCCAGACACACAAATTCTTTAGCTCGCTAAAAACACCGTCGGCAGCCGTTTGAACCTCAACCAGGTGTCGCCAATCCATACAGATATAATGAATCGACCTGTCGGCACTGAACATCTTCTGGAGCGCAAAGGCCTGATGCAAAAAGTCGACGAATTCATCATGGGTCATTTCGCCCGAGGCCATGGCGAATTCCCGATGTTGTGCTTTGCCAAGCCCGGAGACATTCCCCGCAATCGCAACGTTATAGGGGGGATCAGTAAAAACCATTTGCACCCGATTATCGCCGAGAAGCTTTTTCCAGTCATTCTCGTCAAGCGCATTGCCGCACAGAATCCGGTGCGGCCCTATTTGCCATAGGTCTCCCATGCGTGACACGGGTGGCTGCGCCAGATCAGGCAGTTCGACCTGTTCTTCGCAGGGTTGTTCCTGTCCGGCGCCCAACAGCACATCAATCTCGCCGGTATCAAATCCGGTGAGTTCAATATCAAAGTCCAGATCATATTCTGCCAGAAACTCGAATTCTGCGGCCAGTATCTCCTCATCCCAACCGGCTTTCTCGGCCAGTCTGTTGTCGGCAATGACGTAAGCGCGTTTTTGCGCTTCAGTCATACCATTGAGCCTAATAACCGGAACCTCCGTCATTCCCAGATATTCTGCCGCAAGCAGTCGGCCGTGCCCGGCGATCACGATGCCCTCATCATCTGCCAAAATCGGGTTGGTCCAGCCAAACGTTTTCAGGCTATCCGCAATCTGGCGGATTTGCTGCTTGCTGTGGGTTCGCGGATTGTTGGCGTAAGGGCTAAGTTGACCGATCGGAACGATTTGAACGTTCAAATCGGTTGAAAGTGTCGCGAGATATTTATCTAAGGTTAAGGTCATATCTGTCTCCAAATTTTATTTGAAGACAGCTTTAAAACACCTTAACTCACCGTTGTTCCGTAGAGTATGTACCTACGACACTTTTTTATGCACGCTAACGTAGCCGCGCATCGCTCTACTGATTTGCGCAGGTCTTATCTTTTTGTCAATTAGGGCGAAACAAACCGTTACAAATCGACCTGCCTCCGATTGTGGCTCTTCCACATAACCGAGGTCTTCACCCTTGTTTGAATGGGTGGCCGGTTTATCAGTCAGAGCTTCATACAATTGGCAGAGGCGCTCAACCGCCAGATAGAGGTCGGGTTCCTGGTCAGGTCCTTTGATCGCCTTTAAACGTGCTGAGGCCAACTTAAGGGCTTCTTCAATGTAATGATCTGCGATGAGATTGTCCATAAGATCAATTGACATAAACCCGCGCGTAAATTTCTGGCCACTGGTGACATCGATTAATGCAAAGAATAAATGATCGTAAGCGCGCGCGTTTAACCCCCACAAAGAGGCCCAGTCGAAAGCCCTAGCTCGCTGCAAGTCGTCAAGCTCGGCACGGGATTCGGCGCGCGTAAACTTCTCCGAACGCTGGCCATGACGCTCGACAAAATAAATGCCAATCTTGGCAAGACCACTAAGAAACACGCGGTGACCTATTGAATCCAGTTCAACGCCAACAGACCGGGCGATTTGATTAACCTCGGATCCATAGTAACAAAACGGCTCGCCTGCATACCAACCATCGTCTCCCCAATGTCGTTTGACTTTCCGTGGCATGTTTTCCCCACATATAGTGTCAAAATGGATATTCATCCAGCATATCCATTTGGATAACATATGTAAAAAAAATGTTGGAAGGCAGGTTTGTCAAATCGGCGAAAGGAGCAGCCGATTACCAATCCCAAGGTGCAACGCTGTATCCGGCGATCTCCGCGCCTGGTTGCTAACATCAAATTATCAGATGTTGCGATGATCGATTGAATGCACCGTTGCCTTTTTTAGGATGTCCCTCTCCTCGCGCAGAAGGCGGTTTTTTTTGCGAAGTTCTGCTACTTCGCGCTCAAGATCGGATTGAGCAGTAGGTTTCTCAGGGTTCTTTCGGTCTTGCTGTATCCAATTGCTCAACGTTGAAAATCCGATACCAAAATCGGCGGCCACCTGCTTGCGTGTCAGCCCACTGGTCAGCGCAACCCTGGCCGCTTCATGCCTGAACTCTGATGTGCGTTTCGTTCCCAAAGTCGTTCTCCTTTTGCGTATTATACGCGGTCAAAGGAGCGGCACAATTCCGCGACAGGTCCAATAAAACAACCGGCCCGAATATAGGCCGGAGTTGGGCTGGCATTAGAGAAGTGTTTCACGTGTCGCGCTGGAATATCCAGTCATGGTCAGGGTGGTTCTGAAACCGCCATTTGCGTAGCGGGCCTGCCATTACATTTAGGTAATACATCTCGTAGCCATAGGGGGTAGCGCAGGGGTGGTGGCCACGGGGCACCAGCACCACATCGCCATCATTCACGGTCATGGTTTCATCCAACTCGCCGTCTTCGGTGAATACCCGCTGAAAACCAAAGCCTTGCGCGGGGTTCAGCCGGTGGTAATATGTTTCCTCCAGAAAGGTCATATCGGGGAAGGTATCCTCGTCATGCCGATGCGGCGGATAGGACGACCAATGGCCCTGCGGGGTGAAAACCTCGGTCACTAAAAGGCTGTCGGCAACGTCGCGGTTTTCCATGGCGATGTTGTGAATATAGCGCGTATTTGCCCCTTTACCGCGCTCTTCCAACGCAATTCCCGCCGGTCCGATCACCGCCGCCTTATGGCCGCCCAGCCCCGGGGCCGAGCACACGGCCAGCACGCAATCCGTGCTGGCGGTCACCGACCATTCCGCACCGTTTGGCACATAGGCGCAAGCGGGCGGCAGGCGTTCAAACACACTCATCCGCTCGCCCAATTCACCAAAATCCTGCCCAGCGGCAGAAACCAGCGCCTTGCCCTCGACCAACACGAGGATCACCTCGCGGTCACCGGTTTGCTCACACGCCTGCGCCCCGGCTTTCAGATGGTAAAGCCCAAAGCCGACATATTTCCAGCCCGCCGATTTTGGGCTGATATCATGCCGCTTTCCGGTTTTGCCTTCCGGCTTTCGTAATAGGTTTGCCATAGCTATCCCCTGTCCAATCCGACATCTTTTGCCATTTGTTTCAAAGCTTTCATCCCCATGGACTGATATTCAAACGGGTTCCTTTGCCCGGGGTCCTGCTCGGCCTCGATCACCAGCCAGCCATAATAACCGTGCTGTGCCGCAACGCTGAGCACTGGCTCAAACCGCACGCAGCCTTCCGGGTCGCCTGGCACGGTAAACACCCCGCGCCGAACCCCCTCAAGAAACGACAGACCCTGTGTGCGCACCTGTTGCATTATATCTGCTCGAATATTTTTGGCATGGATATGCGCCACCCGGCCCATATGGCGCGCCAGCACCTCTGCCGGATCACCACCGCCAAAATAGCAATGGCCGGTATCAAACAGCAGCTTGGTTACGGGACCGGTGACAGCCATGAAGCAGTCGATCTCTTCAGGGGTTTCAACAATGGTGCCCATGTGATGATGATATGCCAGCATGATGCCCTGATCTTCGCAATACTGCGCGATGGCCTCGACATCCGCGCCGAATTTCTCCCACCGATCATCGGCCAGATAGGGCTTTTCGTTCACCGCCACATCATCAGCCCCGTGGATCGCATTGGAGGTTTCGCATACGATACACACGGTGCAGCCCATGGCCTTGAGCAGATCAAGATGCGGCTGTATTGCTTTCTTCTCATCCTCAACCGAATGCGCCAGCAGATTAAGGGAATGCCAACCCGAGACAAAACGTAAGCCGAATGGTGACAGAGCCTCTGTCAACGCCTCGGGGGTCGATGGCATTTTATGACCCTTTTCGATGCCGTCAAAGCCGATGTTGCCGGCCTCGGTCAGGCATTGCTCAAGGCTGATATGCGCGCCTAAGCTTTGATCATCATCATTGGACCATGCAATCGGGTTGGTGCCATAAAGGATCACGTCTTGTTTCTTTCTTTAAGTGCCGCTTCATAATCAGCACGGGCTTTGTTAACTTGTTCTCGAGTCGAAACCTCGGGCACCGCCACCTCCCACCAGCAGCTCCCCGCCTCGGTGGAAGGGTAAGGATCAGTGTCGAGCACAAACACTTCAACCCCTTTGCCTGTGCGATTGGCCAGCGCCTGCTCCAACTCGGCAATCGAGTTTACTTTTTGCGATATTGCCCCCATCGAGGCACTGTGTTTGACAAAATCTATCGCTGAAGGGGTCTCGCGGCCGGCGTGGTCCAGCAGGTTGTTGAACTCGGCCCCGCCGGTGCCCATTTGCAGCCGGTTGATGCAACCAAAGCCACGGTTGTCGGTGATGATCAATGAAAAATCCACGCCCGTCATCACCGCTGTTGCCAACTCTGAATTGGCCATCATATAAGTGCCATCGCCGGTAAAGCAGATGACATCGCGCGATGGGTCGGCCATCTTGATGCCCATGGCACCGGCGATTTCATAGCCCATGCAGCTAAAACCGTATTCCATGTGATAGCTGCCGGGGGTGGTGGCTTTCCACAGCTTGTGCAGCTCGCCGGGCATGGTGCCAGCGGCACACATCACCACGGTGTTTTCGCTTGCTGCGCGCTGCACCGCGCCGATGACTTGCATATCGGTTGGCAGGGTATTGCTATCCGTGGGCGGGGCTGTCACCGCATCCACTGCCGCATACCAATCGCTGCGGAGGGTTTGCGCACGATCCGCCGCACGGTATGCCCCGAGCTTGGCCCCGAGCTTTTCCAGCCCGACGCGCGCATCGGCAACCAACGACAACGCCCCGTGCTTGATACTGTCATAGGGCTGCACATTCAGCGCAAGGATTTTGCGGTCAGGATTCTTGAACAAAGACCACGATCCGGTGGTGAAATCCTGAAAGCGGGTACCGATGCCAAACACAAGGTCTGCATCGGCGCAAATGGCATTGGCGCTGTCAGCGCCGGTAACCCCGACCGGCCCGAAAGCCAGATCATGCTGCCAGTTTAGCGCCGATTTTCCGGCTTGGGTTTCGACCACCGGAATGTTGTGCGTCTCGGCAAACTGCCGTAGAGCATCACAAGCTCCGGAATAATGCACACCTCCCCCGGCAACAATCACCGGTTTTTCCGCCACGCTGATGGCCTCCAGCGCACGGGTCAGTTCGCCGGCATCCGGCTCTGGTCGCCGCGTGGCCCATGTGTTTTTCTCGAACATGCTGGCAGGGAAGTCATAGGCTTCGGCCTGCACATCTTGGCAAAATGCCAGTGTCACCGGCCCACAAATGGCGGTGTCTGTCAGCGTGTGAAAAGCCCGTGGCAAGGCCGTAAGCAGCTGCTCAGGGCGGGTGATGCGGTCAAAATATCGGCTGACGGGCTTAAAACAATCATTGGCACTGACCGTGCCATCGCTAAAATCCTCAACCTGTTGCAACACCGGATCCGGGCCGCGATTGGCAAACACATCGCCGGGAATTAGCAGCACCGGCAGGCGGTTTACATGCGCCAGCGCTGCCGCCGTCACCATATTGGTGGCACCGGGCCCGATAGAGCTGCTGACCGCCATTGCGCGCTTACGGTTCAACTGTTTGGCATAGGCAATGGCGGCATGGGCCATAGTCTGCTCGTTTTGGCCACGATAGGTGGGAAGACGGCCGCGAGCCTCATAAAGCGCCTCGCCAATTCCGGCCACATTACCATGGCCAAAAATCGCCCAGACCCCCTCGATAATCCGGTCGCCATCCTCATTGAACTGGTTTTCGATATAGCGCACCATTGCCTGTGCAGCGGTTAAGCAGATGCTTGTCATCTGTTCGCCTCTCGTGACTTGTCCCATGTGTTGCATAATGCAGCGTATTTTTTCGCCATGTCCTGAACGGCCGCCTCGTCGGAAATTTCGCCCTTCATCCAGCCCCGGGCCGCATCACCAAAGATTGTCCGTCCGACCGCAAACCCTTTGACCAGATCGTGCTGTGCCGCCAGAGAAAAACTCGCAAACAAGTCTTCGGTCGAGGCATCCAGCCCCAGCACCACAATGCCGCGTGTATGACGGTCATTGCGCTCAATGGTCTTGACTGCCGCCGCCCAGCAGGCCGCATCGCGATAAGGTTCCAGTTTCCACCAATCGGGATAAATGCCGATATCATACATGCGTTGGATGATCGCTGAAATGCTGGTTTCGTCAACCGGCCCGTGTTTGCTCAAAATCGGTTCCAGCAAGAACTCCAGCCCGTTGCGACGGCTGGCGGCGAAAAGGCGTAACAGGGTCGCTTCCTGCTCTGCTTTCAGGTCATCGGGGTCATCGGGGTGATAAAAGCACAGCACTTTGACCACATGCTCGCGTGGCCATTCATTCAACCCGCCGAAATCGGGCCCGATTGCCGGTTCCAGCCGTAACGGGCGCGAGCCGGGCCATTCAACAGTGTTACCGATCCACAGCCCCCGCCCCGCCGCTTGCCACAGCGCTTTTTGCCCAAGACGGTTATCGCACAACAGGCCGTATCCGTCGCGGCCATCTGACACCTGCAACAAAGCTTCAAGACACAGCACCTTGAAGCGGCCGGTTTTCTCTGGCGTGGCACCTTCCATTTCCTCAAATTGCATGCGGTGGTCAAAAGCAAAGATGCGCATATCCGGCCAGTTACCCTTGCGGGTGGCGGCCCAATGGATCTGCTCCAGCTCTTTGTCTTTACGCAAAGCCGGGTTCTTCACACCGCGCTTCAGGAAAAACTGCAATTCCTCCCAATCTGGATAGGCCGGGGTGCAGCCGTGTCGGGAAACCGCAAATGCCCCGCAAGCGTTGGCCCATGTCAGAGATGTTTCCCAGCTTTCGCCCTTCAGCCAGCCGCGCAGCAGGCCAGACATAAACCCGTCGCCGGCACCCAGCACATTGAACACCTCAATCGGAAAGGCGGGGCCGGAAATACCCTGATCAAGATTGTCGGAAATAGAACCCTCAAACGCCACCGCCCCCATCGGGCCGCGTTTGCATACCAGCGTTGCCGCTGTCAGCGCCCGCACGTTTTTTAGTGCCTGCAACGTGTCGGTGGTGCCGCCGGCGATGTGGAATTCTTCTTCGGTGCCGACAATCAGGTCAAACAGCACCAACGTCTTTTGCAGCCGCGCCGTCACCACAGGGCTATCGATGAACCGCTCTTCGCCCGCGCCATGGCCCGCCAGCCCCCAAAGATTGGGGCGGTAGTCAATATCAAGCGCCGTGAGCGTCCCGTATTCACGCGCCAGATACAGGGCTTTCAGCACCGCGGCTTCGGTCTTGTCATGGCTCAAATGGGTGCCGGTCACCGTCAGGCAACGGGTATCGCGGATCAGATCGGGGTCAATGTCATCCTCGCACAGCGCCATATCAGCGCAATTTTCACGATAGAAAATCAGCGGGAAGTGCGCATCATCACGAATACCGAGCAACACCAGTGCGGTTAAACGACTGGGGTCGGTAATGACCGCGCGCACATCCACGCCCTCGGCGGCCAGCTCCTCGCGAATGAAGCGGCCCATATGTTCGTCACCGACACGGGTTATCAGCGCCGATTTCAGGCCCAGACGCGCGCACCCGGCCGCAATGTTGGTCGGAGAGCCGCCGATATATTTGTTAAACGACCTCATATCCTCCAGTCGCCCACCGACCTGCGCGCCGTAAAGATCAACCGAAGATCGACCAATAGTCACAACATCGAGTTTCACGCGCACCCCCTTCAGGTAATTCAGATTTCTTTATTGATCGCCGTTAACAAAATTCACCTCGGGCAATCATAGAATATACATTCCATAAATGAAAGGCTTGTAATTTATTTTTCACCAAGCACCAGCCCACGGCGGGTGCCGACAGCCACTGCCAGCGTTATCGCCAGAGACAGCGGTGCCGTCAGGGCGCGAAATGATCCAACATCTGCCTCTGAAACTGTCAAAATTGTTGCCTTCAAATGGTGCAGCGGAGAGTTGATAGCGTCTGTGATTGCAACAATATCGTTATCCCGAGCCCGCGCGAATGTCGCAAGGTCAAGGGTTTCTTGCGTATACGGGGCAAAGGTTATCACCACCAGAACATCATCAGGTAAAATAGCATGACGGTGATCCAGATTGCCAAATTTGCCGTGCAGCATGGCGGGTGCGTTCATCTTTTCAAACGCATAGGCAAGGTATGTCGCAACCGGAAAGGCTCGGCTAAGACCAATGATGTGAATCATCGGAGCCTTCGACATCACAGCTACGGCGTGTTCCAACACGTCCGGCTCGACCGAACCTGCCAAGTTTTCCAGCGAAGCGCGGCCTGCTTCAATGAACTCGGCCAGCAGTGTTGAGGGGTTTTCCTCACCACTTGTGCGCAATGCCTCCAGTCTGGTCGCATAGTCGGGCCAGCGCTGGGTAAAAGCATCCCGAAACATACGCTGCATTTGTGAATAACCGGAAAAACCCATCAACTGACAGAAACGCATAAAGGCCGATGGCTGCACCCCGGCTGCCTTTGACAGGTCTGCAACGGTTGACACTGCAATAATGTCGGTGTTTCGGGCTACATAGTCAGCACATTGGCGCAAGCGTTTTGGTAGGCTGTCGGTAATTTCAACCAACCTGACCTGGAACTCTTCAAGCGTTTTTGGGGCGTCGGGTTTCGACATTTTTATTCTTTCGTTTTGGCTTGACAGAACGTCGGACATGCCGCATTCCATATATTGGAACATATATTCTACCAAAGGCCAGGCATAAAGTCCAACCGGAATCGGTGTTCGGTATTTCAGCAAAGGTTGAGCAGATGACAATAAAATTTGCCCTTCTAGGGGCCGGACGCATCGGGCAGGTTCACGCCAAGGCGGTGGCCTCTAACTCGCAGGCGATACTGATCGCGGTGGCGGATGCGTTTGAGAATGCCGCCAATCTATTGGTTGCCGAATTCGGCGGCGAGGTGCGCAGCATCGAGACCATCGCGGCATCAGACGATATTGATGCCGTGCTTATCTGCACCCCGACCAACACCCATGCCGATCTTATTGAAAAGTTTTCGCGCACTGGAAAAGCGGTTTTTTGTGAAAAACCGATTGACCTGGATATTGACAGGGTCAAGGCCTGCCTGCAGGTTGTCGAGAACACCAACGCTACGCTGATGGTTGGGTTCAACCGCCGGTTTGACCCACATTTTATCGCCCTGAAAGACGCCATTACAGCCGGTAAAATTGGCGAGATCGAAATGATTACCATCATCTCCCGCGACCCCGGCGCGCCCCCTCCGGAATATATCAAGGTCTCGGGCGGGATATTCAAAGACATGTCGATCCACGATTTTGATATGGCGCGGTTTTTGTTGGATGAAGAGATCGAAACCGTGATGGCAAGCGCCTCGGTTCTTGTGGACCCAGAGATCGGCGCGCTGGGCGATTACGACAGCGCCAGCATCATCCTGACCACCGCCAGCGGAAAACACTGCACCATTTCGAACTCGCGCCGCGCCACATATGGCTATGATCAGCGAATCGAGGTGCATGGTGCCCTTGGCTTAGTCAGTGCTGAAAACCAACGTGCGATCAGCATCGAATTGGCCAACGCCGACGGCTACACGCGCCCGCCGTTATATGATTTTTTCATGACCCGCTACATCGCGGCTTATGTCGCAGAAATCAATGCCTTTATCGGATCGCTGGCCAACAAAACCCCCGCCTCGCCAAGCGGTCACGACGGTCTGGCGTCTTTGCTTATTGCAGAGGCCGCGTTGAAATCCGTTAAAGAAGGCCGCGCTATAAAGTTGGCGGACCTCACCTGACGCCCGCGTGCGCCCGTCCTGCACAATATGTAATTACACCCCTATCAGCAATTTCGTTAGCTGCTCTGACAATGCGGGGGTGGCACACAGCACCTCCCCGCCATTTGCAATAAAGGGATCAAGCAGCGGGCAAACCACCTCTGCCCCGGCTTCCTGCGCGATCAACAGACCGGCCAGCGCATCCCAGCTGTTCAGGTGCTTTTCATAATAATAGTCGGCGACACCTTCAGCCACCCGCAGCAGCCCAATGGCGGCCGAGCCAATTTTTCGATGCTCGATCCCGGCATCAAACAGCGCCTGTAACTGGGTCAGGTATAGCCCAAACGGTGTGCGCCGCGACGCCCCCAGAATACCCATCGCCACCTGTGGGTCATGGGTGTCCGAAACGGCAATTGCCTCATCATCCCGCCACGCCCCACCACCGATACGCGCCGCATAAATCCTGTCGGTCGGGCTGTCATGAATGACCCCGAGAACGGTCATGCCATCACGCACATACGCAATCGATACCCCCCAATGCCGCAAGCCGCGCAGATAATTCGAGGTGCCGTCAATCGGGTCCACCACCCAGGTGCCGCCTTGCCCCGCCGCGCCACCGGTTTCTTCGCCGATGAACCCGTCCTTCGGAAAGGCCTGTTTCAATGCTGATTTGATCGTGTCTTCAGCCTGTTTATCCGCTACCGTCACAAAATCCTGCGTGCTTTTTTGTTCGACACCAAGCGCCTTGCCGTGGCTTTCATTCCAGAACCTCAGCGCTTCTCGCCCCACATCCCGCGCCAGCTTGCGGGCAAATTCCAACCGTATGGTCAGGTCATCATCATAAGTCATGTTCGCTCCGCGCCAAAAAATGCTGCCGCACCATCGGGTAATCAGCAAGGATCTTGAACCGGTCGGGGTAATCAAGGTTTACCATGTCGGGTTGAAGCGCCAGATATGATGCCAGATCATCGTATCTGCTTCGCCTGCTATAGATCATAGAACGCACACCAAGCGCGGCACATTCGGTTATTTTAGACAGATCATCGCGCTCGGCGTCGAATTCTACAATCTGGGCATCGTAATCTTTGGCGGCCTCGGCAACCGAGGCATACATCCAGCGCGGGGCCATCAGGACAATGTCTGGCGACTGCGCCCGCAACCAGCGCAAACCCATCGTATCAGCTCCCCAAAAGAAGCAATGCTCCAGCATACCAGAATCCCTGACCTCGGCCAGCAGCGCGGCCGGGTCGGCATCTTTGATCTCGATATAGATCCCGCAACGACCTTTGGCATCTTGTAAAAACTGCGTCAGGGTCGGCACCCGGTATCCAGCCGTGCCGTCCCGAAACCACGCACCTGCATCCAAAGCACGGATTTCAGCCAGAGTATGGTTAACGACGAGGCCGCTTCCAGTGGTGGTGCGGCCAAGATCCCGGTCATGGATCACCACCAGCGCGCCATCAGACGTGGTGCGCACATCCAGTTCAACATACTGGAATTTTTGATCAAAACAAATGCGTGCCGCCTCAACTGTGTTTTCGGGCGCGATTTGGTTGGCCCCACGATGGCAAACGATCTCGATCGGTTGGTCGGGATTTGGGTGGTATGGTTTTAGCATCTCGGGCCGGTTGGAACATATGCCCATGACAGGCTTGTTCCATACCCCGTCCAGCACCGAGGCGCGGGTCTCGTCCCAGATCACAACTTGCAGGTTTTGATCATCAAACCGTGCCATCAAGCCGTCAGTCAAAAGCAAATGTGGTGCGGCAGACGCGTCGCGCCAGCACAGATGGATGATGTCGGCCTCTAGCCCGTTCAGCCAGTCAAACGGATCAATGCCTGCGGGCACCAGAACCCCAAGCGGATAATTACAACCCGCCTCGCGCAATTCGCGTATCCATTCAACCTTGAATGACGCAAGGCAGGCAAACCTAAGCCCCGCCTGTTGCAGCAGTTTCCAGGCCGCGAGGCCGGCCTTGTCGCCCTTGATCTCGATATATAAGCCGCAGCCGGTGCTGGCGGCCAGATCGATCACCCGCTCAAGGCGCGGAATATTTTGCCCCTCAGCCAATGGCAGGGCAGCGATCTCGTCCCATGTTGACTCCGATATTTTTATTTCGCGCCCGGATACACGTAACAAGTTGTCATCATGCGCCACCACGCAGACACCATCTGCGCAAAGGCGCACATCAAGCTCCCACATCTCGGCGCAAAGATCCGCCGCGATCCGGAAGGCCATTAGTGTGTTTTCCGGCGCATGGTCACTAGCCCCCCGGTGAGCGATGGCCAGCGGATGACCCGTAGCGAGGGTTTCGGGCCAGCCAAACTTTTCCAACCAGTCTTTTGTCAGGGTCAAATCAACAATCCATCTTTATCAAATACCAGCATGTGTTCGGCATCAATACCCCAGTTAACCGCGTCACCTATTTTTATCGGCTCGTGGCTGCCCTGAATCGAGCGCAAGATATTACCGTCCGGCAAAGTGATAACATAAAGGGTTTCTCGCCCCTGAGCCTCGATCATCGAAACCGTGCCCTTGATCATCACCCCCTTGTCGGGTTGAAAATATTCGGGCCGGATACCCATTCGCACCTCGCGCCCAGCATGCGTGCCGGATATGGCCTTGCGCACCGGAATTTCAACGCCGGTTGCAGGCTCTATGAAGCTACCATTCTGAATTCTGCCGGTCAGAAACGAAATCGGCGGCGACCCCAGAAAACCGGCGACATAGTCCGATACCGGATTAATATACATGTCTGAAGGTTCGGCGATTTGCAATATCTTGCCTGCATCCATGATCGCGATACGGTCGCACATGCTCATGGCTTCGACCTGATCGTGGGTTACCAGCACCGCTGTAATGCCGGTTTCACGCTGGATACGACGGATTTCAGAGCGCATCTCAAGGCGCAGGGTCGCGTCCAGATTGGCCAAAGGCTCATCCAACAGCAAAACATCGGGACGGCGGATTAGGGCCCGTGCCAATGCAACCCTTTGTTGCTGCCCGCCAGACAATTCGCCGGGGCGGCGCTTCAGTAGTGGCCCGATATGCACCATCTCCGCGATCTCATCAACCTTTCGCTTGATCTCGGTGGTGGTTTCCTTGCGCAGTTTCAGCGGGAAACCGATGTTGTGCGCAACATCCATATGCGGATAAAGTGCGAATGACTGGAATACCACGCCTACATTTCGCTCCTGCGAGGTAATGTTGGTTACGTCGCGATCCCCAAACAGTATCCGGCCACCATTTACCTTGTGAATGCCGCAGATCGCAAACAGCGTGGTTGATTTACCGCACCCGGAGCCACCTAGAAGGGCGATCATTTCGCCATCATGGACCTCCAGATCCATTTCATCAATCACGGTCATGTTGCCGAATTTTTTGGTGAATTTATCAAGTAATATGCGCATTAGCCTTTTGTGCCCCCGCTGTAGATATTCATCAGTCTGTTCTGGAAAAACACGAACAGTATTATTACCGGGATGACGTAAAACACACCCACCGATTTAAACAGGGCCATGTCGAAATTTTGATCATCTGCAATCAGGGCTGCCAGATAAACCGACAATACCTGCACCTTGTTATCCGGTGCCAGCACCAGCGGTAAAACAAATTCCGACCAGCCGGCGAGAAACGAAAAAATTCCCAGCGCCAGAATTGCCGGCTTTACCTGCGGCAGCACCAGCTTGGTCCAAACCTGAAACCGCGTTGCTCCGTCCTGAATGCCCGCCATCTCTATTTCCCATGGCACCGTGTCGTAAAAACCCTTCATGATCCATATTCCAAATGGCAGTTCCAGCGCACTCTTCACCAGAATAACGCCAATCAGAGAGTTATAGAGCCCCAGCATTTGCAGGATCAGAAAAATCGCAATAAGCAATGTAACTGTGGGGAAGGCATGCAGCACCATAATGCCGCCCAGAAAAAATGACCGAGCTGGCAATTGCAGGCGGGAAAGCGCGTATCCCGCAGACGACGAAACTGCAAGCACGATAACGGTTGTCACCGTGGCAAATACAAAAGTATTCCATGTCGCCAGCCAGATTGATGGCCGCCCGGGGATCGTTTCAGTCAGGAAACGCCAGTGTTCGAGCGTGAATTCATTGGGGATCATCGAATCCGGCGGGGTGTTGGTGATGGTGTCCACAAACAGGTAGATATACATCAGGATCAACGGCGCTGTCAGAACACCCAGAAACAGAATAATTGGCCATTTTCGGTAATTTCCGCTCATAGAAACGTTCTCTTTCTCATTCAATCTTCGGTGGGGAGGTCAGGTTTTTGAAGTCAAACAACTTGAGATAAATCAGCGACACGCTGATGCCGATGACCACCAGAACCAACGACAGCGCCGCACCATAGCCGTATTGCAGCGCGCCACCATAGTTGCTGAGCGCTTTCAGATAGGTGGACAGCGCCCACACTTCGGTAGCCCCGCCCGGCCCGCCATCTGTGGCCAGCAATATATATTCAAACGACGTCAGCAGTGACAGCGTCTGATAAATGGTGATGAAAAGGATCGGCCAGCGCAACTGTGGCAGAATGATATGCCAGATCTGTTGCCTGCGAGTGGCGCCGTCAACCTCGCTGGCATGAAACAGCGCTGGCGGAATGGCCTTGATGGCCGACGAAAAGATCAGCATCCCCATCGAGGCTCCGACAATACCATTAATCAGGATAATAAAGGTCCAGGCGTTGGCTGGCGTATCCAGCAACCAGTTGCGCGGGGCAAATCCCAGCGGCTCCAGAACAACCGACAAAAACCCGCTATCCCAAGCCAGCCATTTCCACATCAGCACATACAGCACCGGTGGTGTGACCCGTGGCAGCAGCCAGATTGATCGGAAAAATCCCGCAGGGCGCGATGGCATGTAGTGGGTCGAGATCGAGAGCACCAGCGCAAAACCAGTGTTAAACAGGATCAACGTTGCGAACACGTAAAACAGGGTATTGATCAATGTTTTTTTGGTATCCGGCAAATCAACCATGGTTTTGAAATTTTGCGTGGTAAAGGTCCAGCCGGTATAGGTAACATCAACCAATGCCTCGGTCTGCGCGTCGTTTAGCACAATACCAAAACCGGCAATCGCCGCCAGCATCTCTTCTGGCGCATCAAAACGGGTGTTGACCACGGATCGCTCGAATTCTGCAGAAATTAGTTTGATAGCCCTCGTCGATGAAGGCCGGGCATTCAATGACTTGATCGCCGCCTCGACATCGCGCCGGCGATCAAAACTTTGACCAAGAAACCGTGTGCCCAGTTCGCGGATGGTGGCCGCATCGCCTCCGGCCTCTGCTGCCGCTTGCAGGCCGGCCTCGTCAATTGTGTAAACGCGTTGTAAAAGTTGGTCCGCCAGCGCCTCCTCGCCAAAGCGGCTTCTTAAGGGCCGCATCGAGCTATCCGAAACCATATAGGAACCACCGGTGATGCCGGTCGCCGTGCTCATGTTGGTAAAACCGAATATTCCGGTCAAAATAACCGGTGCCAGAAAGAACAGAACAACAAAAATGCCCGCGGGGGCAAGCAGGTACAATCCGAGGTGTTTTGAGCTTCCCATTGTGTTCCTTGGTATTTTTTTTGGCCTCCGGCGCAGACCCCCGCACCGGAGAAATTGTTTTGTTAGCGGATAACGATATTGTCGCCCAAAGCTGCCCTAAGCTCGGCTTCAACATCGGCAATCGCTTCATCGACGGTTTTTTGCCCCGTCCATGCGGCTTGCAATCCGCCGAACATGACTTCAAAATACTGCCCGAAGTTCACGTTGTTAGGCTGCGCCGAAGCATATGGCAGCAACACAGGCGTCGCTTCCCGGATCCAGCGGTCACCCGCATAAAGGCCAACACCTTCTTCGGCCTTTGAAATGCCAAGATGGGCCGAATTTACGGCATGCAATGCATTGGTCCGGGGTTCGGATGCAATGGTGATCAGATCGGCGGCAATCCCCATGACCTCCTCGTCATCCTGCTTTGTCATCAGATAGACCAAGGGCTGCGTCAGCGTGTTTGCACGACCATTTTCGCCGCCGCCAGGCACCAGAGAAAAGCTGGCATTTGCAAAGAAATCAAGGCCGTATTTCCCGGTCCACTCTGCATATTGCCACGTGCCGCCCTGCCACATTCCGACCTGACCTGAGGTCAGGGCACCATGCCATTGATCCCAAGGCGTGCCAATGTGGTTTTTGCTTATTACGCCAAGCTCGACCGCATCAACGAAGAACTGGTAAAACTCTGCCATCGCGGTTTTGTCCAGCAACAAGCGGCCGTTGCCATCCTCCATTTCGCCACCAAAGGCCATATAGAACATCCAGTAGTCAGGGCCTTTGGAGGGGCGCGGCCAAAAACCTCTGTTTTCTTCAACCAGACCGGCGTCGATCATTTTTCTGGCATCAACCAGCATATCCGACAACGTATAATCACCCAGCCGGATTCGTTCTGCAAGACCGTCAAGGTCGGCATCGGAATAACCAATGGCCTTCATATGGGGCTTCCAGAAAAAGAACGGGCGCGATTCGGCATCCTGCGGGATAGCCCATACCTGATCCTGAAATGACGTGATCTCCAGCAGGTTCGGGTAGATGTTATTGAGCGGCCAGGCGTCTAGATCAACATAATCCTCGACCGGAACAATCAGGCCAGACTGCGCCCATGGCGCAATGTCAACATGGGAAGCCACAACGATATTGGGCGCAACACCGGCTTCAGCGGCAAGCGTAACACCTTGGCGGAATTCATCCCATTGCGTAAAGGGCTTGCCCTCAATGTTGATATGAATCGCCTCCCCCCGGACCGCATATTCGCGCTCAAGCTGATCGGCGGCAATTTCAATTGCGCCGATGCGGTAAATGTCGCTCGGGCCTGCGAGCGCCCAGACCGAAATGTTATATTCGGTCCCCTCGCCGGCCAGGGCAACACCCGATCCGACCGTCAATATTGTTGTTGCTGCCAAGGCAGCCAACAGTTTTCTACTATTTTTCATTTCCTTCTCCCATGCGTTTAGCCAAAAACTGACTTCATATTTAGCGCCCATCGCGCCCTCTGCAGGAGTATAAGCATAATTTCCGCAAGCTGCAAAGAATTTTCTGTAATTAAATTATTTGGTACATACATTCTATTATATACCCCGAGTCCTTGAGAGCCCGTATAGCTTGTTGACGTTTCGGCTCTGATGGATTCTGCTTTGCTTATGATCAGACCAAATTTTCTCACCCCCCAAGACCGCCTCGAGCTTGAGCGTTGTGTGCGCCGCCAGCGGGAGGATCATGGGATAGCACGGCGGGCCAATGCGCTTTTGTTGTTGGATGATGGTGAAAGCTGCGCTCAGATCGCGAGGTTCCTGTATCTGGACGATGACACGATCCGGACATGGTTCAAGTTTTATGATCGCGATGGCTGGGAAGTTCTGGCGATCGATGGCTGGCAGGGCGGAAAATCTCACATAATGGCGAACCAGAAGGCTGCATTTGTGGCGTGGCTGGAGGGGCGTTTTTGCCGCTCCACGGGCGAGATCAGGGCATATATTGCCGCCGGTGCGCATTCCGACGTATCCGCCCACCTATTCCGACAACATCCGCCCATACGTACCGGGCTATCCGCCCAGCTTTGACGCGTTGCCATGAGGCAGTTTGGTTTAGGTATCAGGTTTAGGCGGTTTCGTCACCTGTTTGAGTATTTTTCTTTCTGAACGATAGCCCGTCGAGTTCGAGCCTGTATCCGGCTTACGTGTTGCACGGGAGTTGGATCAGATCATTGCCGAGCGCGGGATGCCAGCCACAATTGTTTCTGACAACGGCACCGAATTTACCAGCATGGCAATCCTGCAATGGGTTCAAGGAAACGGGATCGACTGGCATTATATCGCCCCCGGCAAGCCTCAACAGAACGGGTTCATCGAAAGCTTCAATGGCAAGCTACGCGATGAGTGTCTCAACGAAACCCTGTTCACATCGCTAACGGAAGCCAGAGAAAGGCTCAAAGAATGGAAGGAAGACTACAACCATCAAAGACCACATTCGGCGCTAGGAAACCTGACACCAAAGGAATTTGCAGAGAAGAAAACAATGGACAAACTGGCAGCATAACGCCATCAATTTAATCCCAAGGACTCTCCGTCGACTGGAGGATACTTGGGGCGCAGGTCACCACTTAACACTGGATACCTGACCGGCACACGTGATGCTGAGTTGTTAGTATCTTTGCGCTAAATCAGTTTTCGCCGCGCTAAATTCTGCACAAATAATTGGCTTCCTGAAAACAGATTTGCTTTCCTGTTTTCCGAAATTATTTCCCTGTTTATTAGGGGCTGTTGACGTTTAGGATTCACAAACGGGATAATCTGTGATTCAAGGTTGCAAACAACAGGAGAGCCGCCTTGACCCGAAGAGTATTGAGCGACGCCCAGTGGGC
>Ga0316209_1001622_pt1 | contig 21989 bp, 19 predicted proteins | sample 6monopyrite_MG_FD_204945 | JGI IMG/M metagenome (GOLD analysis project Ga0316209, IMG submission 204945) | Microbial mat bacterial communities from mineral coupon in-situ incubated in ocean water Damariscotta River, Maine, United States -... | ecosystem: Environmental > Aquatic > Marine >...
TTGGGTTTGTCCGAGGAACAATGGCTAACGCTGACCACTGAATTTGAAAAACACTTTTGTTATGCCGCAGGTGCCGAAATTATGATGACTAATTTTAAAAGACACACAGGTCATAAGCGAATACGGGGCATGGGGAAAGCTAAAAAATTGTTATGTAGTGCTTAACTGCACAGTTTAATACACCACAAACTCCCTATCCAACCTAGATAACCATGCAACCCACGCGATGCTTTATTTAAGCATTTTCTGACTCCGGCTTTTTATTTAGTTGTTTAACCATGCTATTTGAATCATAATTTGAGTTGATTATTAATTTACTTAACTCAGTGGGCTTTATGTGGGTATGGGAAAATATACTGCTGCTACAACAAAATAAATGTGGATAGCCGGAATTTTAGCTAAAGATCAAACAACACCATTGCACTTTTAATCTACAAACACCTAAAAATTTACATTTATATTTTTAAGTTATATGTTTTCTTGTAATAGGTGGTTGACGAGCTGGTGCCATCCGCGTTACAAATACACTTCAATTTTGTTACACACAAATTTAAGATTTTTAAACATGCATAACGCAATTTTTTCAACTTTATTACTGCTGGCAGCAAGACTGCACGGGTAGGTTGTAAGCAAGCGTTAACCAGTTTACAAAACCCGTGCTTAGCACGGGTTTTTTGTATGTGTATTTTAAACCAAACCAACAGAGCATTTAGGAGAAAGGTATGTCAAACCAGGTCAAAATTTTCGACACCACCTTGCGGGATGGCGAACAAGCCTTACCTGCCAGTTTAAGCGTTAAGGAAAAACTGAAAATTGCTCTGGCTCTAGAACGTCTAGGCGTAGACATTATCGAAGCGGGTTTTCCGGTTTCGTCACCTGGTGATTTTAAGTCAGTACAAACTATCGCCCGTGAAATAAAAAATGCTACTGTGTGTGGTTTATCTCGGGCTTTGGCTAAAGACATTGATGCCTGCGGTGAATCCTTAAAAGTAGCCGAACAGTTCCGCATCCATACCTTTATTGCCACCTCTGATATTCACGTGAATACCAAGTTACGTAAGTCGCAAGACGAAGTGGTTGAGATGGCGGTACAGGCAGTGAAACATGCCCGCCGTTATACTAACGATGTGGAATTTTCATGTGAAGATGCCGGTCGTACCCATATAGATTACCTATGCCGCATGGTAGAAGCCGCTATAAACGCAGGTGCCACCACAGTCAACATTCCCGATACAGTCGGCTACACCACCCCCACAGAGTTTGGCGGCATTATTAAGGACCTATTTAATCGTGTGCCTAACATAGACAAAGCCATAATCTCTGTGCATTGCCACAATGATTTAGGTTTAGCGGTAGCTAACTCTTTGGCTGCAGTAGAGCAAGGTGCCAGACAAGTTGAAGCCACTATTAATGGTTTAGGTGAGCGTGCAGGTAATTGTTCACTAGAAGAAATCGCGATGATTTTACAAACTCGCCAGGCAAAACTTGGGTTTCATACCAATATAAAAAGTGAAGAGATTTCTCGTACCTCTAAGTTGGTCAGCAACTTATGCAATATGCCTGTGCAAGCGAACAAAGCCATTGTGGGTGCCAATGCCTTTAGTCATTCCTCAGGTATTCACCAAGATGGCGTGTTAAAAGGTCAAAATACCTACGAAATTATGACCCCAGAAAGTGTCGGCATTAACAAAAACAACTTAAACCTCACCTCACGCTCTGGGCGTCATGTGATCAAACATCGCTTGTTCGAGTTAGGCTACAAAGAAACCGATTTTGATTTAGAAACTGTGTATGAATCTTTCGTAAAACTAGCCGACAAAAAAGGCCAAGTGTTTGATTATGACTTAGAAGCACTCTTGTTTTTCAGCCAAACCAAACAAGAAGACGAACATTACAAACTCATTTATTTGCAGGCCAATTCCGGCAAACAAATCATACCCAGCGCCACAGTGCGTATGTTAGTGGGTGATAAAGAAATCACCGAGTCTGCCACAGGCAATGGACCTGTAGACGCGGCTTACAATGCCATTACCAAAGTGGTGGGGCATAACCAAGTAGAGATTGTCGATTTCAAACTTGATTCAAAAGGTGAAGGTGCTAACGCTTTAGCCCAAGTATCGGTAGTGGCTGAATATAATGGCCGCCGTTTTAACGGTATTGGTTTGGCAACAGATATAGTGGAATCAGGGGTAAAAGCTTTGATTTACGTATTAAATAACACGCATTTAGCGGATCGGATTGATTTGCAGAAAGAACAACAAGTAAAAATTGCAGGGGTATAGAACAGAATGTCTGACTACAAGATAGCAGTATTGGCAGGTGATGGCATTGGCCCCGAGGTCATGTTTGAGGCCAAAAAAGTGTTAGCAGCCGTTAGCAAAAAATTTGATATTTCGTTTCAACTGAACGACTTTGATGTAGGTGGACTCGCCATCGACAATCATGGTAAAGCGTTACCGGCTGCAACACTAAAAGGTTGCGAAGACGCCAATGCCATTTTATTTGGCTCAATTGGTGGTCCTAAATGGGACAATTTACCCTTGGAAGAGCGCCCCGAACGAGCCGCACTTTTGGCATTGCGCGGCCACTTTGATTTATTCAGTAACTTGCGCCCAGCTAGAATTTATCGAGGACTTGAAGCCTTCTCTCCCCTTAGAGCAGATATCGCCGCTGCCGGTTTTGATGTGTTAGTGGTGCGCGAACTCACCAGTGGTATCTACTTCGGTCAACCTAAAGGTTTAGAAGGCGAAGGCGAAGAACAATTTGCTTATGACACTATGCGTTACAGCAAGCGAGAAATACGCCGCATTGCTATTAGTGCTTTTGACGCTGCGCAAAAACGTAGCAAAAAGGTCACATCGGTAGACAAAGCGAATGTATTAGTGTGTAGCCGTTTATGGCGTGAAGTAGTCGAAGAAGTGGCGAAAGACTACCCAGAAGTAAAGCTTGAGCATATCTATATCGACAACGCCACTATGCAACTTATTCGTCACCCCAGTCAGTTTGACGTGATGTTATGTTCTAACTTGTTTGGCGACATTGTTTCTGACGAGTGTGCGATGATCACCGGTTCAATGGGTCTATTGCCCTCAGCCAGTATCAACCAAGACAACTTTGGTATGTACGAACCCGCAGGCGGTTCAGCCCCTGATATCGCAGGCAAAGGCATTGCTAACCCTATTGCGCAAATACTCTCAGCATCCATGTTATTGCGTTTTAGCTTAAATGAAACTGCCGCCGCTGATGCGATTGATGCAGCAGTCGTGAAAACTTTAGGTGATAACATACTCACAGGCGATTTACTTGGCCCAGACGAGTCGCATTTAGCGAAAAGTACCAGTGAAGTGGGCGACTATATCGCCGCGTTAATTTAACAAATTTAGGAAATAGTCATGGCTACCACCTTATATGACAAAATATGGCAAGCGCATCTTGTTGATGTAAAACAAGTAAAAGAAGCGGAAAAAACCTCTGAAACCGGCGAAGAGGGATTAATTTACATAGATAGACATTTGATCCACGAAGTCACCACACCTCAAGCATTTGCTGGTCTAGATGAAAAAGGCCGTAAAGTACGTTGTCCAGAGCGCACCTTTGCGACTATGGATCACAGCATATCAACTCGCTCACTGGCGCTTGATGCTTGTGGTCCAACCAACAAACTACAACTACAAACCTTGGCTGATAACTGCGAAAAACACGGTATTGAGCTATTCCCAGTGGGTCACCAAAAACAAGGTATTGTGCATGTGATGGGGCCTGAGCTAGGCTTGATCCAACCGGGTATGACAGTAGTATGCGGTGATTCGCACACCGCTACCCATGGTGCCTTTGGCGCGTTAGCTTTTGGAATTGGTACGTCTCAGGTAGAGCATGTATTTGCGACCCAAACTCTGAAACAAAGCAAAGCCAAAAGTATGCAAGTACAAGTTAACGGTAACTTGCCTATTGGCATTACGGCCAAAGACATCATCTTGGCTATCATAGGTAAAATTGGTCATGCTGGCGCAACAGGTCATGTCATTGAATATTGTGGTGAAGCTATTTCAGCGCTATCAATGGAAGAGCGTATGACAGTATGCAACATGAGCATCGAAGCTGGTGCTAAAGCCGGTTTAGTCGCACCAGATCAAACCACTTTGGATTACCTTGAAGGCCGCGAATACGCACCTAAAGGCGAACATTGGACCCAAGCAATGGCTTACTGGGCTAACTTGGTATCTGATAAAGATGCGTCTTTTGATACCGTTATTGAATTAAACGCCGCTGACATCACCCCACAAGTGACCTGGGGCACAAACCCTGGTCAAGTGATAGGTGTGAATCAACCTGTGCCTGCACCGAGCGATTTTTCAGATCCCATTGATAAAGACTCGGCCAACAAAGCGCTTAAATATATGGACTTAACACCCGGCCAAAAATTAGCAGACTTAAGCGTCAACAATGTATTTATTGGTTCATGTACCAATGGCCGTATTGAAGATATGCGCGCCGCAGCCGCTATTGCCAAACACGGCAAAGTCGCACCGGGCGTCACCGCTATTGTTGTTCCCGGTTCAGTTTCAGTAAAAGCCCAAGCTGAAGCAGAACAGCTAGATAAAATATTTATCGAGGCCGGTTTTGAGTGGCGTTTACCGGGTTGTTCCATGTGTTTAGGCATGAACGACGACATCCTCACACAAGGCGACCGCTGTGCCTCCACCAGCAACCGTAACTTTGAAGGCCGTCAAGGCCGCGGTGCCCGCACTCATTTAGTTAGCCCTGCGATGGCAGCGGCAGCCGCATTGGCTGGTCACTTCGCCGATGTGCGCGATTATCAATAAGCCATTGGCAATAAGGATCGAAATCATCATGACAACAGCAGGAATTAATATCCATACAGGTACTGCGATGCCTTTAAATCAAGCCAATGTGGATACTGACCAAATTATCCCTAAGCAATTCTTAACTGCCGTGACGAAAAGTGGCTACGGCAAACACTTGTTCCACGATTGGCGTTATCTGGATCAACATGAACAAGTACCTAATCCAGACTTTGTATTTAACAAAGTAGAACATCAAGGAGCCAGCGTTTTACTGACCCGGGAAAACTTTGGCTGTGGCTCAAGTCGTGAACATGCGCCTTGGTCACTCGACGACTATGGTTTTAAAGTGGTCATTGGCACCAGTTTTGCCGACATTTTTTACGGCAACTGTATCAACAACCAATTATTACCTGTGCAACTTACAAGCGAACAAATGGATCAATTGTTCGCGGTAGTTGAAAAAGATGCTGCTGCGCAAATCACTATTAATTTGCAAGATCAAACAGTTAAGGTTAACGACTTAACTTTTGGGTTTGATATTGCAGAGCAGCATAAAACCAATCTACTAAAAGGATTGGATGCTATTGGTCAAACGCTAGAGCTAAACGATAAGATTACTGCCTTTGAAAATAATTTGCCTGAATGGCAAAAAGCATAAACCTAGGGATCAATACAAACGGCTCATTTAGAGCCGTTTTTTTCTATCTCCTGCAGATTTAAATCACAATTGATTGATTTCCTGTCCCAAATCAAACTTGCTATCAGTCACAATTTTTTCAAGCGCTATAACCCTTGCAACTAACCCGTCTACCTTCTGTTGCATGGTTATCACAGCTTCAGTATCACTGTCTTTTTGCAGCGCTAATATCTTCTGATTGACCTCTGATTTGTATTTAAAATAATTACGCACAAAGATAATAATTAGGATGGGTGATGTCAGTGCCAGCATCACTAAAAATAATTCAAACATAGTTACCTGCTTAATGTGAAATTTAAAATTCACACAAAGCATGACAGCACAATTCAAAAGGGCGATAAGTTAGGGATAAACCCTAGGTTTTAAGGGGCTAATGACAAAAAGTTGGGGAGATTAACAAGCTTTAGGGACTAATGACAAAGCCTGTTTTATGGCATCTACATAAGAACGGGAAACGGGAACCACAACATCACCTGCCTGCATGGATAATTGCAAACCAGCAGCGTTACCCTGCCAAGAATTAACTAATAATACATTCACTGCATAAGAGCGGTGGCAACGATACACTTGTGAATCGTTAGGTAGCTGTTTTAAAAGGTTGATTAACGAACAGCGTAATAATTTACGGCTACAACCAACACCGTCAAGTAAAGCGAGCTCACAGTAGTTATCCGCGGATTTGATAAACAATAAATTCGACAAGGCAACTTGCACATTATCGTCTTTATTATCACCGGTTAAGGTTATTAGCTTAACTTGAGGTGATTGATTGTCTTCAGTTTGAGATTGCACAAGATCAATCTGCTGTGGTGGCGAGATAATGACTGAATGGCGATTAACTAAGAACATAAAACAGATAGGAAATAAGATCGTTATAGGTACCAAAAGGTTGAAACAAAAATAAAACGAACAAAGTCACTGCAGAAAAAATCAATGCTCTTTGGACCAGCACTTTTCTGGACAATAAATCATCTTGAAGCCACAACTGCACTATTTATAAACCCCTACCCTTAAAAATCCGGCCGTAAAAATACCACAGTTTTATACCCAAACCATCTCAAAATTAGAAAGCTAAACAACGTAAATCAGTTACATAGTTACATAGTTACATAGTTACATAGTTACACTAAATCCCATTGGAGAAAATAAAACACTGATGCTTTAGTCGTCTCTGAAGCTGAATTTTGAGGTCATGTGGGTATAAGCGTTTATCTTTCCTTTAATCCTTATGAACGAGAGATATACCCGTCTCCCTTGAAGTTGCAGCGTTGTTGGCTGCTCTCACTCACCCCAATCACTTAGTACGCCTAAGCTCATGGGGCTGAGTTCCTTTACCGCCTAGCTGCAACTCCAATGGCTTTGGGTATAAACACCCAATATAGGCGATAAATGGATCTAAATTTATCGCTTCGCAGAATAAGGATCTTCAGCCATCAAATAAGCTCGTAAATCAGCTTTATGGGGATGCCCATGTAACCATTCACGCACCTCTTTTACTTTGTTATACGCTTCGTCACCAAACCTATCACGGTAGATATCTCTAAGATGTTCCTTAGCACTATCTTGACGAATTTTTCGTTGCCATGCGTCTGTGACTAATGCATTGAGACTGCCTGCTAAGCCTTCACAGATCAACAATTCCCACTCGCCTTTATCTAACCATAAGCCACCTATGGCGGTACTATAATCCAGTCGATGGCTATTATTCGCTGATATCTTAAACTTACGCATAATGGTGTGCGTGACTGGGCATAATATGGCTTGTTTTTTCTCCAAGGCTTGCACTTCTTCAAACTGGATATCCTTGGCAAATTCATAATCAGGATGGCGTTCACGCCATGCCGCGTAATCTTCGATTAAGATCCAATCGCCACCGCAATCTGAACATGTGTGTGCGCTGAACAAACCATCAATAAAACTGGGAATTAGTTTTCCTTTACTGCAAGCTGTGCATTTCATATTAGGTCCTATTTTTATTCGAAATTCATATCAAATATGCCTGATATGCACCCCATTGCCAAGCAAAAGCCACTCCCGTAGGTGAAGGCTTAATCCATATTTTGTTTATCTTCTTCAAACAAATGTTGTAGTTCCAAGCGGCCTTGCTTGTTGATTTTAATGAGTTCCTCAAAATCCATACTTTGCATCATAGTAGTTTCTAATAAATGTTTATCATGGGTGGCAAAGATATCGATCAATGTTTTGGCTTCGGTGTCGCTCAGTCCGTAGGCTTGTAACAGCATAAAAGCCGCTTCTAAGCCTCCTGCGAACACTTCTCTGACGTTTGTGTGAATACCAAGGTTGTGTAGTTTAATTGCAGTAAAACGATTTCTTGCTCTGGCAATGACCTTAACGCTAGGGAAATGTTCTTTGACTAACTCGGCGATTTTTAGTGCATCATCTTCATCATCTACCGCCACCAAAATCACCTTAGCGTGTTCAATCCCTGCAGCCTCCAATAAATCTAATCGACAAGCGTCACCAAAAAAAACTTTATTGCCAAACTGCCTGACAAATTCAATGTGTTCGGCGTCTTTATCCAGCGCAGTAAAAGGAATATTGTTGGCGGCTAAAATCCTAGCAGATACTTGACCAAAGCGGCCAAACCCTGCAATCAGTACTTCTGGCTCATTGTGTTCAGCTTTAGTGTCATAAACTGCTGGACAGTTTTTGCTGGTAAACCATAAGCTGTGCAAAATAACCAAAGGTGCCGTCAAAGCCATAGAGATACCCACAATTAACGTCACTTCACTACTAATTTGTACTGCTAAAATTTCATTATTTGCAGCTTGTGCCATCACCACAAACGCAAACTCGCCCCCTTGAGATAACATTAATCCCACACGCCAAGCATCAGTATTACGCTGCTTAGCTAACTTAAACACTGAGAAAATAATCAGGGTTTTAATCAATACCAGTAGTAGGCTCGCCGCAACAATAAACACGGGTTCGGCCATTAAAATGCTTAAGTCTAAGTTCATACCAATCGCAATAAAAAACAAACCTAGTAATAAACCTTTGAAGGGTTCGATTTCGGTTTCAAGTTGATGCCTGAAACTAGAATTAGCGAGTAACATACCTGCTACAAATGCCCCCATGCCCATGGATAATCCAGCCTCTTCCATGCCAATTGCAGTTGCCATGACAATAAGTAACGCCGCCGCAGTCATCACTTCTTCGCTACCATATTTAGACACTAAGCGTAGGAATGGGTTGGTTAAATAGCGCCCTACGGCCAGAACTGTCACTATTGCTAACACACCCACCCACCAAGACGGCCCAGCATTATCGCTTGTGGTTGAAAGATGTTCGACTAGTAACAAGATAGGAATAACCGCTAAATCTTGCATTAATAGAATAGAAAAACCCTGCTGACCAGGTGGCGATTTAAGAATGCGATGTTCTGTCATTAGCTGCACCGCAAATGCAGTAGAAGACAATGCCAATGACAAACCTATTACCAGTGAAATGACCAAAGAAAATGCCATTAAATAATGCAGTATCAGTCCTATGACTAAAGCACTTACCAACAATTGACCGCCACCAGTAAACAAAATTTGATTACGCATGCGCCAGAGTTTTTCGGGCTGCAACTCCAAGCCGATAACAAACAACAGCAGCACCACCCCCAGTTCAGCAAAATGTAATATGGTCTGAGGATCATTCACCCAATTCATCACTTGTGGGCCGATCACTAACCCTGCAACCAAATAACCTAAAATGGCGCCTAACTTAAACTTCTTAAAAATAGGCACAGCAATTACTGTTGCGGCTAAAAAAATCACAGCAGAACCTAAAACACTCATCAAATTTACCCACCTTTTTGTAGAGCCATAGTGTGAAGAAAAGAGCTGATATATTCAACCTAGATTCCGCAGTAGAACTCGTGGAAAGAGTGGTAAACTAGCTTCCAAGTAGGTGGCCTGACAAAGAAACCACTCAAGAGATATCACTTCACCACAGCTTAACGAGTTATTAAAATGCCAAAAGACCCAACCCCCAAGCAGTTGAATTGCTTAAAAACAGTGGTATTAAGGTGCATTTGTTTGAAGATGAATCCCATCACACTCCCGATTCAGTATTTCCAAACAATTGGTTTTCTACCCATTCGGAGGGTAAAGTCATGGCGGATTTGCGAGGATATTTTGATGAAGATGGTCGTTCCCCTTCTGGGAAGCACTAGGACGACACTTTTTTGATATAAGTTACTCTGAAACTGATCTTTATGGCGCACTTAATGGCAATGATGTATTAGTTTGATTAGGCAGCGTCCTAATCTGGGAAAACACCTCTAAGTTTTGCATAACCCGCATTGGAGGTACTCAATGCATCAACATACAAATCACGACACCAGCACTCAAGCCATGACCGAAGTCGCTTTGGGATTATCCATGGCGTTTTTTTGTTTGTTAATTTTGGCACTATTTTCTATTGGATTGCCAGAACAAACACTCAAAAATGAGCCATCCTTAGCCACAGATGAGCAGCTAAAATTAGTAAGTAAGAGTGAAAAACCTTCTACAAATAAAACCTCAGAAAATAAGCAACAGCAGTATGCCTTTTACTTCAATGGACAGTTTTACGATAAACAACTCAAGCATTTAAACATCGACAACTTTGACCGTTTTGAGGCCCAGCAGCCTTTGATCCTTGCGGTACAAGACAGCTTACCTCTGATACAAATTATGGTGGTACGCAAACAAATCAATCATCCAAACCTTTCCATCACCATGCTGAATCAAAAGTGGCAAACGCAGTTGGAGCAGATGCAATGAAAACCCTCACAATAGTGAAAATGTTAAGTTTACTCTCGATACTATTAACGCCTAGTGCTGCAGCCACTTATTACTACGATACGGCAGATATTCAACAGCGAGTCATTGCTGAAGCCAAGCGTCAAAAACTGTCTCCTTCGTTGGCTTTAGCAATTGCCAAAGTAGAGTCGAACTTCAATCCTCAAGCCTTAAGCCACGCTGGGGCAAAAGGTGTGATGCAAATCATGCCACGCACTGCAGAACAAGCTTTTGGTGTGAATCGAAGCAGGTTATTCGATCCTGATGTGAATATAGCATTAGGGGTTAAGTTTATTAAAAAACTGCTGCAACGATACGATGGCCGCTTGGACATCGCTTTGTCACACTACAATGGCGGCTCAGGGGTGAAGAACAGACATGGCGAGCTTAAGGTCATGCCCGCCACTCGTGACTATGTCAATAAAGTATTAGCTACCCAACAAGATTTTTTACACCACAACAACCGAAGGTTATTTACTTCTCAGGTTAATCAGTCAGATATTATATTGATGGGTGGAAATACTGGGGAAATCCAAGAAGATTCTCTTAATCCGCAAGTTGAAACCTTGCGGGCATTGCGATTGCATAACATTACTCGAAACTACAAAGGTAAAAAAGCTCTAGCCTCTAGCGACAACCCTACCCATTTTGAAAAGTCGCCATCTGTACAAGCCAGTCGCAACGCAAAAATTGCAAAGGTTAGGCAGTGGGAATCTATTTATCTAGACTAGGCGCTGTTTATCTAGATTAGGGGCTGTTTATCCGTTAAATTAAACTTATAACGATAGCAGTAGCAATCTCAATCAGGCCGAATGACCAATATTATTAACTATGGTATTAGCGAAACCTTAAAAGCGCTTTTTGCCCAGCTAAAAGACACCCCCGGCCTCAATGGCAATAAATATCATGGCAAAGATGTAGAGCAATTGTCCCAATATATTGTTTGTCGCAACTATGGTTCACTATGTTACGAACTCAGTTTTCTTTGTTGGGCTGTAGTCAACAATCCAGTTTATCCATCTTCACCTCTGCTGAGTTTTTTTTGGCTAGAAGAAAACATCCAAGCTAAACGTTTTCGCCACGCTTTTATTCAACCTATACAAACAGCTGCAGGCAAGGTTTTTATGGGCGAAGATTATTTACAGCTGCAAATAGGTAAGGTCGAGTTTGCTATATCCCCTACCCGCATTGGTGTATTAGCGGTGATGTTGGAATTGGTTGCCAGTATAGAGCCGGCGCAGTTAACTAAGATTGAAACACTGCTTTTAGATGCTAATGCCCAAACCATAAAACAGTTATCTTCTAATCTACAAAAGCTGATTTATAGCTACTTAAAAGAACACATTCCTGAAGCCAGTACCCAAGAACGTTTTCGGGCAATAAGCGGGTGGTTAAAACAGCGTAACCTGTCGACTGATAAACTAACTGATCAAGATATACTCGATTTTTGGCTAAGCCCGCCAGAACAACCCAGCTATATTAAATATTCCACAGTATTAGACGATTTACTCGATGCTATCAGCGCCATAGAAGTGGTTGAAAACACCTTGAATGCTGATTATGCCTTAAGCTTAGGTAATAATAATGAACAGGGTGAAGTGAATGCCGATTGGGTACAAAACACTGTATTTGAACAAACCAATAACAACGCTGATTTAAGTTGGTTGTGTCAATCACCAAAGTTTTTGACTTTGGCACAATATCTTCCCATGACTGCCCTTATAAGCCACGGTAAGTTGGCACGCCAATTACCTTTGTCCTTTTTGCGTTTAAGTATATTTGGTGGCTGGCAATCAGTATTAGTCCAAGCCAAAAGAAAGTCGCCTCAGGGGTTGGCAGATAAACTGCAACAATGCCCAAACCGCCAATACCAAGACTATGTAGCCGAACTCAATGATACTGAGTCACAATGCAAACAAGTACAACAAGTCATTGCGCACATATTTTACAGTCTGAATAACCCATTGTTTATTGGCATCATGCTCAAACAAATGCCAACAGATTTACAACAAACACTCAAAATATGGATGAGAGAGCAAATAGCCAACACTACAGAGTCTGAAGCAAACCTTTTTTTGCACGTCCAGCAATGGTTATCCCAGCACCCTAAGGCACTATTTTGGTTAACTGAAGCGGCAAACCTCTTTAAAAACAATAATAAGGCTGGATTTAAGAAACTGCCATCGGTTGCAGAGCTGGATATTTATCAGGATGGCAGCGAAGCACTCGACCATTGCCAAGAGTTAGTTGCCCGCTATTTGTTGCTCATAAAAAAATTAAATCATGAAAACGCTCAGCTAGCGGAAATTTATCGCTCTGACCTGTGCATATTCAGTAATAGATTTAAGCAAATATATGGAGCACCCCATGCCTGATAATCAATCTCAGATGCAGGAGCAGCTATTTACCGCCAAAACCTTGTACCGTGAGTTACATCAGCAGCAGTTGGCGCAGAATAACGATGGCAAATTTTTACTGTTTAATGATCTAATACAACTAGTATTAGGCAATCCAAAAGTTGATGCACAACAACTGATGCAACATGTTAATCAGTCGTTAGTGCTGCGTCGTCAATATATGCAGCTGTTACAAAAAGTGGCTTTTGCCTCCAGCCCAGTGCAAGCTGCAGCTAGTTCGGCAACTGAAATCAGCAGTCGTAAAACCACAGAATTTGAACTGTTATTCAAGCGCGATAAACAGTTTTCTGGGCAAGTGTACGTCATACTTAAAATCCCTCATCCCATAGAAAAACATCACAATCAAGGCGTGCGAGTGAATTGTTGCTCTGAGCAATTAATATCCGCCATACACTTCCCTTCTATTGTGGATGGTAAAACCCAGCTATTAATGGAAGAATCAGACCAGAGATTTATAAACATGTTTGATGCCGAGTTTGCAATATACCTATCATAACTATGCCCTAAGAGTTAAGTCGCCTTTGTTTCCAGTTTCTGTATTGATTGCAGGGAATCAAGCTAGATGACAACCCATATATTTATTGCCACTACCCAAGGGTTAGTTGCGATACAAAAAATCACCCCTATTGATGACGAAGACATCAGCTCGGTGGTATCCGTTAATGGCACCTCAACCACAGCCAATATCAGCAGTAGCTACCACAACTTTGTAAAAAAAGGAGTGGGCATTATTCAGCAAATGTTTGGCGCTTGCAGTTATCGCGTAGACATCAGCGCCCGTATCGACCAAGGCAACAGCTGGCAAGTTGCCATGTATTTAGCCCACTTAGCACAATCCAAAGGTTTATTAGGTAATGGCGAAGTAAACTCGGGCGACACTGTTATTTGTGCCACGGGTGAGGTCAATACCAGCAACCATCAAATTCTGGCCGTGGCTGAGGTCCCGCTTAAATTTAAACTGGCACAACCGCAACTAGAAGAATGGACAGCACTTGGCGCTAAGGTGCAGTTTTTAGTGCCACAAGCTAATCAATCTGACGTAAAACAAAATAACTATATTCAGCTTGTTAGCAATCTCGAACAGGCCGCTGCTGCACTCCCCAGCAGCACACAAAATCAATCATCAGCTAGTGTAAAAAATAAAAAATTAGTAAGCACCTACTCTCGATACATAACATCTATAGCAATACTGATATTGGCGGCAATAGTGTTTTGGGGACTCGTAAAATTCACAGCGCCCGATAATAGTAGTCATCAGCCATTAGCTAAAAAAATAAACAGTCCTAAAGTTGAGTCAGACCAAAAAACACAATTAGTTGCCATGCTTAAACAAGGTAAAACCTGTGCCCAAACATTCAGTCAGGATATAGTGTTAACTAATAAAGTGTTTGAAGATCTAGCACTCAATCAGCTCTGTGAATTATACCTGCAAACAAACGAATCAATCCTTCAGCTACTGCTGGTTGCGCAAGATGCCTTTACAGTAATACCACTAACTCAAAGCCCACAAGGTTGGCAGATCCCCCTACCTAAAAACCGTTTATCAGACCGCAGTTATTTTCTGGTCGCACATGTTCAAACTCTGAGTGAAGAAAAAATCGAACAGTTAAGGCTTTACCGCGAAACTATGCCTAAAACAAAGATGCTCACAGAATCAGCACTCACTAACTGGTTGCAACAGCAATCGCTAGATTTTGCGATTTACGCCCATAAGTTAGTAGTGGAATGATGTTGATGGTAAGAAAGTTAAGTTTGAACTAGGCTTGAAGGTATTCACCGACATGGAAGGCACTGAGTATGAACTCGCCCATAAACCTCTTTGGTTTGTTAATTATTGTATTATTCTCTAGCGCTGCAAAGTTTTGTTGTGCCAACGAACTCAGCCTAACGCCTAATGAAAAAATATCTCACCCTCAACAATTAGCCACCTCGTACCAAGATGATATAGTGGTAAAAGACTACTGGATCAGCGAAAAATTAGATGGCATTCGCGCCCGCTGGAATGGCTCAGCACTGGTTACCCGCAATGCAAATATTATCCACGCACCAGCTTGGTTTGTGAAAGATTTCCCACCACAGACTTTGGATGGCGAATTATGGTTGGCTCGCAACAGCTTTGAAAAAACCGCTTCGATAGTATTGCGTGATACCCCTGGCAAAGATTGGCAAAACATCACATTTATGCTGTTTGATTTACCTGAACATAAAGGGACTTTTACGCAACGTTTAACTGAGTTGTATTATTTAGCTGATACCATTGCTAGTCCTAATGTGCAGGTGATCCCGCAATTTAAACTGGCAAATCAAAGCCAGTTGATGTCTAAACTGGATGACATAGTCGCACAAGGAGCAGAAGGCCTGATGTTGCATCACAAAGCGGCTTATTATGAGGATGGTAGAAGCGAATATTTACTTAAGTTAAAAAAACATCAAGATGCCGAAGCCAGAGTGATTGCACATCTTCCCGGCAAAGGTAAATACCAAAATATGCTGGGTTCATTGTTGGTTGAGTTAGACAGTGGCCTACAATTTAAAATTGGAACAGGATTGTCTGACCAACAGCGCCAAGAGCCACCACCAATAGGCATAATAATAACGTTTAAATATTATGGTTTGACAGCAAGAGGTACTCCACGCTTTGCGAGTTTCTTACGAATAAAACCTGCAGCAACAAGCAGTAAATCCGAATAAGAAAAAACTTCTGGCGATTATTGATGGCTTCTAAATCACTTTGCAAATCCAATTCAAGTCTCTCCAAATAGGCATTAGAGCGATTCAATTGGCTAAGGCTCTCGTTCCAATTTGATACCTGTATGCCGATAAAAACACCGATAACAACAATAAAAAAATCAAGGCCAATTGCGAACCAGTTCTGCTCTCTGACGTGTTTGGTAATGCGGCGGAGGATCATTTGGCTTATGTCTCTTCTTATTGAGATTTGGAGTTAAAAAAGCCTAAACTACTTACTTGTACTATTCAACATATGATGATTTTTTCAAATTTTAAGTCGAACAGTAAAAAGAACTTCCCTCTCAGAAACCCCCACTAAATTGGTATTACAGAGCGATGCGTTATTTCCCTTAGATGAAAGAGTCAATTTAAAACGCTTCAGCTAGCTTCGAAGCAGCGAATAACAAGAATATCATTCATAAATAAAGGTATCGATCAATCTAATTTGGATCAGCTACGCCTTTACTGCCCATTTTGTGTCATTATGGGCACATTAGAAGAACTAATCGCCAGTGATAATGGTAACGGAATTGGTGAAAATGGTTCGGCCCAGGTTTTTTACGGCATTTTTTCTTTGTGTTAGTTTTTGCTCCCATGCTGGAGAATTCATAATTGGCGTAGAAGACATTGCCTATTTCCCCTATTATAATTTCCAGACCCAAGAACCTTCATTTAGTAAAGACTTGCTTGATAAATTTGCACAAGACAGCGGCCATAAAATCACTTACCTGCCCTTACCCATCAATCAATTTTCCAAATGGTTGTTCGAAGAAAATATCGACTTCAAATTTCCTGATAACCGGCGCTGGCAAGAGGCTTGGGATACTCGCAGTTTAGACATATATTATAGTGATGATATTCTGCGTATGACTGCTGGCACGGTGATTTTGCGTAAAAACCAGCATGAAAAACAAGATTTTTTTAAAAACATTGGCATTATTACTGGCTTTCTTCCAACACAATGGCTTGAGCAATTAAAGCAAGGTAATGTAAAAATTATAGAAGATTCAAGCCCAAAAGTTTTGGTGAATCAGTTGCTGCATAATATCGTTGATGGTTTAGATATTGATCTTGCGGTGGCAAACTATCATCTAAAAGAATTGAAGTTCCAAGAGGAGTTGGTAGTCGGTAAAAATACCAGTAGGCAAGTTTTTACATACCAATTATCTTCACTGAAATATCCGCTTATTATTGATCAATTTAATAGTTGGTTAGCGCAAAACAATTCATTTATCCATAAATTAAAACAACAATACGGCATCCACAACGTTGAACCTGACTTAATCGATATCAATAATTAGCGGTAAAAAGTGTGTAAATCCAAATAAACCAGATTGAGCGCTTTTCCTTCACCCCACTAGCCATACAAGTCAATATCGCACTTTGATTTAACAATAGATAATATTCTAGACATTCGCGTAATGTATATTTAAAACGTCTGGAGCCATAGTCATCGCAAGAAAAAAATGATTGCTTGCAAACCATTGTGCTGACGCCTTTTATACCGTTCCTATAATCCAAGGTGCTAAGTTATTCCACCACTCAGATCGGGCTATCCAAGCGCTAGATATCTGTAACGGTAAAAGTATAACAATACAGGTAATGGTCGCTCTGTGAAGGTGACCCAAGGTTCGAATGTCATACAGCGCCAGAGCAATTAAAAACGGGTAAAACACCAAATACACAACAATGTCTAAAGTAATTGGATCAAAGTAAGGGAGTTGTAACGTCCAACGTGTTGCTGCGGGTATAACAAGACAAAGCGCAGCAACAAAGGTCAAACGCTTATGCCATTCTTTGTGTTTTGTGACCAATAATATAGACGCTAACATTAACAATGAGAAAAGGCTGATATCGACTATGTTGTACCACGTAAATTCATAAGGTGCTGTAAAACCGCTTGCAATCCTTGACTCCGCAGCCCTTTGCGCCATCCAATAACCCAGCAGAATTACAGCACCGGTCAATGCGAAACCTAACAAGCCTAGTTCTCGGTGACGGGCCATTTTGCCGCGCATGGCAAGTTGAGTCTGCCAGACGTAGAGTCCTATCCACGCAAAAAACGCTAGACCATGCACATGGTGTAACAGCTGAAACTGTTTTGATGCCGTAACAAGTGGAACAAAGTAAGTAAGTAGGAAGCTTAACACTACTATTACCGCCATAAGAATGGCTGACCTTGCAAAAAATGTTTGGGGTTTGACTAAAGTCGACTTACTCACTTTTACGGTTTCCATATTTTGTCCTTGTTTCGATAATCTTAAATGCCTTATTCTGCCGATTAAATGAGCAATAAAGGGAGTTGTCATAAATTTAAGGTATTTTCTTAATAAAACCTAACAAAAAGGGCTTAGTCCTGTTCTTATCTTGGAAAATTTAAAATTGATTGTAGATCCGAATTAACCTTTATTCTGTGGTTGGGTAGGCAACAAAGGTGTTTTAGATAGAGTTTGTGTATATTTAGCTTGTTTTTCTAACGTTTCTAAATCTTTGATGATCAGTTGATTGCGCTTTTTATCAAGGGTGCCTTGTTTTTTCCAGTGCTGTAATTGTTGATTCACTACTTGGCGAACTGAACCTGTCATCCTGGCTAAGGTTTCGTCGGTTAAGCCATTCACCAAATGATGTTGATGCTCTTCTTCTTTAGAACCGGTATAAAACTTAATTTTATTGATGTGTTCTAAAATAATCCGGCTTAAACGGGTGGTGACATCATGCAAAACTAAACTACTTACCTGTTGCTCTTTTTCACGCATCTTTTTTGCTAAATACGGCATAAATTGTTGATTAAATTCTGGATAGGTCCATAACCAATGGCGCATAGTGGCGAGTTTAACTGAGAGCAATTTGACTGTGGTTAAGGGCGAAATAATCACTTCGTGGGGAAGATCATCAAACAACACCATTAAATCAAAACAGTCACCGCCGTAAAACATATCTAAGGTGGCTTCTCTGCCTGTATCAGGGTTGCTTTGTTTTATTTCCAATTGCCCTTCAATCACTACAAAAAAACGTTGGGTTAATATGTCTGCATTAATGTAATCACCTTTGTGCCATTCATTAAGCTGAAATTCTTGTTGAAAGTCTTCAATTAATTTTGCGGGTAAGTCGGCAAATATATTCGTTTGTTTAACTAACACCGGATTAGCTTTTTGAGGCATAAGTAAAATGCTTTTAGCAGTAACTTAGGGAGTGTTTTTATTCTACTGAGTTGTGTTTATATAGCAAAAGCTAATCCGGAATTTCTTCACTAGCTCTGTGCTAATTGTTTGATTTTAATATTTTAGAAATTAAAAACTATTTCATTTTCTCTGTCATATTTGTGACAGAAGCAATTTTTTGCCCTGCGTATCATAGCGCCACTAACCAAACAGCCAAGGTTGAACCATAGATATTAGTCGGTTTAATACAAGGTTGTTTATGTAGTCAAACTGCTTAGTGGGTGACCGCCATAAAGCATCAGACGTTTTTATTAAATGAAAGGTGATTATTATGACTAAGATTATTGGTATTGATTTAGGTACAACAAACTCATGTGTAGCAGTGATGGAAGGTGGTAAAGCAAAAATCATAGAAAATGCTGAAGGTAGCCGCACTACTCCATCAATTGTTGCTTATGCAAACAATGAAACCCTAGCGGGGCAACCAGCTAAAAGGCAAGCTATTACCAATTCTAAAAATACATTATTTGCGATTAAGCGCTTAATTGGGCGTAAATTTGACGATAAAGAAGTACAAAAAGACATTAAGCTAGCGCCTTACAAAATTATTAAAGCAGACAACGGTGATGCCTGGGTTGAAGTCAATGGTAAAGCCTTGTCGCCTCAAGAAGTGTCAGCACAAATTTTACGCAAATTGAAAAAAGATGCGGAAGCTTATTTGGGCGAAACGGTGACAGACGCGGTGATTACCGTACCGGCCTACTTTAATGATTCACAACGTCAAGCCACTAAAGACGCAGGTAAAATTGCAGGACTGAATGTTAAGCGCATTATTAATGAGCCCACGGCCGCCGCATTAGCCTACGGCGTTGATAAAAATACTAAAGCTGAACAAAAAGTGGTGGTTTACGATTTAGGTGGCGGTACCTTTGATATCTCTATTATCGAAATATCCAATGAAGACGGTGAAAAACAATTTGAAGTGTTAGCCACTAACGGTGATACCTTTTTAGGGGGTGAAGATTTTGATTTACGCCTGATTAATTACCTTGCTGATGAGTTTAAAAAAGACACTGGCATTGATATTCACCAAGATTCGTTAGCCTTACAGCGCATTAAAGAAGCAGCTGAAAAAGCAAAAATCGAATTGTCATCTGCCATGCAAACCGAGGTGAATTTACCTTACATTACGGCTGATGCCAGTGGTCCTAAACACTTAAATGTAAAAGTAACCCGCTCGAAATTAGAATCATTAGTGGATGATTTAGTGAAAAACACCATAGCACCCTGCGAGCTAGCATTAAAAGATGCAGGTTTAAGCAAAGGGGATATCAGCGAGGTTATTTTGGTGGGTGGTCAAACACGTATGCCAAAAGTACAGGAAGCGGTAAAAACCTTCTTTGGAAAAGAGCCACGTAAAGATGTCAACCCAGATGAAGCGGTGGCTATGGGAGCGGCGATTCAATCAGGTGTGTTATCTGGAGTGGTTGATGATGTGTTATTGCTTGATGTCACCCCATTATCACTAGGTATCGAAACCTTAGGTGGTGTGATGACTAAGCTGATTGAAAAAAATACCACTATACCGTCTAGGGCGTCTGAAGTGTTCTCTACGGCTGAAGATAATCAAGCAGCGGTGACAGTACACGTGTTGCAGGGCCAGCGTGAAATGGCAACTGATAATAAATCCTTAGGACAATTTAACTTAACGGATATTAAGCAAGGCCCACGAGGTTCGGTACAAGTTGAAGTCACTTTTGATATTGATGTGAATGGTATTTTAAAGGTATCAGCCAAAGACAAATCAACCGGCAAGGAGCAAAGCATTGAAATTACCGCGTCAAGTGGTTTAACAGAAGATGAAATCAATCGCTTGGTGCAAGATGGTGAGCAACACGCCACCGAAGACAAACTCAAACGTGAGTTAGTTGAGCAGCGTAACCAAGCTGATCAGTTAATTCATACTGTAGAAACTTCAATGACGAGTTTGACTGATGCGCAACAAACGGAGCTTAAAACATTCATTGAGCAACTTAAAATGGCGGTTAATGGCGATGATAAAGCCGCGATTGAAATGCGACATAAAGCATTGCAAGATGCTTACAGCAACATCGTGCAAGCTGAACAGTCGCAGCAACAGGCGCAATCTCAAACAGGGCAGCAGCAAGGTAACGCTGCCAAGGATAGCGCCAATGACGAAGATGTGATTGATGCTGACTTTGAAGACGTCAGTAACGGTTAATCACTAAATGATTGATGATAAGAGAAAGTGATTTTAAATAAATCTATTATTATCGAGACTAAAATAAAACCCCTAATATTTATTATTAGGGGTTTTTTATTGCATAATAAAAAACAAAAAGATATTCACCACAGAGGACACAGAGCGCTTCGCTACACAGAGAAAAGCAAAATAAACATTTTATTAACATTAGCAGTGAAGTTTCAGGGTTTATTGAACCTTCTCAATGTACAATTATTCCAATCCACTGGATTTTGATAGCCTGATGTAAACTATCGTTTATTTATAAGCAACTTCAGGAAAGTAATGACATCTTTGTTTTGGCGAAAGCGCCCAAGTAAAAAATTGACTGCAGTTTTGTTGTTTCTTGTAGTTATGCTTATTGTGTTTTTTTACCGACGCCCTATTGTTATCAAAAGCATTGAACATTTTACTAAGCCACACGACTTATACATAACCTGTCTAGATTTTTCATTGGATTGGCGACTTAATCTCAACATTGAACAAGCCTGCATAACCTTCCCCCTTGGCACCGCTCTAGTCAGTAAGGCGATGTGGCAGCCATGGACCAATGTTTTTAGTATTGAACAGATAAAAATTAAACACCTCGCTACTGATAACAAGGTTGAAAAGGAGCTGCCAGGGGAAGATCAACCAACTAGGCTAGATTTACCGGGTTCTTTACCAAAATTAAGTATTTCAAGTCTCGAAATTGACTCTTTTGCATTGCTTCAGCCCTTACATCTAAGTGTGAATACAATTTCAAGCACCGAATTGAGCATCGCTGGTGATGTGAATGCTTCCGTCAAAATGCATAAAAACACCTTAGTTGCGAATCTAGTCTGGCGTTTATCTGATCTCACAAAGTGGATACCTCAAGCACAACAGTCATTCCAAGATAATGCTGAATTATTAAAGGATGTAGCCTTAGATGAAACCAAAATAAAAACCAGCTTAACCTTTGATGGCAAAGTAATTAACGCAGATAACAGCATAGATCTGGTCAGCCGTTTTTATGTTTCAAGCTGCCCTATTGATGCTGTTGTTAAAGGAGATGTGTTAGTTGATGTGGACTTAACTGGCCTTAACATCGGTTTAGATTTAAGCCAACTTGAAAACGACCTTTCAGTGGTCAACTGCCCGT
>Ga0316209_1001624_pt1 | contig 21968 bp, 20 predicted proteins | sample 6monopyrite_MG_FD_204945 | JGI IMG/M metagenome (GOLD analysis project Ga0316209, IMG submission 204945) | Microbial mat bacterial communities from mineral coupon in-situ incubated in ocean water Damariscotta River, Maine, United States -... | ecosystem: Environmental > Aquatic > Marine >...
AAAAATAGAAAAAATGTATCTGCTTTCTGGTTCATTTGCACTAATACTATTTGATGATAATGGGGAGATTACTGACACCATAATTTTAGAAAAAAATGGACGTGAGTCAATTGATGTCCCTGCTTTCTGCTGGCATACGTATGTCATGCTTACTAAAGAAGTAACTATTTATGAAACCATGGAAGGTGTTTATGAACCATCAACATGGAAAAAAATGGCTCCCTGGGCACCACTAGAAAATACAGATGATGCAGCTAATTATCTTAAGATATTAAAAGACAAGGTTAACTAAGTCTTTTAAAGTACATTTATTTTTTATGTTTTCTGAAAAATATTCATCTGCATTATCCATGACCTCACTTTTAAAAATATGACTTAAATAGAGCTTTTATATGTTTCCTGCTTGTAAAGATTTATATGAATAAATTAAATACAATTAAAAAAATAATTTGGTTAAGGTTGGCACAAGTATTTGTGAACCAAAGATATAAAAATGGTGATTTTAAAATCCCTATACATCTTGCTTTGGGGCACGAAACACTGGCCATAGCTGTTGATTATGCCATGAGCCAAGAAGATAGTTTGTTCCTTACCCACAGAAACATACATTATAATCTGACGAAAATGGGGGCTTTAAAAGAAGAGTTGGATGAGTATTATTTGAAGCAATCTGGTTTGGCTAAAGGCCATCTTGGTTCTATGAATTTGTTTAATCCTGATAAAAACATACCTTACACATCTAGTATACTCGGAAATAATTTACCTGTAGGTTGTGGCTATGCATTAGCTAATAAAGTCAGGAATGAGAAAGGTGTTGTTTTTATTGCTACTGGAGATGGAGCCATAGAAGAAGGCTCTTTTTATGAAAGCTTATTATTTTTGAAGTCAAATAATTTATCCGCCGTGGTGATTATTGAAAATAATGAGTGGTCGCTGGCAACTAAAATAGAAGAAAGAAGAGCTAACATAGATTTTAATAAATTAGCAGTATCTCTTGGTATAGAATATTACTTTTTGGAAAAAAATGATCCTTTTGATTACCAGAGCAAAATTCAAATAATCAGAGAAAAAGCACTCAATAATAAAACTCCTGTTTTAGTTGAGGTTAAATTAACGACGCTAGGATATTGGTATATGGAAAGTGAAGGTTGCCCAGATGGTAAATTTATAAATTATCATGGTGGGCCAGCACCAAAAGTTAAGGAGGATAGATATCCTCTGATTGAATCTTCTATAAATGATCCTTTGTTTGTATTAGAACAATACTTCTCCAAGGACAAACTAGTTGATATTTCTGATAAGTTAAGGGAACAGATAGAAGAAGAAATAAGATGAAATATGTTCAGTATATAAATTCTTTATTAAATCAACATATTAGTGAACATGAGAATCTGGTACTTTTTGGACAGAATATAGATGCGGGTTCTTGTTTAAGTGGTTTGACAAGAGGTCTTTCATCTTCGAATCGTGGCGTTACACTAAATACACCGAATAGTGAAAACACTCTAGTCGGAATGGGCTTTGGATTAATGTTGAATGATGTATCATCTGTTTTTTTTATGAAACAGATAGACTTTTTGTTGCTCGGTATTGATCAATTAGTTAACACATATAACATTATTCGTCAGGTCAAGCCAAAAGCGTCATTTACCGTTTTTCCCATTACTGTCGATAGTGGTTATGAAGGACCACAAGCTTCCTTAAATAATTTGGATGACTTTTGTTCTATTGCCGGAATTGAAGGTTTTTCATTTACAAATAAGACTGATACAAAGAATATAATTAATAATCATTTAACTAAACCAGGTTTTAGAATATTAAGCACTGGTCAAAGACTACTTCAGCAGGAATTGTTGGATTTGGATTGTCTTTATGAAGACGTGTTTGGAAATTATTTTCAGTATTCTAAGGGGAATGATGTAACTATTGTATGTTTTAATAATGCAATTACATATGGTTTGGCACTACGCGAACTGATGCTTGAACGTAAACTAGATTCATCACTTTTTTCAGTTAATGCACATTTATATACTGATTATACTCGTCTAATAAACGACATTAGAAATACTGGTAGTTTAATAATAATTGATGACACTAAAAGTATAAATCGTTCAAGTGACAGATTTCTTGTTGATGTTTTGAAATCATGTGACTTAAAAAAAAATATAACTATTTCTCGCAAAATGTCGCAAGAAAATTTCTTTCCTTGTGATGACGTACTAGACATTGATTATAATGAAATAATTAACGAAATGGCTTTATGAGTAGTGAATACCGAAATTTTTATAATAGGATTAATTAAATATAATGAAAAAGCATTCTGATAATTTAAAAAAAATAGCAAGTCAATTTTTCCAAGAGTCTGTAAAATCTGATTATTCATACAACTTTGATTGGATGTCACGGCCGATAATTCAATATCCACAGGATATAGTTGCCACTCAAGAGATTATCTGGAAAGTGAAGCCAGACTTGATCATTGAAACTGGTATAGCACACGGTGGTTCACTGGTCTTTAGCGCATCAATACTTGCTCTGCTGGATTATTGTGATGCACTAGAATCCGGGAAAATGTTAGATCCACAAAATCCTACACGTAAAGTTATCGGCGTTGATATTGATATTCGATCACATAATCGTGAAGCCTTAGATAAACATCCTATGAGAAACAGAATGGAATTAGTAGAAGGGTCATCAATTGCCCCCGATATTATTGAAAAAGTGCATAACCTATCTTCAGGTTTTGAGCGCGTTATGGTTTTTCTTGATTCGAATCACACTCATGATCATGTTCTTGCAGAAATGGAAGCATATGCACCTCTCGTTACATCGGGCAGTTATTGTGTAGTATTTGATTCAGTTATAGATGATTTGCCAATATCTGAAAAACGTCCATGGGGCCCAGGCAATAGCCCAAAGAGTGCACTATATAAATATATCGATAATAATTCTGAATTTGAAATTGATAAAAGTATTCAGGATAAACTGTTGATTACTGTAGCCCCTGATGGATATTTAAAGAAATGTTGATTTGTCATAAAATTGTTAAGGTACTTTAGGTAATATGGCACTTGAGAAATTAACAATTGTTATTCCTACACATGAAAGGCATAACCTTCTTATGCGGTCAATGGAATATTATAATAACTTTAATAATAATTTTATTATTGTAGATTCAAGTCAAACTGCTTTTCCTGATAAGATACCGGATAAATTTAAGTACTTACATATGCCGATGGAAGATTTTGGAAAAAAAATATATTCAACCTTATCTTATGTTAATACAGAATATTCATGTTTATGTGCGGATGATGATTTTCTTTCTGAGAGCGGGTTAATTGAATGCCTGAGTTTTTTAGAAAATAATGATGATTATGTATCTGCGCAAGGACGTTATATTAGTTTTAATGGGGTTAATAAAAAATTAACTGCTTATCCTATGTACACAAAAGTGCTTAATCATACAGTTAATAGTGAAAATAAGGTAGAACGTATTGAACAAGCATTTAACCCATATATGCATCAGATTTATGCGGCTCATAAAACTAATATTCTTGTTAAAGCTTTTTCTGTTGTCTCTACTGTAAAGAATACATCTCCTGTTGAGTTAGCTGTTCCATTAGTAGGATCAATCTACGGAAAGCATAAAATGTTGCCTGTGTTTTGGATGGCGCGTGATCAATTAGTTTATACATCTTTAATTAACGAAAAGGGGAGAGTTCAAAGGAAAAATATATTTAATGAAGAAGAAGCTTGTGTTTCACGAGTTGTAATTGATTGGAAATCGTATTTATTATCTGAAGATGGAAAGTTATTCAAAAACAACTACTGCGAAGTAATTAGCGAAGTAGTCAGTGATAAAAATGAACAGTGTAGTCTGTTTAATACTGCCTTTGCAGTTTATTTATCAAAGTTTGTAAATGATAACTCAAAATATAAGGCAAGTTTAAATATAAAAATTAAGATGATAGTTAAAAAATTAATACCGAATTACCTTCTTCATATATACCGTATAGCCAGAGATGCATCTTTTAGATATAAACACCGTTTAGGATATCCTTGGAGTAATGAGGAAGCATCTAACGACTGGGAAAAAATGAAAGAAATAATATTAAAGCACAGAGAAAAAGTGCGTTCTAAGTAATGTTGTTAAATAAAAATACATGTGATTTTATGGTTATTGGAGCCGGCATTATTGGTTTGAATATAGCTCTCTCTTTAAAAAAACAATTCCCTGAAAGTAATATTTTAATTATAGAAAAAGAAGAAAAACCAGGGCTTCATGCAAGCGGCCGAAATAGCGGTGTTTTACATGCCGGTTTTTACTATACAGCGGATAGTATGAAGTCAAGGTTTTGTAAGGAAGGTAATGAAAGGTTAACCAACTATTGTTTAGAAAAGTCTTTGCCTATTAATCGTTGTGGGAAATTAGTAGTAACAAAAAATGAATCTGAATTAAGCGGGTTAGATGAATTATTTAAGCGTGCCAAAAATAATAATGTTGAACTTATCGAATTAACAGATAAGGAAGCAAAAGAAATAGAACCAAATGTAAACACATATCAGAAGGCCTTGTTTTCCCCAACTACTGCAACAGTTTCTCCTGAGCTGGTTATGAAATCATTAATAGAGGATGTAAAAAAGTCTGGTATTGAAATAGCTGTTAATACTGCATTTATCTCTCACCGAGATAAAATGATATCAACATCAAAAGGTGATATTGAGGCTGGATATTTAATTAATGCTGCAGGCTTGTACGCGGATAAAATAGCTTTAGATTATGGGTTTTCACGAGATTATAGAATATTACCATTTAAGGGGCTTTATCTTTATGCTGGTGAATCAAATGTTAATGTAAAAACTAATATATACCCGGTGCCAGATCTTAAACATCCTTTTCTTGGTGTGCATTTTACAGTAGACGTATTTGGAAAAACTAAGATAGGACCAACTGCTATCCCTGCTTTTTGGCGTGAGCAATATAATGGGCTTGAGAATTTTAATATAAAAGAGATGGCCGAGATTATACTACGTGACAGCGGGCTTTTTATTAGAAATCACTTTGGCTTTAGAGATGTTGCCATTAATGAGTTAAGAAAGTCATCTAGAAATCAAATGAATAAGCTTGCAAGTATTATGCTAAAGGGTATTAATAAATCATCATTTACTAAATGGGGTAGACCTGGTATTCGTGCACAGTTAATTAATATACGTAAAAATAAATTAGAAATGGATTTTAGGTATGAAGGCGATGAACGATCTTTTCATATTTTAAATGCAGTATCTCCAGCATTCACGTGTTCAATGCCGTTTTCAGATTATTTAGTAGAAGAAATAGTAGCAAGGATTCAAAAGTGAATAAAAAAGTATTTAATTTATTCACCGCAAAAGAAAAAAGGAATTTAATACTTACCCTTTTTGCGATGCTTATATTGGGTGTTCTTGAGGTTGCTGGGATAGCTTCTATTTTGCCTTTTATGGCCGTAGTGTCTAACCCAGAAAGTATTGAAGAAAATAATATCTTGTTTTCTATATACACATATTTCAATTTTAATAATAGCTCAAGTTTTCTCTTAGTGTTGGGTATTGTAGTTTTTGTTTTGATTGTTTTTTCGAATGCATTTTCTGCCTGGATGAATTGGTGGACCACTTATTTTGTAAGCTTGCAATCACATAGAATATCTACACTATTATTGGAACAATACCTTTCTAAATCTTACACATTTTTTTTGAATAGAAATTCGTCAGATTTAAGTAAAAACATAATTAATGAAGTGAATAGATGTGTCGGAGGTATATTTTTACCTGCTTTGCAAATCATAGCTAAAATTATTGTTACAGTTTTAGTGGTTTCCTTATTGATCCTTGTTGATCCTGTAGCAGCCATTGTTGTTATGTTGACACTTGGATTAAGTTATTTATTAATATATAAGTTAGTTCGTAATCGTCTCCATTTAATGGGTGTTCTTACTTCTGATACTAATTTAGCTCGTTATAAAATAGCAAACGAAGCAATATCTGGTGTTAAAGATTTAAAGTTGATGGGGCGTGAGCAAGAATTTGTAAGGCGTTTTTCTATTCCATCTAAAGATTATGCTGAGTACTTATCAAACAGTAATGCTATTTCCTCATTACCTAGATATTTATTGGAGGCAATCGCATTTGGTGGCATTATTCTTCTTGTTTTGTTTATGATAAAAAATGGTGGCAAAAGTGGAGAGGTAATACCCGTTGTTTCTCTTTATGCTTTAGCTGGCTACAGGCTTCTTCCAGCACTTCAGCAAATTTATGCTGGATTAACTAAAATACGTTATAACCTACCCGCATTAAATATATTACTAGACGACTTTCTGGGAGATAGTGCTGCGGTGAAGCGTGCCGTTATGCCTTCTAAAAGATCTGAAATATTGCCTTTTGAAAAGCATCTTAAGCTAGAAAATATAGAATTTAGCTACCCGAATACAAAAAGTCCAGTCATAGAGAACTTGGATATAACAATTATCCCCTGCACGACAATTGGTTTTGTGGGTTCAACTGGCTCTGGTAAAACAACACTTGTTGATATATTGCTGGGATTATTGCAACCAGATAATGGAGATATATTCATTGACGATATAAGAATTACGTCAAAAAATATATCTATGTATCAAAAAAATATTGGATATGTTCCCCAGACAATTTATCTGCTGGATGACACTATTGAACGTAATATTGCTTTCGCCGTTCCTGATGATTCTATTGATAATGACAGGGTAATTAAATCTGCGCAACTCGCAGAGCTAGATACCTTTGTCAAGTCTCTTCCTGATGGCTATCAGACTGTCGTTGGAGAGAGAGGTGTTCGACTTAGTGGTGGTCAACGTCAAAGAATTGGTATTGCCCGTGCGCTATATGATGAACCTAAAATACTAGTTTTGGATGAAGCAACTAGTGCTTTAGATGGGAAAACAGAGAATGTCATTATGGATGCATTGCATAATCTTTCTCACGATAAAACAATTATTATGATCGCACACAGATTATCTACTCTAAAAGAATGTGATACGATTTATATTCTTAAAAATGGAAATATTATAGATAGCGGTAAATATAAAGAATTAATATCAAATAATAATCAGTTTAAAGAAATGGCTAATTTGTAAGAAAATAACGTTAATTTGTTGAAATGGATGATATATGAATACATTAGATAAAATATTTTCAAGTAACAATGAAATAAAAACATTTGCAGAGTCTTATATAGATTACTTAAGCAGAGTTCTCAGAAATATTGCACTAGATGATATTGAACGATTTGTAGATGTTTTATTATCAGCTAGAGAAAGAGGTTCGACCATATATTTTATAGGTAATGGCGGTAGTGCAGCTACAGCGAGTCATTTTGCAAATGATATTGCAGTTGGCACGCGAACATACGAGAAGCCGTTTCGGGTTATAAGTTTATGTGATAATCAAGCAGTGATCACTGCAATAGCGAATGATGATGGCTATGAAAAAATCTTTAGCCAACAGCTAGAAATTTTATTAAAAAAAGATGATGTGGTAGTAGCAATATCAGCATCAGGGAATTCTCAAAATCTACTAACAGCTGTTGATGTTGCAAAGCGTAAAGAAGCAATTACCATTGGTCTAACTGCATTTGATGGTGGAAAACTTCGTCGAGCCGTTGATTTTTCTGTACATGTGCCAACTGAGCAAAAAGAATATGGACCTGCTGAAGATGCTCATATGATTTTAGACCATCTTATTGGTTCATACTTGATACGCTTTGTGAAAGTTCACTAAATATGAGTGAGAAAAAACACAAGGCAGTTGTGACTGGTTCCACTCGTGGTATAGGCTTTGCAATTGCCGAAAGGCTTTTGAAAGATGGTTATGATGTCATTGCAACTGGTACCGGCAAAAAATCTTGTGGCCCATTGGGCTCTACTTTTAAGCAGGTTGATTTTTTAGATGAACAGTCTGTTGCTGATTTTGTCTCATTTTTGCAAGAAAAAGAAGTTGATATTTTGGTGAATAATGCAGGTATCAATAAGATTGGTGAGTTTGCTTCAACCGCAATAGAGGATTTTGATAAAATTCTTCGTGTTAATTTAAGAACCCCTTTTATGTTGTGTCAGGCAGTGATCCCCCATATGAGAAATAATAACTGGGGTAGAATTGTTAATCTAACATCAATATTTGGTAATATTACAAAAGAGTATCGTGCACCATATTCAAGCAGTAAATTTGGTTTAGATGGTATGACAGCAGCTCTATCTGCTGAACTTTCAGAGTTCGGGGTTTTAGCTAATAGCGTTGGCCCAGGCTTCATTGATACTGAATTAACCCGAACAGTTTTGGGTGAAAGTGGAATTTCTGAGCTTAAAGAAAGAATTCCAATGAAACGTTTGGGTGAAGCATCGGAAATAGCTTCATTGGTTAGCTGGTTAGTGAGTAAGGAAAATACATATATGACAGGTCAGAATATTATGATTGATGGTGGATTCTCCCGTGTCTGAACACATTACTATACATTCGCATAAGGGCGATTATTCAGCTGATTTTATTCAGGCTGGTATGGATTCACTTAATAATAATCTCATAGATAATGCAATTTACATTATTGATATAAACGTTGCTAAGCTATACAAATCCCGACTTAACAATGTATTAAATAGCGGAAGAATATTATTAATTAAGGCGACAGAGAAAAATAAATCACTTGATCGTTTTCCTGAATATGTTGACGCTTTGGTAGATTTAAAGGTTAGAAGAGGTCAACCATTAGTCGCAATTGGTGGCGGGATAATTCAGGATATTACCTGTTTTCTGGCAACTACTATGATGCGGGGTTTACCTTGGATATTTTACCCCACAACATTATTAGCACAGTCTGATTCTTGTATAGGCTCAAAGTCTTCTATTAACTCTGGTGAAGTTAAGAATATACTGGGAACTTTCACGCCACCAAATAAAATTATTATTGATGTGGATTTTTTACAAACTCTCGAAGATAAAGATATTTATTCAGGTATAGGTGAAATGATAAAAGTGCATAGCATTGATTCACCTGAAAGTTTTAATAATATTTCAAAAAATTATGGTGATATACTTTCAGACACTGAAGTCATGGAAAAATTTATATATAACTCACTATTAATAAAGAAAAAATTAATTGAGATTGATGAGTTTGATGAAGGTCCCAGAAATGTAATGAATTACGGACACAGCTTTGGACATGCCATCGAATCAGCGACTAACTATACTATTCCTCATGGAATAGCTGTCACTATAGGTATGGATATCGCTAATTTTGTTGCAGCAGAACTTGGGGTTTCATCTACTGAACATTTTAAACGTATGCATCCTGTTCTGGATAAAAATTGCAGTACGTATCGCAATGTAGATATTGATCTCGATCTTATGTTAAATGCTTTATCGAAGGATAAAAAAAATAGCGCAACTCAACTTCGATTAATATTACCAAATACAGATGGCTGTATAAAGATTGGACTTTATGATAACAATGCTAAATTAATAGAAGCGCTGAATAAATATTTTGATATATATGGCGGGGTACATTAGTAATGGGTTCTTTAGTTGTTGCTTCCCGTTCTTTTTCCAAACATCCAATTCTGAGACAAGAAGTATTAAAACGCTATCCAGATGCTAAATTTAATGATGATGGCTTATCCTTAAAAGGAAATTCGTTGGTGGAATTTTTATCAGGGTATAAAAAAGCTATAACTGCATTGGAAACAATTGATGAGTCGATATTATCAAAACTACCAGACTTAAAAGTTATCGGGAAATATGGGGTTGGGCTGGATATGATCGATCTTGCTGCGATGGACAAATTTAATGTTAAATTAGGTTGGACGGGGGGGGTAAATAAACGTTCAGTTTCTGAATTAGTTGTTTCATTTGCTGTAGCACTTTTACATCGTACTGTTTTTGCAAATGCAGAAGTGAGAAATGAAAAATGGTATCAGGTAAAAGGTCGTCAATTGTCTGAGTGTACTGTTGGTATCGTAGGATGTGGTCACATTGGTAAAGATATTGTAAAAATGCTCCAACCTTTTAATTGTAAAATTCTTGCTCATGATATTCTGAATTTTGATGAGTTTTATTCACAATATAATGTGAAACCAGTTGGTTTAGATGAGTTATTGAAAGATTCTGATGTCGTTACTTTACATTTACCTTTAAATGTGTCGACAAAAAATATTATGAATGAAGAACGTTTGGATTTAATGAAAACTGATGCAGTTTTGATTAATTTGGCACGAGGCGGTTTGATTGACGAAGCTGCGTTAAAACAATCTCTTATATCCAATAAGCTGGCTGGTGTGGCATTAGATGTTTTTGAAATAGAACCTCCTATCGATTATTCATTTGCGACTATGGACAATGTGCTTATAACCCCGCACATAGGGGGCAGTACAGAAGAAGCAATACTTGCAATGGGTATGGCAGCAATTGATGGGCTTGATGCAGCAAAAGATCCTCTGGACTTTAAATATATATAGTGAAAAATGAAATGGAACTAATCAAATTTGGTATCGCTGGATATGGAAAAATGGGCAGAATTCGGGAAGAATCCATAGTAAATTCTAAGCATGCGAAACTGATTTCTATCTACGAAATTTCCGAGCATACACATGATGATGAAAATATCATTCTTTGCGATGATTTTGAACAATTACTGGAAACTGACATTGATGCCGTAATAGTGTCTGCCTATGTTAAAGTTGCTGCTGATTATGTTATACGTGCTCTTAATGCTGGGAAGCATGTTTTTTGTGAAAAACCACCCTCAATGTCATCTGCTGAGATGCTTAATGTGATAGAAGCAGAAAAAAGCACCGGCAAAATATTAAAATATGGGTTTAATCACCGCTTTCACTATTCTGTAATGGAAGCAAAAAAAATTATTTCTGAAGGAAAGTTAGGTAAATTACTTTGGATGCGTGGTGTCTATGGTAAAGCGGGCAGTATAGATTTCCATGATAACTGGAGAAATTATAAAAATTATTCCGGCGGTGGAATTCTTCTCGATCAGGGTATTCATATGCTGGATCTTTTTCGTTATTTTGCTGATGACGAGTTTAAATGTCTTAGTGCCCATCTGTCTACTTCATTCTGGAATATAGAATGCGAAGATAATGCCTTTCTTACTTTAAAATCAGACAGTAATGTATTAGCAACACTACACTCATCTGCAACACAATGGAAACATAAATTTCTTTTAGAAATGGCTTTTGAAGATGGTTATATTAATCTTGATGGGATTTTGTCTTCCACGAGAAGTTATGCGCCGGAAACATTAGTACTAGGCCAAAGAGAGTTCGAAGATGTGACTTTTGCAATGGGAAAACCCAGAGAATCGATAACATACTATGAGTATGATAAATCATGGGAACTTGAATTAAATGAATTTGTTAATGCTGTTTATGGTGTTGCACCTGTATCAAATGGGACGAGTTTGGATGCACTGGAAATAATGAAGTTAACAGACTACGTATATAGTACGAATGAAATTAGTGTTGAATAGAATGGTATTCTTCAAATAGGTTAAATTATATGAAAGTTATAGCAATGATTCCTGCGAGAATGGGAAGTAAGAGAGTAAAAGCAAAAAATTTACGTTTGATAGATGGTAAGCCTTTGATTGAATATGTATTAGATACTGTTTCCAAGCTAAACATATTTGATGAGATATATGTGAATTCGGAAGATGAAATTTTTACTGAAATTGCTAATAAATATGGCGTAAAGTTTTATAAGCGGCCAGTAGAGTTATCTAGCGATACAGCAACAAATGATGAATTTGCTTATGATTTTTTAAAGAACATTAGTTGTGATCTATTAATACAGATTTTACCAACTTCACCATTTATTACTGGCGAAGAAATAAAACAATTTACACGAAAAATGATTGATGATGCGCTGGATACATTAATTTCTGTTGAGCACAAGCAGATAGCATGTGTTTATGAAGGGAAAGCAATTAATTATGAAAAACTTACAAAGAACCCACCTTCACAAACTATGACACCGGTTATGGCGTATGCAACCTCATTAATGGGGTGGACGTCAACTTCATTTATTCACAATTTTGATAAGCACGGTGTGGCGTATCATGGTGGTGATGGTAAAACAGACTATTTTGAATTACGTGGTTTGTCTACAATTGATATTGATAGAGAGGAAGACTTTCGTTTAGCAGAAGCAATTGCGATAGCAAAATCTAATGCTAGTTCAAGTGAGCCACAATATTATAAATCAGATAACAAGCAGCATAGTGAAGTTGATGTGCCTTCCATTCTTGCAAAAGATGGTGTTGAGGTGAATGACTTATTTGATGTTAATAATGAAGTTGTTAAATTAGCAGATATATTAGAATCCATGCCTAAAGATGTGTCCTGGAGTAAACGAGTCATTGATACCGAAAGTAATTCAATGACAGTAATATCTCAAATGCCAGGTGAAGGCAATAGAATGCACCATCATCCTGACTGGAATGAGTGGTGGTATATCGTTGAGGGTGAATGGGAGTGGGATATTGAGGGCGAGAAAAAGAAAATTGTGCAAGGTGATATTGTTTTTATGCGCAAAAATCGTAAACACAAAATTACAGCTGCAGGTAACTCGCGTGCAACACGCATGGCTGTCAGTCGTGCAGATGTTGCACACGTGTATGAAGACGAATAATTGTCACTAACTTCTATCATTATTGGGGGAACTTCTGGGATAGGACTGGAAACCGCGCGTTATTTAAACGCTCATGGTTATAATGTTATTGTTGGCGCACGTACACCAATAGATGATAAAGAAGGGGTAAAGTTTTCAGCTATAGATGTTACTGATGAAGCGTCTATTGAGCATTTTTTTTCTTCGCTTGACCTTGATAAAATTGACTCCATTGTGTACACGGCTGGAACAACGACCCCTAAAAAATCTATTACCGACTTTACTGTTGATGAATATCAAAAAGTGCACAATGTAAACTTGCTGGGGGCTATTTTAATACTAAAATATGCCTTCCCTATGTTGCAAAAAGCAAAAGGTAAGGTTGTGATGGTAAGTTCTTTTGCCTCGCGTACTTATAGTAATTTTTCGGGCTTTGAGTATACAGTATCAAAAGCTGGCTTGAGTGGGTTAGTGAAACAGCTTGCTGTTGAGTGGGCAAGTGATGGTGTTCTAATTAATTCGGTATTCCCCAGTATGGTTGAAACACCAATGTTACGAAATAATGTTAATTCGTCTGTATTGGAACCCATAGAAAAAGCAATACCCTTAGGTAGAATTGCCACAACTGAAGAAATTGCTGCAGCCATAGAATTTTTAATTAGTGATCGAAATACATATATAACTGGCGCAGGCATAGATATTAATGGCGGCCAATTTCTTTCTGCTTAATAAATGAATAATAATAATTTGAAATATATTGTAGGTGCTTATGCAACAGCGCCATCACTTGGTTCAGAAAATAAAATGCTGGAGCAAAGGTTTTACGATAGCTTGATAGATTCTATTCCAGAAATTAGAGGCTTGGAAATCCCTTTTTGGGGCGAAGAAATTCATCAGTTTGGTTCAAAATTTTTACTTGATATTATTAAGCCAGATTGGAATAACGTACTTTCTTGTATTCCAGGAACGATGTCGTCTTTAGCAAAAATGCCTACTTTTGGTCTTGCTTCGGACGATGAGCAAGGCCGTGCTGCAGCCATTGCCATGCATAAAAGAGCTAATGGAATGTTACACAGAATGAATGATTGTTTTAGTAAACAATCAATTATTGCGGTGCAAGTTGCGACGGCTCCCTCAATGCCAGTAGATGGTGTGAACTCATCAATGGATTCTTTTTTAAATTCAATGAATGAATTATTATCCTGGGATTGGGGAGGGACAAAAATAGTGATTGAACATTGTGATTCATCAATGCCTGGTCAACCAATTGTAAAGGGTTTTTTTAATTTAGAAAATGAAATTAAAGCATTAGAGTCATTAAATAGTGAAGTAGAACTCGGTGTGATGATTAATTGGGCAAGATCTGCAATTGAAGGTAGAAGTTCTGATACACCTGTTGAACATTTAACCTTGGCTTCTAAAAAAAATGTTTTATCTGGATTGATTTTTTCAGGTGTTTCTGAAAATGATGAACGATATGGTCAGTGGGATGATACACATATACCTTTTGCACGTTCTTTTGATGTTGAGTATTATGAAGAAAATTCGCTGTTGACTTTAGATAATATTAAGCAATCTCTTAGTAGTGTAGGTATAGATAAATTGGATTATTTAGGGGTTAAGCTCCTGTCTATGCCTGTTGATAATTCTTCGATTGAGCGACGAGTAGGAGTAAACCGTGATGCAATTTCTATCCTGAATAATATTGTATTGAGATTCAATTGAGTTTCATATTAATTTGAAAATATAAGATAAAGTTATGACAAATAGAAAATTGAAAATAAGTAGATACCAGCAAATGTTACATAAAGTTGTAATAGTCGATGGTTTTCCAGGTTGCGGTAAAACAATGTTATCTCCGATAGTATCTGCATTTGAACGTGTTGAATTAATGCAATACGCACCACTAATAGAACAAATGTGTGAGTTATGGGGGCTGAGCCGTGTTGATGATGATGTAGCTGCTGCTATGATAAAAATGAATGCGGATCTTCTTATCTATAATGTAATGATGGGAAGAAACACTAATTGTCGAGTTAAAGATTTATCGAGTATCTTTAGACATCGTCCATTTGAATATATAAGAAGAATGTTCAAAAAAGGTGATGAGTTAATACCAAATGTGATTTCTGAAAAAGCCCCAATTTTACACCTTGCAACGCATATGTTACTACCACATGCTGTCCCTCTAGTTGAAGCTTTAGGGGACAAGTTGCTCTTTATTGAAGTTGTACGACATCCTTTGTATATGATTATTCAGCAAGAGAAAAATATTGAGAAAATTGACGATGCTCGTTTTCAGCATATACGTTATGCGTTAAATGATGAAGAATACATGTTTTATTGTTCTGGTTGGGAAGATGTTTTTAATAATAGCAATAATTTTGAAAGAGCGATATATTCGATACAATGGTATTACTCAAGACTATTTTCAAATGAGTATAAAAGTAGCATGATTATACCATTCGAGTTGTTTGTTAAAAAACCTGAGCAATATATGCAAAAAATTTCATCTGAACTTGGAAGTTCTATTAGCAAAAGAGTTAAAAAAGCGATGGAGGAGCAAAAAGTACCTCGAAAACAATTAAGCGACGGCCCAGCATTAGATATATACAAAAGATGTGGGTGGGTTCCTCCGAGGTCATCATCAGAAGAACATGAGCTTGAGGTAAGGCGAGAGCTAGTTGCAAAAAATGTTTCACCCGAAGCTTTAGCTGTGTTAGATAAAATATCGCAACAATATATAGAAGCTTATTTAACTAACTGATATTGGTTTATATGAATACAACTGCTGTTTACTTTTATAATTTATCTGTTATGGTTTTTTTGAAAAGTTTGTTCGAAAATAATTTTTTTATAAAAATCTTCAAGAAAAATGCACTAGATATTTTTTACATTGAATCAACTTTGGTTTCAAATAAATTACTTATCCCCTTTCTTTGTTGGATGAATGTTCGAGTACGTAAGCTTGAATTTAAACTGAAAGACATTAAAGACTCGCGAGGCGAGTTAATTAGACTACGTATTCCAAGAAAAGATATATTCAATATCCAGCGTAAAATATTAAATAGTGATGGTTATAAATCTATATGTAATAAAAGTTTATCTCAAAATCGTTTACCTGATTATATTTCTAAAGGAATAATCGATGGAGGTATTATGGATGAACAATCTGTTAGCAGAAGACTTTTTTGTATACAGGTAGTGAGTTGGCATATGCATAAAAAATCATATGCTTTATCTGTTTTTATAGATAATAAAAAAATTTGGTTTGATATCTATAAAGATTATGCAGAAACATATAACGTCAATCTTGTTTTTATCAAAGAAAAATTTTTTTCATTCAGAATCATAGATGTAAATAATTTAATACGAAGCAAGCCTTTTTTATACGGGGTGGCAAAAAACATTAAATACAGGAATTTTTTTAAGAAGGATAAAAGTACTGTAAAATCACAGTGTAAGCTATATGTTGATGGGCGTGGGGATGTTAACTTTATAAATGATGGAAATCATTCTGATTTTTTTTGGTATCTTAATTCCAGTTTTCCAGCTGACCACATATTATATAAATATTTCTCGCCTGAGGAGGAGCTTCTTCTTGAAAAAGAAGGTGTGCAGCATGTGCAAGATGGTGTTGTTCAAAATCGTACATTTAAAAGAAAGTATAATAAACCGAAAATAATAAATAACCCTAAGTTTAAATCTGAATCTAAATTAATAAAATCATTAGTTAATGATTATGATCTTGATCGATATACTTGGTATCAGTTCTTCCGAAAGTATGATGTTAAATTATACTTTACTTGGTATAAATATACTAAAGACCATATGGCAATAGCTGACGCGATAAGCGATAATGGTGGCGTATCAATTTTATGGCAGATGGCATTTGATGGTGCTAAATTATCTGGCTGTGTGGCAAATTTTGATCTTTTGTTTGCTTTTTCTCAATTTACACATGAATTGGACAAGAGTTTAGGCTCAACTATAAGGTACACAGTGATTACCGGTTATCCGAAAGATTATGCGCCTGCATTACTTAAAGAAAGTGCTATTGATGTTAGAAAAAAATTACAAAATAATGGAGCAAAGAAAATTTTGTTTGTTATTGACGAAAACTCTTTAGATGATAATCGTTGGCATACTGGACATGAAGTTCAACGCGAAAATTATAGTTATATTCTGGAAAAAGTATTAGAAACGCCTTGGCTAGGGGTAGTCTTTAAACCTAAAGTTGCAAAAACTTTAAATCGGAGATTAGGTACTATCGCTACACTGTTACAAAAGGCTACTGAGACAGGGAGGTGTCATATCTATGATACTTCTGGTCGTCATACCACAAGTGTTTCTCCTATTTTAGCTGGTTTAAGTGCGGATGTTTGTGTGCATAGCCACCTCTCAAGCGGTACAGCTGCTATAGAATGTGCATTAGAAGGAATACCAACTTTATTGATTGATAGGGAAGGGTGCCCAGATAGTAAGTTGTACGAGTTACCTATAGGCAAGGTAATATTCAAAAATTGGCCTGAAACTATTAATGCTGTAATGAAACACTTTAATACACCTAATGGTACTCCTGGTTTTGGGGACTGGTCGTCTATTATCGATGAATTAGATCCATTTAGAGATGGTAAAGCTGCAAATCGTATAGGAACATATCTTGATTGGCTTATTAAAGGCTTCGAAAACGGTCTTAATAGAGAGGAAGTTATGTATCAAGCGGCAGAACGATATAAAGAAAAATGGGGTTCAGACAAAGTTATATTGCAATGAAAAAATTTATCTAAACCATGTGATTACTAACGATATCGATACACCTTCTCATTTTAATGAAGAAGGTATGAGACTAACTGAAGCAAGGCCTTGATTGTATATTTATTGTACTATTACGTTATAGTGATGCTTATGGTTCAGTTGCTACAGTAATAGCAAAGGTGTTAAATTATCAAAGATAATGTCTTATTGATATAAACCTTATGCAATATTTTATTGTAAAATCATTATGGTCTTTTAATTTTCTTATTAACAATACTGGATGTTTTTTATGACTAAACAGACGATCGAAGTTGGGTACGGCGCTGTAGACAGGGTAAAAATTGGCGAAGGATTACCTTTAGCTTTTATTGGTGGGCCATGTGCTATTGAAAGCCGCGAGCATGCTTTTAAAATGGCCGATTTAATCGGAGAAGTTTGTCAACGCCTTGACATTCCTTGGATTTATAAATCGTGTTATGACAAAGATTGCAGGTCATCTCCTGATAGTTTTCATGGCCTTGGGCTGGATCATGGGCTGCGAATTTTAGCTGATATAAGAGATGAATTTGCTATTCCTGTAGTTTCTGATTTTTCAGAACCATCATGGGCTAAAGCAACCGGTGAAGTTTGTGATATGGTACAAGTACCTGCTTATTTATGCCGGCAAACGTCTATACTAAGAGCAGCTGCGGAAACAAACAGACCAATACATCTTAAAAAAGGACAGTATATGAGTCCTTGGAATATGAAAAATTCTGTTCGAAAGATTGAGGCAAATGGCAATAATCAAGTCCTTCTTGCGGATAGGGGAACTTTCATGGGATACAATATGCTTGTTAATGATATGACTAGCTTTCCAATTATGAAAAAAACCGGTTATCCAGTTTGTTTCGATGCTACACACTCAATCCAGCTTCCTACATCTATGGGGAATATATCTGGTGGACAGCGTGAATTTATCCCATCTTTAGTACGAGCAGCAACTGCAAGCGGAATAAATGCTTTATTTATGGAGACTCACGATGACCCTGTAAATGCATTGTCAGATGCAAATACTGTTCTTGATTTCAAATATCTTGAAAATGTTTTGGGCCAGGCAAAAATCGTACATGAGATGCGCCTTGAATTACTTGATAAATACGGAGAAGATAATGTCCACTCAGATGAGTAATGAAATATTGGTAAGTGACGTAATGTTACCAATGGAAAGTTTCCCTGTGATTGAAAAAACTGTAATCCTAAAAGAAGCGCTTGAAGAAATGGGGCGAGAAAATATAGGTATTGTGTGTATTGTTGATAAGGAAATAAAAATTCTGGGTATAATAACTGATGGAGATCTTAGAAGAAAGCTATTAAAAATACAAAAACCATTTTCTGCATTTTTTGTTGATGATGCATTAGAGCATGCTATACGATCTCCGATAACAATTGAACCAAGTAATACTTTAAAAAATGCAGTTATACTAATGGAAGAAAAACGGATTTGGGATATCCCTGTTGTTGATGGTGCAGGTGTATTAGTTGGCTTGCTTCACTTGCATCGTGTAGTCCAAGCTCTTATTGATAAGTAGGGAAAATGAAAATCGTAGGTATTATCCCTTGCAGGTATGCATCAAGTCGACTTCCTGGAAAGCCACTGGCAGATTTGAATGGTAAGCCTATGATGTGGCATGTTTACCAAAGATGTATTGAATCTAATGTATTAGATGAAATATATATTGCTACAGAAAACAAGAGAATTAAAAATGTGGCTGAAGACTTAGGTTTAAAAGTTGTAATGACTAACAAAAGTCATAAAACTGGTACTGATCGAGCAGCTGAAGTGGCAACAAAAATTGATTCCGACATATATGTTAATATACAAGGTGATGAACCATTACTGGATCCAAATGCAATAATAAAGGTTGTAAATGGTTTAGTTAGATGTGATGACTCTATGGTAATGGCGACAAATGCATGTGCCAATATAGGTGAAGCCAGTGATATACTTGATACAAATGTTGTAAAAGTTATATTATCAGCCAGCGATAATGCCTTAGCATATTCTCGCTTGGCAATTCCTTTTTCAAAGTCTGGAAAAGAAAATTATATTAAACAGTTAGGCTTATATGCATTTAGAAAAAGTGGATTACAGATTTATTCAGAACAAGAGCCTGGGTATTTAGAATCCGCTGAAGGTATAGAAATGTATCGTTTAGTAGAGCATGGCTATCATGTCAAGATGATTAAAACAGGTGATAAATCAATTTCAGTAGATACCCCGGATGATCTAGAACGTGTTAGAAAAATAATGGAATTGTAACTATTTTATAAAAAGTAATACTTCAATAAACCAAATAAGACTACGAATGCCATAGCATTAAATTAATATGCGCATGATTAACCTTAATTATAAACTTTCGGTCTGTGTAGCTTAACAGCAGTTTTTTTATTGAAAGTTTATTTATAAATGAAAATCTAATTGTAATTTGCTAAATTTGTGAACATTATTAACGAAAAACAATATGACTTAATTTGTAAAGCGTGTGATTACATATTAACCTCTTCTAAGGTGACGTTTGAATGTACCGCTATTCCTTGGCTTCACGTTAATCGCGAGCATCCAGAGTATATTATAAAGCATGTTGAAGTCTTGCTTTGCAAAAGTAAATTTAAAATATTTTTTATGATGTTGGTTAAAATATGTAAAATTATTTTAACCTGGAGTAGTCAGTTTGTTATAGCTATCTTCTCGAAGAGTAAGTTATGTGTTAGTTCTGCGGAGCTACCTAAAAGTGTTGATGTACTCTACATTTCACACCTTATTAGCTTAAACCATTCTGGTTTAGAGAAAGATTTTTATTTTGGTGATCAGGCTAATGAACTTATATTTAATAATCGTTCCGCAGTTATAGCTCTAATTAATCATGTAGGTAATGTTAATTTGGAAGTTGAGATAAATAAGTGGGCAGACTCTTTAGTGCCTCGTGTCATACTTAGTAACACCCTTGATCTTATTTCTGAGTTTAAAATATTTTTTCGTTTATTTTCGGAGTCCTTGAGATTAAGAAAAAAGGCAAAATATGAATCAGATAAAATTAACAGTATATTTTTAAAATATGCATCTTATGAAGCTTTGCTAGGCGCGTCTCGCGATACATTAAGAATTGCTGCTCAAGTAGAAATGCTGGTAAATTATTTAAATCCTAAAAAAATCATTATTACATATGAAGGGATGGCTTGGGAGAGAGTGGTGTTTGCATCGGCTCGTTCTGTAAATCCCAATATAGAATGTATCGGCTATCAATTTGGCGCACTATTTAGACTCCAACATTCTATCAGACGAAATCTCGATATGAAATATAACCCAGATAAGATTTTTACATCAGGAAAGATATCAAAACGCCAGCTACAAATGTCTCCAGCTTTAAATGGAATTCCAGTTTTTGTTTTAGGGTCAACTAAATCAATTCAGAAAGATAAAACTACTATTTCTAGCTGTGTTAACGAGTCCCAGGAATGTTGTAGTGAAAAAAAATGTTGTTTAGTTCTTCCAGAGGGTTTTTTTAGTGAAAGTAATTTTTTGTTTGAATTTTCTCTTGATTGTGCAATAAAACTTCCTGATATTAATTTCATATGGCGGCTGCATCCTTCTGTTGACTTTAAGTCATTAGTATCTAGAAATTCAAAATTTAAAAACTTACCTGGAAATATTATAGTTTCTCAAAATACATTAATCCAAGATGTTGAATCTTCAACATGGGGTCTATATCGTGGAACAACGGCAATTATTGAAGCAGCGATATTAGGTTTGGAGATTATTTATCTAGAAAAGAAAGGCGAGTTAACTATCGATCCGCTTTATGAACTTGAAGGTATTCGTGAAAAGGTTAATTCTTTCCACGAATTTAAAAATATCATAGTGTCTGGGGAGTGTAAAAATAATAATAAAAAATTAATTACTGATTATTGTAGCGAGCTATTTGTTCCTATAAAGAAAAACCAATATTAAGGCTTGCATAATATTGACTGTTAACCAAGAAGTTTCTTTGTTTGTGAATCTCGTAGCAACATTAACTTAAATTCTAAAAATATTAAATAATTTGGTAAAATATCTTCAATGAATAAAAAGCGTGTACTTATAACCGGTGGTAGTGGCCTATTGGCATTAAATTGGGCTTGTGCAATACGAGAACGATGGGATGTTATACTTGGTACTCATTTGCATTCTGTAAAACTCCGAGGTACTTCACAATACAGTCTTGAACTAGATGATATTTCTAAGTTGGAATTTCAAGTCGAACAACTTTCACCAGACCTTATTGTACATACTGCAGGCATGACAAGCGTAGATCAATGTGAAAATAATCCTATGCTTGCGAAGCAAGTGAATGCAAAAATTGCTAAAAATGTAGCAATTGTGTCGGAGCGTCATAAGATAAAATTTATTCATATTTCTACTGATCATTTGTTTTTGGGTGATAAGAAATTTTATACTGAAAATTCAAATGCAGAACCGCTTAATGAATATGCACGTAGTAAGTTATTAGCTGAAA